>SDBU01000895.1_pt1 | contig 43428 bp, 53 predicted proteins | sample 2277071 | NCBI WGS metagenome assembly SDBU01 (sample SAMN10397929, study PRJNA504765) | marine sediment metagenome | isolation source: marine sediment core GS08_GC12, 126 cmbsf | place: Arctic Ocean: Gakkel Ridge, Loki's castle | collected 2008
TTAACCCCTTGCTTAGTGGCGATACGCACCGCTGGCATGGTGGCTTGAGCAATAGTGAAATCTACAAGCACGTCGGGCTGGCAACTGGTAAGGATATGGTCTAGGTTGGAAGAAAGGGGTACCGTACCGGAGCCATCAGGTAGAGACAGGTAATCCTCAGCAACCTTTAGTTCCACGGCGCCAACTACCTGTATTTCGGGTTCATGGCATAGGGCATTAACTACCTCTTGCCCCATCCTGCCTAATGCACCTTGAACAACTACGCTTATTGGCTTATTCATGACTTAATCCTCTTCATCATACTAACGTTGCTTGTTCCTGGGTACATCGGGGCGCTGTGGGAAGGGGGGGCGCTGTTTTCTAAATGGGTAGTCTGCTGATAGTGAATCTCCCACCCTAGCCTCGGGCACTTGGGACAGCTTTTCAAACACAGCTTTTCGTGACAGTCCTATTTTACCGTCCTCGTTTTTAATTACCTTAACCGTAATCTCATCACCTACTTTGACTACATCCTCGACATTGGCTACCCGGTAATCAGCTAGTTCACTAATGTGAACCATGCCTTCTTTACCGGGAAGAATTTCTACAAAAGCACCGAAGTTGAGCAGACGAGTTACCTTGCCCGTATAGATGCTACCAACTTCTATTTCCTTGGTTAGATTTTCAATGATTTCGATGGCTCTGCGGGCGGCTGCCTCGTCAGGTGAGCCGATAAGCACTGTGCCATCACTCTCGACATTGATGGTTGCTTTAGTTTCATCAATGATTGACCTTATTGTCTTACCCCCGGTGCCGATTACACTGCCAATTTTATCAGGGTCAATCATTATTTTATACATTCGTGGAGCATAGCGGCTGAGTTCGGGTCGGCTGGAGCTGATAGTTTGCTCCATTGTTTCCAGAATGGATAGGCGAGCCTCGCTGGCTTGATTTAGTGCCTTTTCTATAATCTCTAAACTTATACCCTTGAGCTTAGTGTCCATCTGTAGGGCGGTGATACCTTCTCTAGTTCCAGCTACCTTAAAGTCCATATCACCGTGAGCATCCTCTATGCCCTCAATATCAGTCAAAATGGCATAGTCACCTTTGTCACCGGTAACTAAACCCATAGCTACCCCGGCTACCGTTGTCTTGACGGGTATCCCGGCGTCCATCAGGGACAGGCTTGAGGCGCAGACACTGGCCATAGATGTGCTGCCACTGGAGCTTAAGACCTCTGAGACGAGGCGAATAGTGTAAGGGAAGTCTTCATCTTTAGGTAGCACTGGCGCAATAGCTCGCTCCACCAAGGCACCGTGACCAATCTCACGGCGACCTGAGGTGCCTATACGCTTCGCCTCACCACTGGAGAAAGGAGGGAAATTGTAGTGGTGGATGAAGCGTTTAGTCTCCTCTATGCCCAGTCCATCAAGCTGCTGCTTCTTACCGATAGAGCCCAGGGTAGTAATGGTTAGTACCTGGGTTTGCCCCCGGTTAAATAAAGCTGAGCCATGGGTGCGGGGTAGAAGTCCCACTTCGCAGCCAATAGGTCGAACATCTTTAAGACTACGACCACCCACCCGCTGCGCCTTATTAAGGATATTAGTTCTTATTTCAGTCCTAATCTTTGTCTCCAAGGCAGAAACTATATCTTCTTTAGCGAATGAGTCGGCGAGGCTCTCCACCAGCTCTTTCCGTAGATTGCTGAGAGCTTCTTCCCGCCGTGACTTCTCAGGCTGGTTTAGGGCTTGGCTAAGCCTACCATCAATAATTGGTGAAATGGCTGATATTACCTCGGGGTTAACCTTACTGATAGGGGCTTCTAGCTTGGGTTTACCACAAGCTTGCTTAAGCTGTTCTTGGAGCTTAATGATATCCTGGTTTGCCTCATGAGCAAATCCAATCGCCTGGGTAATAATGTCTTCTGGAACCTCCCTGGCTCCAGCTTCTACCATTACTATCGCTTGCTTGGTGCTAGCCACAACCAGGTCAAGCAAGCTGCTTTCAAGCTGGGCTAATGTTGGATTTAATATTAGCTGGTCATTAATATAGCCAACATGAACCGTACTCACCGGACCATCAAATGGTATTTCTGATATTGATAGGGCAGCTGAGCCACCGATAACCGACAGGATGTCAGGATCGTTTTCCTGGTCGGCGGAAAGGACAGTGATTACCACCTGAATATCATTACGCCACCCTTTAGGTAAGAGTGGACGCAGCGGTCGGTCGGTAAGCCGGCTAGCCAGGGTTGCCTCCTGAGTGGGGCGCCCCTCCCGTCTGATGAAGCCACCTGGAATTTTGCCGACAGCATATAATCTCTCTTCATAGTCAATGGTTAGTGGCAGAAAATCTATTCCCTCTCTTGGCTCGTCGCTAAGGCAAGCGGTAACCAGAACTACGGTGTCTCCATAACGGACAGTTACTGCTCCGCTTGCCTGCCCAGCCAGCCTTCCCGTATCTATGGTGAGGCTTCTACCTCCAACCTCACACTCGAAAGATTGAGATTCTATCAATAACTCCTCCCAAAAGCTTTACTTGCGTAGACCAAGGCTTTTAATTAGACTGTGGTATCGGTCTACATCCTCTTTGCTCAGGTAAGCCAGTAACCTTTTTCTTTGTCCTACGAGCTTAAGTAAGCCTCGTTGTGAATGGTAATCATGCCGATTTGCCATCATGTGCTCGGTTAAAAGGTTTATTCTTTCGGTAAGCAGGGCTACCTGAACCTCTGTCGAGCCGGTGTCTCCTTTATGGAACCCAAATTTTTTTATGATGTCTTGCCTGGCTTCTTTGTCCAAATCATGCCCCTCAGCTAATTATAATAACTTATAATTAAGCAGTTAATACCTCTTCGGCTATTTTTGTCAAGCATAAGTATACCATAAATCAAAGGATTATAGCATAAATTGGGATGGCTGTAAATTGGTGGAAAATTCTGCAGTAAACATTAATCATTTTATTGTCCTCTTTTTATATTACCTGTTTTGAGCTAGAGGGCGTCTCAATCTTATGCAGCTTATCTTGGCTGTCTACATGGTCAATATACAAGATGCCATTAAGGTGGTCAATCTCATGCTCCAAAGCCTCAGCCATTAGGCCGGTGGCTTTGATTCTAATCGCCTTGCCCTGCTGGTCCTGCCCCTTAACTGTTACCGAAGCCGACCGCTTTATTTCGCCGAAATAGCCGGGAATACTTAAGCAACCCTCGGTAACCTCCTGCTCCCCAGCACGTTTGACTATCTTCGGATTGATGATAGCAATAGGCTCTTCACCTGGCATCTGGACGACAATAACCCGCAGGGGTACTCCTACCTGGGGAGCAGCTAATCCTACTCCATTTGCCTGCCGTATTGTCTCCACCATGTCATCAATAAGCCGCTGAATTGAGCTATCAATCCTAGACACTCTTTTGGCTTTTTGTTTCAGCACCGAATCATCAGGGAAATGACATATTGGTAAAATTGCCATGGTCTTTGTAGCCCTTTCTTCTCCTCATGGTACAGCTCGGCCGAGCTTATCTATCAACCGGTGTATTGGAACCGCTATCTGGTCTTCTTGAACATGGGGTGAGTAGCAGCTATCAATCTGAACCAGTTTGACGAGTGGCATTTTGTTGGCAATCCCAACAGCAAGCTTATCAACGGTACCCGATACAATCTCTTCGGAGACTATTTGTGCTCCGATTAGCGTCTTGGTCTTGCCATCGGCAATAAGCTTATAATGGGCAGGCTTGCCATCAAATATTTGTCGAAGTCGAGGGGTGTCAACGGTAACAGAGACGGCATCTAATCCCTTTTCTCTGGCTTCCCTCTCGGTAAAACCGACAGCTCCTATTTGATGACCAAATACCTTGGTGACGAAGGGCATAGCCGTGCCTTCATAAGCAAGGCAATTACCTAAGGCCACATTTCTGCCGGTTATATAGCCAGTTCGGATGGCATTGGTCGCCAGTTGATGTTGCCTCTTGGAGCCGGTAATGACATCCCAGTTCTCCATGCAATCTCCCACGGCATAAATATCGGGGTCGCTGGTCTGCAGGTACTGGTTCACAGCTATAGCACCTGTCTCGCCTATCTGTAGCCCGGCTTTTCGGGCTAGCTCGACATTGGGTTCAGCTCCGGTGGCAAAGAAGACAAAGTCCACTTCCAGTTCCCGGTCGGACAGGATTACATGCTTTCTTCCTGCCTTACTGGCTATGCTCTCTATTTTAGCCGGTAGAATCAACTCCACCCCGTTTTGCTTAATCACATCTTCCACCCGTCCAGCTATATCCTCGTCCAGATATGCCCGTAGGATAGCCCGCCTGACCAGAAGGTATACTTTGCTGTAGCCTCTTGCTTTCAAAGCTTCGGCTATTTCTAATCCGATGAAACCACCGCCAACAATAGCCGCCTCACTATACCTGGCAATGGCGTTCCCTAGGGCTATGCCATCAGCCATGTCGGTGCTCAACGCAAATTCATTCTTGCCATCCAATCCCGGGAAAGAGGGGATAGACGGAATAGCCCCCAGAGCTAAAATCAGCTTGTCGTAGTTATACCTTTCACCTCTGGCAATGATACACTTTTCGTGTTTAATAATATCAGTAACCTCGGTATTTAAGTGAACATTTATATTTCTCTTCTCCCAAAATGATGTCTGCCGAAAGCCACGAATTAGCTCATCAAAAGTGGCAACAGTTCCGCCGATGACCAGGGGCATCTCACAGGGGGGACATCCAAGCCCGGCTCTTTTGCTAAAAATGTCAATCTGAGCATCACTATCCAGGCGACGAATCTGATTTGCCGCTATCCCGCCACCATCTCCAGCCCCGACAATACAAACTCTCATTTTTACCTCCTGTTTTAAGTGTCCTTTTGCCAAAGGGTACCGCATCGGTTATACTTGGCTGCTACCACTCCCTGCCTTAGCTTGGAATTCCGTTCCTTTACCATCTTTGAACACCAGGGCGCCGGTAGGGCAGACAATAACGCACTCGCCACATTCCTGGCATCTGAAGTTACCAAGGGGCTCATCGCCAAAGGTAGTAACCACGCGCTGAAAGCCACGGTGGGCAAAGCCTAGGACACCTATACTCAGGCGTTGTCGACATACCCAGACACACCGCCCGCAGAGAACGCATTTATTCGGGTCGTAGATAAATAGAGGGTTACTATCATCTACCGGGAGTTCTCGCAGAAGTTTCCTAAAACGCTTTGATTTAAGCTTAATTTTAAGATGGTGAGCTATCTTTTGAAGCTCGCAGGAGCCACTTTTGGCACAGTGGGCGCAATCCACTGAATTGGATGCCATGAGCAGCTCAAAGCCACTGCGTGCCAGCCTCAGTGCCTTTGCCCCTCTGGTATTTACCACCATGCCCGCGGTTACTGTCTCGGTGCAGGCAGTAACTGGTTGCTCCTTACCCTCCACCTCAACAAAGCACAGGCGACAAGCCACCGCTGGCTCTAGGTTATCCCGAAGGGCACAAAGGTTGGGGATATAGATATCATTGTCCAGCGCCACCCAAAGGAGCTTCTCTCCCTCACCGGCGGTTATTTTCTTGCCATCAATGGTTAAAGATACCGTTTTCATTCCCCTACTTTGGCACCTCACTTGGCGGTGATAGCTTCACCACAGCATTATACTGTGGAGGACAGGCACTAAGGCAGGTGCCACACTTGACGCACTTTTCCTGGTCAATGACCTTGATTCTCTTCTTATTGGGAGTTATTGCCTCCACGGTACAGGTCCCGACGCAGGCATCGCAGGAACGCTCGCATTTCTCGGGAAGGATATAATAGGCAATGAGGTCACGGCACATCAGTGCCGGGCAGCGTCCTTCCTTGATGTGAGCCTCATATTCATCTCTGAAGTAACGCAAGGTGGTTAATACTGGGTTGGGTGCTGTCTTCCCCAGGCCGCAGAGGGAGCCTGCCCTTACCTCTTCGGCTAGCCCGCTGAGCATATCAATATCGTCAATTCTGCCTTGCCCCTTGGTAATATCATCCAGGGTCTCCAGCATCTGCTTTGTCCCCAGGCGGCAGAAGGTACACTTGCCACAGGACTCTCTCTGGGTGAACTCCAGAAAATATCGGGCTATCTCTACCATGCAGTCGTCTTCATCGAGCACTACCATTCCCCCGGAACCCATCATGGCTCCGGCACCGCTAAGGGAGTCAAAGTCAACGGGTAAATCCAGTGCAGACTCAGGCAGGCAGCCACCGGAGGGACCTCCTATCTGAACCGCCTTGAAACGCTTGCCACTGGGAATACCGCTGCCAACATCAAAGATAACCTGGCGCAGGGTAGTGCCCATAGGCACCTCAACCAGCCCGGTACTCACTATCTTGCCTGCCAGGGCAAAGACGGCAGTCCCCTTGCTTCTCTCGGCACCGATGCTGGCAAACCACTCTGCACCATTGTTAAGTATGTGGGGTGTGTAGGCAAAGGTCTTGACGTTATTGATAAGAGTCGGTTTTCCGTATAGACCGCTGACTGCCGGGTAAGGTGGACGGTAATATGGAGTACCCGGTTCGCCTTCTAGTGAGGCGATAAGGGCGGTCTCCTCACCACAAACAAAGGCTCCCGAGCCCTGAAACAGCCTGATATCAAAGCTGAAATCGCTGTTAAGGATATTCTTACCGAGGAGGTTTAGTTTCCTTGCCTGTTGAAGGGCAATCCGGGCACGCTCTACTGCCAGGGGATACTCAGCACGAACATAGATATATCCGTATCTCGCCCCGATGGCGTAGCCGGCAATAATCATCCCCTCTATCACCGGGTGGGGGTCGCTTTCCAGGATTGCCCGGTCCATAAAGGCACCGGGGTCACCCTCATCACCATTACAAATTACATATTTTGGGTTACCTGGCGCATCCCGACATATCTCCCACTTCTGTCCGGTGGGAAAGCCAGCGCCACCCCTACCCCTTAGCCCTGACTCTTTGACCTCATTTATAATCTCTTCTGGTGGTATCTGGAGTGCTTTCACCAGAGCCGAATAGCCACCGCTGGCAATGTAGTGGTCTATCTGGGTGGGGTCGATTTGCCCACAGTTTTTCAGGATAACCTTTTTCTCATACCTGGCTCGGGGGAAATCGGAAAGGCTAGGAACGAGGTCATTTTCTTCCAAAGCACCAAGAACAAATTCAAGGCAGGGGTTATCGCCAAGGATAAATTCCCTGATTAGCCTCTCAGCGATGACCGGGTTGACATGCCCTTAGCATATGGGAGGATATTCTTGCTTACTTATAATGACAATTGGCTCGGCGTAGCAGTGCCCCATGCAGCCGACCTCAATTACCGAGCAGTCCAGGTTTTGCTTTTTAATCTCGCCTCTTATTGCTTTAACTACTTCCAGAGCTCCGGCGGCTCGACCGCAGGTAGCGGTGCCTACCATAATCATTGGTTTGCCGCTATCGCAGAGTTCCTGCCAGTGCGATTCGGCACGGCTCTTTATCTCCTGAAAGGCTGAGACTATGGCTGGCAGTTCAGCTACTTTCATTTGTTCTCCTTGCTCCTCTTCTCCCGCTCCCGTTCAAACGAGAGCAGTATGCCATCTACTTTGGTAGGTTCAACCTTACCCTGTGGCTTATCATCGACTACAGTTACCGGCGCCATAACGCAGCAGCCAACACAGGCTACAGTATCCAGGTCAAACTCACGGTCAGGGGTGGTCTCGCCTCGGTCAATATCTAGCCGCCTCTTCCAGGCATCCAGGGTAATGTAGCCACCCTTCATATGGCAGGCAGTCCCCAAACACACCCTTATTGAGTGCCTCCCTGGAGGGATGAGTCGGAATTGATTGTAAAAGGTGACCACGCTGTAAACATCCATTGCCGATATATCGAGAAATTCGGCAATCTCCAGCATGGCTTCTCGGGGAAGATAGCCAAGCCTTCTTTGAACCTTCTGCAGGATGGGTATAAGATTCCCCTGCTTTCTGCCGACCCCTTTCAGGCTTTGTCTGGTTTTCTGTCTAACTTTGTTCTGTTCCTTGGTCACGCTGTCTTACTTCTCCTTCGCTGGCATACTTCCCAGCCACAATCACGGTAAATCCACCACTGGAAGAATACCCCCTCTGTGGCAATTCCATACCTTCTACCTTGCCTGGCTTCTGAAAGAGCGTTGAAATAACCTGCTCAATCAAAAAGCCGGCTTGTTCCAGTAGCTTTACCACCTCATCGTATCTGTAGAAGGTAGCGTATTTATAGAAACGGTGCCCCTGCTTTTTCTTCTGTTCATAAAGCTTACCCCAGGGGGTTTCCCTTAAGACCAGTCCCAGCACTATCTTACCACCGGGCACTAGAATACGGTAAGCCTCCTTCAAAACATCCGGTGGCGAATCGACAAAGCAGAGGGTAACTATTAGAAACACCGTGCCAAAGGACTTCTCATCAAAAAGCTCCTGTTCCCCTCTGCCCAGAAATACGGTTATCCCTCGCCTTCTTGCCATTTCCAAGAGCTTGACGGAGGGGTCCACCCCAGCCTCTATCCCCAGAGCCTGGGCAAAGCGACCGCTACCCACTCCTACCTCGAGCCAGGGTTTTGGCAGGGAAGACAGGACTTCCTGAAAAGCCCGCACCTCAATAGTGAAGGTGAGCTTTCCCTCTCCCTCAAACCAGGCATCGTAGGCTGAAGCCAGGTCATCGAAGGGCGATGCTTCGACACTAATCGGTCTTGTTCCTACCTTCTTTGGAATTTGGTTGAGCAACCTCATATCCCCATTGCGAAATTTTCAAAGCTTGGGCCGGCGCAGTAGGGTCTCCTCCTGATTCAAGGGGATAACTTCAGGCCTGGGTGCTTCATATACTGTCACCATGTCCTAATGCTAGAGAATTCCTACCACGTCGGGGTAATTTCCTCATATAGAATTTCTTTCCCTGATATTCTAATTCCATGAGACTGCCACCTTTTATTAGCTTTTCGACAACTCTCCACCCGGTACCAGTCTTCCTCAGGAATTCTATAACAGCTTCTTCCCTCATTGGATGCACCGAAGTAATGCTAAGTAAGTCATCTTCAACATTGCCAGTAGATGCAAAAGCGTTTCCTTCATAGCCGATTAAATATTCTACGCTGCTTAATCTCTTACTAAAAATCTGGTATGTCATATTGATAATTTGCTCACTGGCAGCGGTTATCGTCCTTTTTGCTGGTGGTCTCGTGGGAATAGCCAAGTAAGCCTTATTTGGCTTTAACTCTGCCAGGAAGCTGGCTATTCTCTCAATTTCCTCACTATCATCGTTAATACCTTGAATAAGCATGCTCTCTGTAGTTAGTTCACCCTTAAAAGTATTAGCGAACTTAAGCATTCCATCTAAAATTGCTTCAAGTTTCAACGATTTTTGTGGCCTACCAATTCTGCGCCATATTTCTTTGCTTACCGTATCTACCTTCAGTGACACCCAGTCGGCTTTTTGCAAATCTTGCCTAACATCCTCGCGCCAGATGAGAGAAGCATTAGTAATAACCGCAATTTTGATATCTAATGGATTCAGAAGTTCAATCTCTTTGCCGAGATTAGTATCTAAAGTGGGCTCACCGTCGGCGACAAAGGTTAAGTAGTCTATTGGTTCACCTTTTTCTCTGACTTGTTTAACCTTCTCTTTTATACCTTGAACTACCTGTTCTACCTTGTAGAAATTCTCTCGTTCAACCTGCATGTTAATAGTGTTTCCCAATTGACAATAAACACAAGAATAGGAACAAGTTTTGGGAGGAATATTATTTATTCCCAAGCTATGACCTAATCGCCTGGATGGAACTGGGCCGTAGCCTATGTGTTTTATTTCCATCAGTCTTGTCTGGGCTTCCTTTTTAGGAAGATGTGGAGGCTCCTGATTTCTCCTACTCCCTTAAGGCAGGAGGCCATGGCGAGAAGCATCCTGCTGATGATTTGTCTTGGGAAAGTGGTTAAAACTATGGGGGAGTTGTTGACATAAAGAGAAATCCGCTCCTTTTGTGGCTCTATGAAGCCTTTCTCTAAAAGGTCAGCGAGACCTTTAACGTCATCTGGCGAGAACTGCCTGGTCTTGGTTTCCAAGGGTTCATCGGTGACTATAGCCATAAGCTTTCTGATACCTTTGAAAAGTAGACCAGCCTTCTTACGGTGGACCTCTATCTTAGGGGCGTTCCCCCGCTTAAAACCTTCAGTCAGGATAATATCGTAGTCCTCACCTAAGAGGCGGGCTATCTCGTCAAGAGTGGCATCTTGAGCAACAGGCTTCACCATCACAATCTTATCTGGTGAGCTAACGGCTGTAGCCTCACTGCCTGCCTGAATGTGGCGCCAGCTATCCTTACCCGTCTCATCAAAGCTAACGCCTTGAGGGGTGTGCTTGACAGTGGCTACTCGATAACCCCTTGATGTTAATTCCTGGATGAGCTTTTCGATGAGGGTTGTCTTTCCTGACTTTGATTTGCCTATAACTGAAATTATAGGAGGCATTTTCTATTTCCCTCCTTAATGTTTGCGATAAGCCCTTTTCCACGGCTCCCTCTTCATCGCCAAGTAGTCTCTTATCGCTGCCTTCAGCGTATTTGCTGCCAGGAGGGCACAATGTTCGCTTTCTTCCGGCAGCCCACCTAAGGCGCTTAAAACATCCTGCTGGCTAACCTTCCGAGCCTCACTGATAGTCTTTCCCTTGACCATCTCGGTAACCATACTGCCTGAGGCAATGCTGGTTCCACAGCCATCAGTCATAAAGGTGGCATCGGCAATGGTGCCATTATTTACCCTGAGCCACATCTGCATAGTATCGCTACAGGGACCAGTCACCTTGGCAAAGCCCTCAGCATCCTCCATATCTCCCACATTTCTTGGGTTCATGGCATGGTCAATAGTTGTCTCGGAATAGACCTTTCTCATCTCTGCTTTGATGAGCTGTTCAAACTCCTCCCAGGCTGAAGTCACTACATTGCCTCCTACCTTGCCTTAGCTGATATTGCCTGAGAAAGAGACTCGCCCAGGCTATTCATAATCTCGGCGTCATAGCGCTCAACATTACCCTCATCACACAGCTTAGCCAGCTCCGGGTCTATGGGTAACTGTCCCAAAAGCGGGGCACGAGCGGCACGTGCCATTTCCTCTCCCCGGCTTTTACCGAAGATCTCAATCCTTTTATCTATTTCAGGCACGTATAAATAGCTCATATTCTCCACCACCCCCAGGATAGGTTTATCCATTTTTTGAGTCATGTTTACTGCTTTTCTGACAATCATCTCAACCAAGTCCTGGGGGGTAAAAACGATGATTACCCCTGATATGGGCAGTGTTTGCATCACGGTAAGGGCGGCGTCAGCCGTGCCTGGAGGCAGGTCGACAATCAGGTAATCAAGCTTGCCCCAGAGTACCTCTTCCCAGAATTGAGTAATTGTCTTGCCAATGAGCGGTCCACGCCAGATAACGGCATCGTCCTCACTGGGTAGAAGAAGGTTGATAGACATGACCGGTATCCCTGACCTTGACAGCACCGGCAGTATTCCAGTATCACTGCCAGTGGGTCGGGCAGTGATGCCAAACATCTTGGGGATGCTGGGACCGGTGATATCAGCATCCAGAATGCCTACTTCATAGCCCTGGCGCTTCAGCATCACTGCACTGAGGCTAGCCACCAGCGACTTGCCCACGCCCCCTTTGCCGCTCATTACGGCAATGATGTGCCCAATCTTATTCAGCTCTGCCGGCTTAGCCTCAGCAAATTCTACCTCTACTTTGTTTACCTCGGGCAACTTCTCCACGACTTCCTTTGTCTTGGTTTTAAGCCAGTCCTGTGCTCCGTTACTTAGAGCTGCCGAAGCCAGGGTAATCTTAACCCTCTGGTCAGCGACGGTAACCTCACCAATCAAGTTCAACCCGGCTAGACTCCGCATAACACCGGGAACCAGCACTTCGTTCAGGCTTTCTCTTACCTGCTCCTCAGTTACCATAAGCTTTCCTCCATTTCAGTTTCCGTCCTAGTGGTCGCATATATTCTCCCCGGTAGGCAGCATGCCATTTAAGTAGCTCAGCACTGCCTTTTCCGGGTCGCTTTCCAGTGTGCCGATGATGACCTGGATGCGGTTTTGGTGGAAAAGACCTTGCGCCCGAGAGCCCATACCACCGGCAATAACCACTGAGACTCCCTCATCAGCCAGCCATTCGGGGAGAAGTCCAGGCTGGTGCCCCGGAGAGGGGATGAGCTCTTTTCCTATAATCTCCTTTCTCTCTTCATCAACATCAAATATGGCAAAGTGCTCACAGTGACCAAAGTGTGGCGAGACCATGCCGCCACTTACGGGTATTGCATACCTCATTAAACACCTCCTGACCTATCTAGTCTACATTAAGCTTGTATTTTGGTTTTCCTGCCTCATAAGAGATTTTCACAGTCACCTGTTTCCCCTCGGCAAGATACCTCTCGGCTTCATCGCGCAGCTTTTTTGACTCAGGGGATTTCAAAAATGATACAAGCGTTTCAAATCTCTGTTCAAGCCCCCTGCTCTCCCCCTCCTCCCTTAGGAGCCCCATAAGGCAATTGTTGAGTTCTTGCTCAGCCAGGCATTTTATACATTTGCCCGGGATGTCCTTGGTTGAATACCCGGGATCAAGGTTAATAGGTTCCATTGTCCAAGGTTACCTCCTTTAACCTCTGCGGCATACGTCTCCTGTGGAGCAGGGGGGTGTCTCACAACGCTCAGTCCTGCCGCAGCAGGTAGTACCAGGGGCTTGGGCGCCCGTTCTTATCATGTAGGATGCCGAGAAAAGCCTCTCCATATTGCCGCTGCTGCAGTCGGGGCAGCGAGCCACCTGGCTAGAATCACGAAGAAATATCTCCGACACTCTGCCGCATTCCCGACACCTAAAGTCGTAAATCGGCACCGCTCTCTTCCCTCCTTTTAGACAATTTCAAGCGAGGCAACCTGCCTCACGAACTCACGCTTCAAGTGGGACTGCTTGGGGCGCAGGCTCCACTGGAAGAGCCCGTGGCGAACACGGAGAAGACCCGCCGTGGGTTCTTGTCCCCGCACTTAGGACACCTTATATCGCTATCCCTATCAGCCATACCTCGGCGGAGGTCAAACCTCTCGCCACATTTTTCGCATTCGTATTCATAGATTGGCATGGCTTGTCACTTCCTTCTGTCATCCCAATGTCTGGGTAATGCGCTGCCATAGTGATTCTATCTCCTCGGTGACCTTACCTTGGGAATATTCCACCACCGGTAGTCCCCGTACCAGCGCCTCGGTGACCACATTATCAAAGGGAATTTTAGCAACTACTTCTACCCTCTGACTAAGGCAATAGCTCTCAATCTGGCGGGTATTGTCCTTGTTAATGTCGTATTTATTGATACACACTACGGCAGAGACGCCAAAGTGGCGGCAAACGCCGAGGACTCGCTCCAGGTCATGTATTCCCGATAGTGTAGGCTCAGTAACCAGAAGAGCCAGGTTGGCTCCAGACAGGGAGGAGATGACTGGGCAGCCGATACCCGGCGGACCGTCACTGATAATATAGTTAAACCCTTGCTTTTCAGCAATTAGCTTAGCCTGTTGCCTGACCAGTGCCACCAGCTTGCCTGAGTTCTCTTGAGCGATTCCCAGCCTGGCATGAGCCAGACGACCGTATTTAGTATCAGAGATAAACCAGTGCCCTGACAGGTTTTCCTTCATGGTTATAGCTTCAGCCGGGCATATATGTGAGCAGAAGCCGCAGCCCTCACAGGAGATGGTGTCAACCTTGAAATCTTTAATGGCTTCAAAACGGCATACATCCTGGCATAAGTCACACTGGGTGCACCGTTCCTCATCAATAACGGCGACCTGCCCGCTCCAGAACTCTTGCTCCTGCTGAGTAACCGGCTTAAGGAGGAGATAAAGGTCAGCGGCGTCAACATCGCAGTCAGCCATTACCTTGCTTTGAGCCAGGGCAGCGAAAGAACCTACTATACAGGTCTTCCCGGTTCCTCCTTTACCGCTCAGTACCACTACCTCTTTCATTTACTATCTCTCCAATCTTATCAAAAAGCCCGAGAAAATTCTCCTTCCACTGGGGTATGCCGTCAACTAAAGTTATTCCTCTGGAATAGAGACCAGCAATCTCGGTATCCAGAGGGATAGTAAGCAGGATTGGTATATTCTCTCTTAGGCAGTATTCCTCTACCTTTCCATCGCCTACTCCGGCACGATTGAGCACCACACCACAGGGTATATTAAGCTTTCTCACTGCCTCCATAGCCAGAGCGAGGTCATTAAGCCCGAAGGGAGTCGGCTCAGTTACCAGAAGGCAGAAATCACTATCCTTAACTGCTTCTACTACCGGGCAAGATGTCCCCGGAGAAACATCAATGATAACTGTCCCTTCGTGGCTAGCCTGTTCCTTCACCCTTCTAATAATAGGTGGCGCCATAGCCTCACCGATAGAAAGCCTGCCGTGAGCGAAGTCAATACCATCTGAGTATCCCAACTCTACTACACCGATTTCCTTTCCCTCCTCCGAGATAGCCTCTTCGGGACAGAGATAGCTGCAGGCGCCGCAGCCGTGGCAAAGTTCAGGGAAAATCAATACATGCTTTGGGAAAACAGCAATAGCATTATAGGCACAGACCTCGGCACATTTACCGCAGTAGGTACACTTTCCTTCATCTACCTTAGGCACCGGGATAGAAACGGCTTCACTACGGGTAATGGCTGGCTTCAAGAAAACATGGGCATTTGGTTCTTCCACATCGCAATCAAGAAGCTGCACCTTACCTCTATCTGTCAGAGAAAGGGCAAGACTGGTAGCTACCAGGGTCTTGCCCGTCCCCCCTTTGCCACTGGCAACAGATATAATCATCTTTTCTTTTCCATGTCTTCGATGCGGCGTTGAATCTCAGATAGTTGTTGTGCCAGCATCTGTGACTGAGTTTTGAGTGCCTCAAGTTCCTGCTCTGGGCTTGGCGGCTGGGGTGTTGGGCTAACTGGCGGCATCATCCCAGCTCCCATACCTCTGCCCATACCACGGCCCATACCTCCTCCCATTCCCATGCCACCACCCATACCTCTACCCATACCTCCACCCATGCCAAAGTGGTCGGCTACATTAGGCTGCTGGGCTGCAGAAAATGTGCCTAACTTGTACTCCTCAATGGCATCCTTTATTTTACCCGAAACTCCAGTTATTATCTGAAGCCCGGCGGCGGATAATACCTGATAGGCATTAGGACCGCAGTTGCCGGTGAGTACCACCTGAACCCCTTTACCGGCAATCGTCTGACCAGCAGAAATACCGGCCCCGCCTGAAGCCATGGCGCTGGAGTTTTCTACAGCTTCAAACTCCATTGTTTCCGGGTCAACAATGATAAAGTACTGGCATCGGCCGAAACGAGGGTCGACCTCAGCATCTAGAGTGGGACCTGTAGCTGAAATGGCGATTTTCATATCCTCCTCCTTATTCGCTCTTGCTTCCCAGTTTCTGTATCCTGGCCTCTATTTGCTCCAGGTGTCCTCTCATAGCCTGAGCCTGGTTTTTCAGAAAGTCCAGCTCCTGCTCACGGGTCATCTGGGGAGCAAAGGGCGCAGTACCCGGAGCAGTCGGTCCTGCTCCATAGTAAGGCGTACCCCAGGGCACACCGTACGGGGGATAAGCTCCTCTTCCACTGTATGTCGGCCAAGCCGCTGGTAATGGAACAGCACAAAAGCCTCTGCCGCCACCTGTCATCGGTCCCATTCCTCTGGGTCCAGTTCTATCTCCAAATGGCATCCTGCTCACCTCCTTTCTACCAGCGGTGTCTTCCTCTGCGGCGTCTTCCCCGACCGCCTCTACCCCACCCCAGCCCCGGAGGCCAAAGAGGCATGATACTTGGTGTGTTACAGGCAGGGCAGGACTGAGGAGGAGCAGTTATCATGGTTTCAAACGGCACGTCCCACTCATGGTTATTAAGACACCTGAAGCGGCGCAGAGCCATCTCAAAGTTGCCGCCCTCAATCCTTATCGCCTTCCCATTAAGCAAGGCATCAGCCATCTTCTGCCGAGCCGAGCCCAACACCCGGGCAAAAGTAGTCCGGGAGATATTCATCCTTTGAGCACACTTCTCCTGCTCCAGCCCCTCTAGTTCCTTGAGGCGCATCGCTTCTACCTCCTCAACGGAAAGGCATGTTTCTTCAAGCTGAGCTAATGGTACCCCAGCCGGCTTAAAATAGGTTGTCTGTGGTATAAAATCTACTCGCCGCCACAGCGGTTGCCTGCCCATAGTAGTTTTAAATCTCCCTTTATGTATTACGAGCTTATGTCCATAAAGAACATATTATGCACTTATGACCATAATTAGTATAACTCACTGTGCTCTGAGTTGTCAAGTCCATGTACTCGTCCATATGATTAGTGACACATTGTTTTCTTGTCTTGTCATTGACCCCTTTCCCTGTCATTGCGAGCCGAAGGCGTGGCAATCCCCGGGCATTCCTGGAGATTGCTTCAGCTGTTTGTGCCTCGCAATGACAATAGGAAGGGGCTCCTCACAATGAAACGAACAACTAGAGCTTGTTCCCAACCTAAAGTGGAGGATACTCTTATACTTTGAACTGTCACTAATCTATTTGAACTAGCTCACCCAGGCAGGCAGGCTGATTGACGAGCTGGCAGGGTGGGGTTTAGCCACCCGTCTCTTCTCATAGCTCCAGTTCTAGCCCGGCTCCACAGGCTACACATTGCTCAGGAAATAGACGTCTTATTTCTGACTTATATTGCGTGCAGTGGCAGGGGCATATTAAAGATAGTCCCCGCAACCGGTTAAAATCACTAAACCAGTGGAGACCACCGATAATCCCGTAAACCTTCCCGAACTGGGAAGCGGCATCAAGAATTTCACCGACCCCGGGATGGGAGCAACCCACCACTATCACTATACCCTTGCCTGTTTTGAGTGCTAGGGACTGCTCGATACCTTTAAGCTCACCTGTAGAGAGAACTTCCCCCGAAATCTGGATGGGTTCTGACACTGGGGTTACCTTCCTTCCAGGGATGCTGGCTCCAGATGAGGCTGGAACATAAATCTCAGCGTCTCTATTTAGTTCCAGGATATCCCAGAGACCTCCGGTGTGGTCACCGTGCGCATGGGAGATGACAATTACTCCTACGTGGCTTGGGTTAATACTAAGCTCCTTTATATTATAGAGCAATGTAGCCCCGTCGCCACCGGTGTCAAACAAAAGCGGGGGTACGCTTTCGGTTTCTATGAGGGATGAAAACCCCCAACCTGCTTTTAGCCCCTGCTTCCTTACGCAATTATCATAGATAATTGTGACTTTCATTCAACCAGCGCCAGATTAAAAATCCCTGAGGCACGATATGCTATGCTTTTCTAACATCGCACAAGAATGCCCTAAATTCAGGAATTCCGGTGTTTGGGTCTCCTATACGGGGGGTGAGCAGATTGGCACTATCCCCTTTAGACAGTCCCATATATCCCCAATTCCATGGCAAGCTGATGTAGTGAACCGTAGTGCCATTCACTTGGCAAGGCTTAAGGCGAATGGTGACCACAGCTTTTCCTGTTATACTGCCGCGGGCCGACTCCACAATAACGGTGTCGCCACTGGCAATCCTCTTCTCAGCTGCCAGTTCCTGGCTCATTTCGACAAACATTTCCGGCATCATTTCTACCAGCCACGACAGGCGCCTGGTTATCGCTCCGGTATGCAAGTGCTCCACCAGACGGTGGGTAGTAGCCACGATGGGATAGTCTGCGGCAGCACCTTTGGCAATGGTTTCCCAGCTCTTGATAGCTGGGTTATTCTGTTGAGTTGACATTGGATTCGACACCGGGCTCTCCCAGGGCTCATAATGCTCGGGAAAAGGACCATCAGGTCTGCCTGGGCCAAAGAGGTATCCCCGCCCCTCGGGCTTCATAATGAAGGGGTATTTACCACTGGTATTTACCGGCTCCCAGCCCCCATCAGCGACATCCCCCACCCAACTGGTGCCATCCCATGAAATGACAGGATGGTCGGTGTCCCAAGGCCTACCATCGAGGTCAACTGACGCACGATTATACATGATGCGTCGATTCAGTGGCCAAGCCCATCCCTAGTTGGGGAAGAGTCCGATGCCTGAAGGGTCTGAAAGTTAGAGTGTTGTCGAACAAAATTATCGGGCAACAAGTCAGTCAGTCTAACGTCATGCTGTCCACTTAATGCGTCTATATTCTGCTTTAATTTTTTCAATCCACTATCATCCCATGAAAAAGAGACATTCATATTACATCCTCCTAATTATTCCTTACTGTAGGGTTGGGCGATTAGAAAACTAAGCTCCTTTTTGTCGCCCAACCCCACCAGAATTATACTACTATCAGAAAGGATGCTATAGTATATGTTAAGGTTTATAAAGCGTATAATAAGGCGTATGAATCAATATGCTAGGCGAATATACTCAATTTTGATTCCTGCGTTTGTTGGACTCATTGGCGTTAGTCTTTATTCTGTTTCTTGGCTAGACGGCAAAAGTTATCAAGGATTAGTCTCGATTTCACTGGCTATTCTCGCCTCAATGTGTCTGGTTATTGCCATTTACGCATTTATCTATGACACTATAACCACTTTCCACAAACGTCGCCTACTCAAGATTTTACGGCATTTACGAGGCTATTTAGCTGATATGAGCCATCTTGGTCGTGATTTTATGGCGGAAAACAATAATAGGAAAGCAGAACAATTACTGGAGAACTTCAAAACACTACATACGGAAATTAAAGGATATATTAAACATAGGATACTAGACGAACTTGCTGTCTGGGAAAAGCCATTAGATAACTCGTTAGCGATTGCGATAAAAGAAAGTATTGGGAAACTAGAGGATATTATTTGTAAATACGAAAACTTAGTTTCCGAATAACTACCCCCAACCCCAGTCATACTTTAGCCACAATAAGCACAAATGTATTATCACCAACCAAAAGGGAACGATACCCCAGGCTCCCAGTGATTAACCAGACCCTGCAGGGTACAGCCAAGGCCGTTTACCGCCCCGGTGATACCATTCAGCCCACCACCAGCTACTCCCATGTTCCCCAGGAGAAGCTGCAATATGCCAAAGGTTCGAACTGTCTGGGTTCCCGTACTGCGCTGACAGGCACTGGAAGAGAAAACGATGGCTCCTGCCTTGTCCTTCTGTCCAGTGGCAGCATAAGTCCAGCAAATCTGCTGAAAAGCGGTCTTATCGGTGCCAGTGATTTCGGCTACTTTATCGTCAGTGTAGCGGCCGAAATGTTTCTTCAGAAGCTGGAAGACACAGTTAGGGTCGGTAAGAGTGGGGTCCTTCTTTATGTTGTCAGGCTGAGAGGTATCGGTTTGCCATGCCCATGTTTTCTTATCATATTTACTGCCATCCCACCCTGAGAACAATCCATCCAGCGTATCAGCCGGACCAGTGAAACCAGGATGGACAAGGTAGGAAGCATTAGTGTATTCCTTTACATAGGTCATGTTGTAATTACCAGGATTAGCCTCCATGTCATCAATGACGTACCTTATCATGCCGCCGACAAAGGCGATATCAGTGCCAGGTCTCAATGCGGCATACAGGTCAGCCTTAGCTGAGGTGCGGGTGAAGCGAGGGTCAACATGGATAACCTTGGCTCCCTTATCCTTAGCCCGAGTAGCCCACTTAAAGGCAATAGGAAACGACTCAGCCATGTTACCGCCGATGACCATGATGCAATCGCTATTGCCCAGGTCTATCCAATGGTTTGACATCGGCCCTCTGCCCACTGTTTCCCCGTCAGCAGCCACCGCCGCCGAAACGCATATTCGGGCTTCATTCTCAATATAGACCAGGCCTAAGGCACGCAACATCTTGCTCATTAGATAGGCTTCTTCGCTATTAGGGAATACGCTGCCTATTGCGGCTATAGCTTCAGTGCGATTAACAAGGTTGCCGTTGCTGTCTGTTTCGATAAAATTACTGTCACGGGTCTCCTTGATATTGGTGGCAATCCGTGCTATGGCATCATCCCAGCTCATATTCGTCCAGCCTGCAGCCCCTGCGCTACGGTAATTGACCTTGGTCAAACGGTATTCGCTATTGGCTACTTGGGACATTGAGGCGCCTTTGGGGCACAGAGAACCCTCATTAATAGGGGAATCAGGGTCACCCTCGATATTAACGATTTTCCCATTCTCCACTGCCATGACGGCGCTGCAGCCCACCCCACAGTAGGGACAGATGGTAGTCTTCTCCCCGATTTTCTTCTTTAGAGGTAACTGCTTGGGAAGGGCAAAGGCTTTATCTTGTTCTAAGATGCTATATAAGAAAAGACCACCAGCCCCAGCTCCAGATGCCTTAAGAAAATCCCTTCGGCTCAGTTCCACAGTTTATCCCTCCTTTGAGCATATTGACCTGACATTGAGATTGATTAGTGCTAAAATATATGTTGGTCAGCACATCATGGCTATTATAGCCAGAGGTTATTATACCCTATAGGGGTATGGTATATCAATAGCTAAGACCAAATTTTTGGAGGACTCAATGGCTAAAGAAGAAATATCACAGGAGATGTTGCTGAAACGCCTGAGAAGGATTGAGGGGCAGGTTCGCGGTATTGAGAAAATGATCGTCGATGGTCGTGACTGTGAGAGCCTGGTGACTCAGTTAGCCGCTGTCCGCTCAGCTATCGAGAGTGTCGGCGGGCTGGTGCTAAGCAATTACATGAAGCTTTGCTTTCGCCAAGGTGCCGAAACCGAGTCGACCAGTATTGATTCCCTGGCGCGGGCTGTAGCCATTTGGGGCAGGGTGCGGGTTGGTGATAGTACTTAAAAGCCTGAAAAGAGAATGCTACGGGACTTTTTCAGGGTTGACAACCAATGGGAAAGATAGTAAGTTGTCTCTGGCGGAATTAGATGCCTGCCTCAATCCCTATTATGGGTTTTTTGTAGCAGTATTTTGAGAAGTAAACCTAGTTTAGCCAGTTATAGGCAACTATCTTTATCATGAATGTTGGTGTGTGCCGGATTAGTCTTCGTTTACCTGAAAATCTATCTCTCAAGGGTAAGCGTCGGGTGTTAAAATCTATTACTACCCGGGTCAGAAGCAAATTTAATGTTTCTGTGGCTGAGGTTGATGACCAGAATCTATGGCAATTGGCTACACTGGGGATTTGCTGCGTTAGCAATGATAGGCAGTACACCAACCGGGTTCTGTCAAAGGTGGTGGACTTTATTATTGACAGTCGGTTTGAGATAGAGATACTTGACTATGGAACTGAGATTCTGTCGGTTTAGTGACAAGTGAACTCTGTGGCTTTTCTCCACCATCTTACCGCTCAACCTACCTATAGCGGTCAGATTGCTCATATTGAGCATATTCTACCCCGTGACGCCAGCTACGCTGAGTTAGATGAGCCTCTGGTTAAAGACCTTCAAGATTGCCTTGATGAACATGGGTTATTGCCTCTTTACACTCATCAGGCTGATGCTGTGAATAGTGCCCGTCAGGGCAGGAATGTGATGGTATCAACATCAAGCGCCAGTGGTAAGACCCTGTGCTATAACATTGCTGTAGCAGAGGCACTTTTAACCGAACCGGGTAGTCGTGCCCTTTATCTTTTCCCGACCAAGGCGCTGGCTCAAGACCAACTGCGTGGACTGCGGGAGCTATTTAGTCCTGAACTACTTGAAGTAGAGGAATTTGCTACCTTTGATGGTGATACCCCCCGGGCTGAGCGGGCTGAGATAAGGAGACGAGCCAGGGTAGTTCTTACCAATCCAGACATGCTCCACATTGGCATACTGCCCAATCATCACCAATGGTCAAGGCTACTAAAGCGCTTGAGGTATGTGGTAGTCGATGAAGCCCATGCCTATCGTGGTGTTTTTGGCTCTCATGTCGCCTGTGTGCTGCGTCGCCTGCGCCGTCTGTGTAACCTTTACGGCTCAAACCCGCAGTTCATCTGCTGCTCAGCTACCATAGCTAATCCCGGTGAGCATGCCGAAAGGCTGGTAGGTCTACCCTTTGAGGTGGTTGACAATGATGGCTCTCCTCACGGTGGCAAGGACTTTGTCTTCTGGAACCCGCCAATCATAGATGAGGCTAGGAGTGTTCGGCGTAGTGCTAATAGTGAAGCGACCAACCTCCTTACTGAGCTGGTAAGCCATAATATCCATACTTTAACCTTTGCTCGTACTCGTCGGCTGACCGAGCTTATTTATAACTATTCAAGGCATAGGTTGGCTGAAATCAGCCCGGCCCTGGTAAATAAAATCAAGCCTTATCGGGCTGGTTATCTCCCCCAGGAGCGGCGTCAAATAGAGCAAGAACTCTTTACCGGTCAACTTCTGGGGGTGGTGGCTACTACTGCTCTAGAACTAGGCATAGATATAGGTGACCTGGAGGCTACGGTGCTTACCGGTTATCCGGGGAGTATTGCCAGTACCTGGCAGCAGGCGGGCAGGAGCGGGCGAGGTAGAGACCAGTCTCTGAGTTTTCTTATCGGTCTGGATAATCCCCTAGACCAGTATTTTATGCGTCACCCTGAGTCCTTTTTTCAGAAAGGCGTTGAGAATGCTTTAGTTAACCCCGATAATCCTTATATTTTGGGAGCCCATCTGCTGTGTGCTGCCTGGGAGTTGCCACTAACAAACGAAGATGACAAATTTTTTGGCCTTGCCTTAAGTCGGGAAAGGACGGAGCTGGAGAGGCAAGGTATACTCAGGGAGCGCGGTGGCAGGTGGTATCTTTCACCCACTATTGCCTACCCAGCTCAAAGCATCAATATCCGTTCCACCTTCAGGGAAAACTTTGCCCTTATTGATACCTCAACTGACTCCTTACTGGAAACAGTAGAAGCCAGTGTTGCCTTTTTCCAGATACATCCCGGTGCTATCTACCTCCATCAGGGGGAATCCTATTTGGTCACCGAGCTTGACCTGACTAATCGCACCGCCTACGCTGAGCCGACTACGGCTTCTTATTATACCCAGGCTAAGGACATCACCGATTTGCACATTGTCAAGGTAACCCATAGCAGAAGCTGTCAGCAAGCAAAGGTATACCTGGGTGAGGTAGAGGTTACCACCACTGTGGTTGGCTTCAGGAAGAAGGCGCAATTTACTGAGGAGGTAATTGGAGAAGAGCCTCTTGACCTACCACCTCAACATTTCCCCACTATCGCCTTGTGGTTTGACCTGCCAAATGAGACTATAGCTCGCCTGGTTGAGGCTCAATTAGACTTTGCCGGCGGGTTACATGCTGCTGAGCATGCGGCTATTGCTGTCCTTCCTTTGTTTGCTCTCTGCGACCGCAATGATATTGGTGGTGTATCTACTCCTTCCCATCCTGATACCGGAAGAGCCCAGATATTTATTTATGATGCCTATCCCGGTGGAATTGGCATTGCTGAGAAGGGCTTTAGCCTGGTAGAGGAACTGTGGCAGGCTACGCTAAAGGCGATTACCGAATGCCCCTGTCAGGAGGGCTGTCCTAGCTGTATCCAGTCGCCTAAGTGTGGCAATAATAATAAGCCTCTGGATAAGAAGGCAGCCCAGCTACTGCTTGAAGGCTTACTGGGTTGTTAACCGTTCTAGTGCTTTGTCCCTAGATAGAAAGCGGGCGCAATGTGGTTGACAGCGATGGTAGTGTGGGGTAAAATTGAATATGCTGGCTGAGAAATAGAGGAGGTTTGGTCATGATAGAGATGATTATTGATAGCATTCGGGTTAGTCTGATGAATTATCAACGAGTGGTTATTCTGAAAGAAAAGGTAGAAGATGAGTTAGCAGATGAGATGTCAACGCGCTATTTACCCATCTGGATTGGTCCTGCCGAAGCAGATGCTATAGCCGTAAAACTCCAGGGGGTCAGCGTGCCCAGACCGTTGACTCATGACTTATTACGCTCAGTCATTGATGCCTTGGGGGCTACTATTCACTCTATTATCGTCAGCGACCTTAAGAATGATACCTTTTATGCCAAGGTTATTCTTAATGTAGATGGTGGGCAAATGGAAGTTGACTCTCGGCCTAGTGACGCCCTGGCGCTGGCGGTAAGGTCGGAGGCGCCTATCTATGCTGAGGAGTCAGTTTTAGATAGAGCCGGTATCCAGCTGGACAAGGAGACGGGTAAGCCCATTCCACTGGAAAGAGAAGGGGGTAGAGCTGGTGGCAAGGGCGAGAAGGTTAGTGAAGAGGAATTGAGAAAGATGTCGGCTTTTTATGATTTTATCAACACCCTCGATTTAGAGGACTTTGATAAGCGTAAGTCCTAAATTACGGCTTCAGGGGACAAATCACTGTGGAAGAGAGTTTTATCAAAAGGTTAATGGCTTCAATTAAGTGCGGTGTTTGCCGGCAGCGCTATGAGGTAGATGATGTTGAAGTCCTTGGTCACCAGGAAGATGTGTGGTTTTTGAGGGCGTTTTGTTCAGCTTGCCACACTCAGTGCTTAGTGGCGGCAGTAATTAAGGAGGGTAAGGCGCCTGAGGTTATTACTGACCTCACTGAGGCCGAACTGGATAGATTCAGGAATGTAGGTGCGCTAACCGCCGATGAGGTGCTGGATATGCACAATTTCTTGAAGGGCTTTGGGGGAGACTTTTCTCGACTTTTTAGCCAGAAGCAGGCTTGATGTAGTAGGAGCTAAAAGCATTATTATAAAGATATGGTTATTCTTCTAATTTAAGTCAAATAAAGAGCCCTAGGAGTTAAAAAGGTCTAGGGCTTTTTAATAGCTGAAGGGAAGCCGTTTATCAAGGGAAGTTTGGTAAAAAATCTCAAAAGGTGAGCTTGACCTGAGAGGGCAGATTTGATATGCTTCTCAAGGTATGAATAGGCTGGTTGCGGCTTTAAGGCTAACAGGTGTCGGATTTTTCATCGGGGGTTCAATCGCTTTAGGTGTATTTGGTGGTCTCTGGCTTGATAATAAGCTTGATACAAGCTTATTCTGGATAGTGGGTTTAATTTTTGGTCTAGTTATTGCTTTCTTTGGCGTTTATCAAATGCTTTTACCTCTCTTGCGTAGCAAATAAGATAAGGAGAATAGCTAGTGCCTAAACGGGGCTGTCTAGGTTGTTCATTCCCTCTTGTAATCGGAGTTTTGGTTGTTTTTCTTGTTCTGCTTATAGTTGGCTTTGCTAGCGGTCCCCTCGGCAAAAGCATGCTTGGCGACTTAGGCTTACCTAGCTGGCTTAGTGTTCCTCGACCAGACCCCAAGCTTCCTGCTGAAGTGGTTTTCCACCTGTTTGGTTTTCCGATTACTAATAGTGTTGTTGGTGCTTGGCTTACCATTATTGTTTTGGTAGGAGTATCATATGCGGTTACTCGTCGGATGAGGCTTATCCCGACCAGGTTGCAAAGTGCGCTAGAGTTTGCCCTTGGCTCGCTGTTTAACTTCTGCCAGAGTGTTGCCGGCGAAAGGAACGGGCGCAAGTTCTTTCCGGTAGTGGCTACTATTTTCCTCTTTGTTATTCTGAATACCTGGCTGAGCCTGCTTCCCGGGTTTGGCTCGATAATGGTTACTACTGCCGAGGGTGAGCATGTGCATTTACTTAGGGCGGCTAATACTGATATTAATATGCCCCTGGCTCTGGCGCTGATGTCCTTCGTCTTTGTTGAGTACTTTGGGATAAGGTCGCTCGGGGTTCGCTATCTGGGGAAGTTTATTAATGTGGGGCAGTTTTTTAGGAGTTTAGGTCAGCTGGTAAGAGGTAGGCTTCGTATCGGGCTTAGTGGACTAATCACTGGGTTTATTAGTATCTTTGTTGGTTTTTTGGAGACACTGAGCGAGCTGGTGCGTATTGTCAGCTTCACCTTCCGTCTCTTTGGCAATATGACGGCTGGTGAGATATTGCTTCTGATAGCAATGTTCCTTGTCCCGTGGCTGTTCGCTCTGCCCTTTTATGGGCTTGAGTTACTCGTCGGCTTTGTCCAGGCGCTTATTTTTGCTGGTCTGACCTTGGTATTTCTTACTATCGCTGTGACTTCTCATGAGACTGAGGAAGCAGTTTAACATAACTGGTGCTTTACTTTATGAAAGGGGGTAAACAATGACACCAGAAGTAATGAAGATGCTGGCGGTGGGGATGGCGGCGGGTCTAGGGATGTTAGGACCGGCGCTAGCCATTGGACTTATTGGTTATTCAGCCTTACAGGGAATAGCCCGTAACCCTGAGGCGAGTGGTCCTATAATGACCAATATGATACTGGTTACTGCCTTCGCCGAGGCTATCGGGATTTACGTCTTGATTATAGCCATCATCCTGGCTATGATTGTATGAAAATATTAACTAAGGGGTTATTATGGGACAAGATGGAATACCTATTTCTCTAGTGATTCTCTTTTTAGGGGTAATTCTGGGGGCGATGTCTTTTGTTGGGCTAATAATTGTGGTGTTGTTTTTCGCATCATAATGCACTAAAGGGGGTAAAATGGGAGGTCTTGCCAGTCTTGGCATAAATCTGCCGACACTGCTGGCGCAGATTATAAATTTTAGTGTCCTGTTTGGTCTTCTGTATCTGGTTGCCTATAAGCCGATTATGAGGATGCTTGATGAGCGCTCCCGGAAGGTTAAGGAGAGCATGGAGCAGACTGAATTTATCAAGGAGCAGGCAGCGCATGCTGAGGAGGAGGCTGAGAAGCGGATTGAAGTCGCGGCTAGGGAAGGTCAGGAAGTAATTACCCGGGCGGTGCGAACCGGGGAAGAGGTTAGACGGGGGGCTCAGCAGGAAGCCAGACAGGAAGCCGAATCGCTTCTTGTCAGGGCGCGCACGGAGATTCAGCGGGAGCGGGATGAAGCCATTGATGAACTGCGTAAGGAGTTTGCCGACTTAACCATACTGGCGGCAGGGAAGGTTATCGACCGCTCATTAGATAAGGAAGCTCACCGCCAGCTTATTGAAAAGGTGCTGGAGGAGAGCACCACCCTGAAAAAGGATTAGACGGCTTTATTTGGAGAGACACTGTGGCGAGACGGGTTTATGCCAAGCGTTATTCACAGGCGGTGTTTAACATTGCCCTGGAGGGAAAGGAACTGGATAGGTGGCAGTCTGACTTGAAAAAGATTGCTAGCCTGGGCGAGGATGCTGCCCTTATTGCCTTACTACAAAGTCCAAAGCTTCATTTTGACACTAAAGCCAAGCTGCTCGCTGAACGATTGGGTGATATAAACCCTCTAGCCCTGAATCTGGTTTATTTATTAGTAACCAGGGGCAGGTTTGGTATGGTGGGTGACATTGCTGAGGAGTATCAGCGCCTGCTGGACAGCTACCGGGGGATAGAGCCGGCTGAGGTTGTTACTGCTATCCCGCTTGATGATGAAGATAAACTGAGGTTGGGCGAGCGCCTCGGAGTTATAGTCGGCAAGAAGGTAGTGCTCAAGCCTGAAGTAGATTCCAGCTTAATAGGCGGGATTGTCGCCAGAGTTGGTGGTAAACTCATTGATGGCAGCACCCGTAGTAAATTAGAAGCTCTAAAGAGGGAGTTGGAGAGATGACAACAAGAGGACAAGATATTGTTTCCGTTATCAAAAAGCAGATTGAGCAATTTGGCGCAGCAGTAACCGTGGTGGATGTTGGCACGGTGATTGAGGTTGGCGATGGCATTGCCCGGATTCACGGACTGGCGGCGGCTAAGTATAACGAGCTGCTTCAGTTTCCCAACGAGATTATGGGGATTGCCCTGAACCTGGAGGAAGATAGTGTTGCTGCCATTATTCTTGGTGACTATACTCAAATTAAGGAAGGGGATGAGGTGCGGTGCACCGGCCGAATTGCTGAGGTGCCGGTGGGTGAAGCGCTTATCGGCAGGGTAGTTGACCCTCTGGGGAGGCCTCTGGATGGTAAAGGGGCGATAAAGACTGATAAGACCCGACCTATGGAGCGGGTTGCCCCTAACGTTACCATGCGTAAGTCGGTAGATACACCGGTGCAAACCGGGATTAAGGCAATAGATAGTATGATTCCTTTAGGGCGGGGACAGAGGGAACTTATTATTGGTGACCGGTCAACAGGCAAAACAGCTATTGCCCTTGATGCCATTATCAATCAGAAGGGTGGCGATTTAATCTGCATCTATGTTGCCATCGGTCAGAAGGTGTCCAGGGTGGCGCGAGTAGTAGCCACTCTAGAAACCCACGGGGCTATGGAGCATACTATTGTCGTCGCAGCTAATGCCGCTGACTCGGTTGCCTTACAGTATCTAGCCCCTTATGCTGGCTGTGCTATGGGTGAGGAGTTTATGGAGCAGGGAAGGGATGTTTTGGTTATCTATGATGACCTTTCCAAGCATGCCTGGGCGTATCGGCAGCTTTCATTATTACTGCGTCGTCCGCCAGGACGAGAGGCATATCCGGGTGATGTTTTTTATTTGCATAGTCGCTTACTGGAGAGAGCAGCCAAGTATGCCCCGGAGCTTGGCGGTGGCTCTCTTACCGCGCTACCTATTATTGAAACCCAGGCGGGTGATGTGGCTGCCTATATTCCAACTAATGTTATCTCTATTACTGATGGCCAGATTTATCTGGAAACAGACCTGTTTAATGCTGGTATCAGGCCGGCGCTCAATGTTGGCTTATCAGTATCTCGGGTGGGCAGTGCCGCCCAGACTAAGGCAATGAAGCAGGTGGCAGGTAAGCTCAGGCTGGAGCTAGCTCAATATCGGGAGCTGGCTGCCTTTGCTCAATTTGGCACTACCGAGCTGGATAAAGCAACTAGAGCCCAGCTTGACCGTGGTCAGCGAATCACTGAACTCCTGAAGCAAGTTCAATATGTGCCTGTGTCATTGGAAAAGCAGGTTATGATTTTGTATGCGGCTATTAATGGTTACGTTGACGATATACCTATAGATAAGGTGGTTGCTTTTGAGACCAATTTCCATAGGTTTATGGAGGCAAATCACCCTGAAATAGGTGAGGCTATCACTAAGGAAAAGGAGATTAGCCCTGAAACTGAGGGGAAACTAAAGGCAGCTATTGAGGAGTTCAAACAGGGTTATTATTCGGGGTAGATTGAAGGGGCTATAAATGGGGTGAAAATCCCCTTCAAAAACCTATACCCCCCCCCCTTCTTTGAAGGAGTAAACGCTAGAGGAGAGTCAAAGAGAGGCGAAGCCTCTCTTAAGAAGAAATCTTCCCCTTCCCCTTGTTAAGGGGAAGGGGATAAAGGGGATAGGGTTCTAAATAAATATCTAAGGGGGTGAGGTCAAAGATTGGCAGATATTCGCTTAGTTCGCCGCCGAATACGTGGTATTCAGAGCACAGCTAAGATTACCCGGGCTATGGAGATGATTGCCGCCTCAAGGATGAGGCGGGCCCAGGAGCGTGGTTTAGCCGGGCGACCTTACTCTGAGAAAATACAGCAGGTATTAGCTGACCTGGCAGCTTTACCCCAGGAAGGTAAGCCAGTGCACCCCTTACTACAGCGGAGACCGGTAACTAAGATAGGAATAGTGCATATCACCCCTGACCGTGGTTTGTGTGGTGGGCTCAATGCCAATGTCAACCGGATGACGGCAAGCTTTATCCTGGAGCAGGAGGTGCCGGTTAGCATTATTGCTGTTGGTGGCAAGGGACTGGATTTTATGAGGCGATATGGTCGGGATATTCTCGCTGAGTTTACTCGGCTTGGCGACCGACCTAGCTTACTTGATACCCTGCCCATATCCCGGATTATTATCGATGATTACACTAATGGCGTTATCGATTTTGTCTATCTAGTCTATGCTCAATTTATTTCCACAATGCTCCAGAGACCGATTTTACAGCAGATACTTCCTGTTGAGCCGGCAACCATACCCAGAGGTCAGAATGTAGAGTACATATATGAACCGGGCCCGTCTCTGGTATTAGGTGAGCTTTTACCCAGATTTGTCGAGATGCAGGTATACCATGCAATCTTAGAGTCTATTGCCAGTGAGCAGTCAGCCAGAATGGTGGCAATGCGAAATGCCACTGATAATGCTAACGAGCTTATTGGGGATTTGACCCTTATGTATAATAAAGCCCGCCAGGAGGCAATTACCAAAGAGCTCCTTGACATAACTGGTGGAGCCGCAGCTCTGGCTTAGGCGAGGGAGGTTATTATGGCAAAAGGCAAAGTAGCTCAGGTAATAGGGACAGTAGTTGATATAGAATTTCCACCTGATGAGCTTCCAGCCCTTTACAATGCTATAGAGATTCCAACCGACGGTGGTAAAATTGTGCTTGAAGCTCAGCTGCACATCGGCAATAACTGGGTCAGGTGCCTGGCTCTATCGTCCACAGATGGGCTAGAGCGGGGCGCCGAAGCTATTGATACCGGGGTAGCCCTTACTGTGCCAGTAGGGAAAGCTACTCTGGGTCGGCTGTTTAATGTTGTCGGGGAGCCCTTAGACAATCTTGGTCCGGTTGAAGCTACGGAACACTGGGCAATCCACCGCCCACCACCTTCATTCCAGGACCAGGAGACATCTACCGAGATGCTGGAGACAGGACTTAAGGTCATTGACCTGATTACCCCCTTTACCAAAGGTGGTAAGGTGGGTGCCTATGGCGGTGCCGGGGTGGGCAAGACGGTTATTATTATGGAGCTTATCAGAAATATTGCCACTGAGCATGGTGGCTTTTCTGTTTTCGCTGGTATTGGCGAAAGGTCTCGTGAGGGTAATGACCTGTGGAATGAAATGATGACTTCTGGCGTGATTGATAAGACGGTGCTTGTCTTCGGGCAGATGAATGAACCCCCCGGGGTTCGCCTTCGTGTTGGACTAACTGGACTGACTATGGCTGAATACTTCCGCGATGTTGAGGGACAGGATGTTTTGCTTTTTATAGATAATATCTATCGCTATACACTGGCGGGCATGGAGGTATCAGCTCTACTGGGACGAATGCCCTCGGCGGTCGGCTATCAGCCTACCCTGGCTACGGAGATGGGCGACTTAGAGGAGCGGATTACCTCTACCAAGCGCGGCTCAATCACCTCCTTTCAGGCTATCTATGTTCCCGCCGATGATTATACTGACCCCGGAGTAGTTACCACTTTTGGTCATCTTGATGCGGTTATTGCTCTGGAGAGGTCTATTGCTGAGCAAGGCTTATATCCGGCGGTTGACCCGCTAACTTCTACCTCTCGTATACTCGACCCGGCTGTTGTTGGTGAAGAGCATTACCGAGTAGCTCGTGAAGTGCAGCGGGTTTTGCAACGCTATAAGGACCTTCAGGATATAATCGCTATACTGGGTATTGAAGAACTTAGTGAGGAAGACAAGCTTACTGTGACTAGAGCCCGTAAGATACAGAGGTTTTTATCTCAACCAATGTTTGTTACTGAGGTTTTTACCGGTAGGCAGGGAAGGTATGTGCCGGTGGCGGAAACAGTACACGGCTTCAAGGAGATTCTGGAAGGGCAGCATGACGCTCTGCCAGAGCAGGCGTTTTATATGGTGGGGACTATAGATGAGGCTGTGGAAGCGGCGAAGAGCTTGCAGGTATAGGTTGTAGGTTAATGGCTGGTATAAGACTTGATATTGTTACTGCGGAACGGGTGGTTTATTCGGAGGAGGTGGATGTGGTTGTTGCCCCCGGGGTTGAAGGTCAACTGGGAATCTTGCCCCACCACGCCCCTTTGATGACTATGCTACAGCCGGGTGAGCTGCGGTTGCGAAAGGGTGGCGAGGAGTTCTCCTTAGCTATTACCGGCGGCTTTCTTGAGGTGCGACCGGATAGGGTTATAATCCTGGCTGATGCTGCTGAGAGGGTTGAGGAAATTAACGCAGCTCGGGCTGAAGAGGCAAAACGCCGGGCTGAGGAGATGCTGAGCCACCGTACTCCTGAAGTAGATACGGCTCGGGCTGAGGCAGCACTGCGCCGGGCGCTGTCTCGCCTCAGGGTAGTGGAGAAGAGGCGAAAGAGAAAGCCAGGGGCTTAAACTTGGCGACCTTTGAATATTGTTGCCGTTAAAGGCAGGCGCTAGTAAGGGGAAAAGGAGGAAGGAATGGCTGAGAAAATCGGATTGGCTTACCAGGATGTTGGTTATAAATTTACCACTGGAACAAGGATGGTCACCCCAAGTGATTTAGACCTATTCATTGCTGCCTCAGGAATGAGAGACCCTGTTTTTTTAAGTGACGAGGTTGCCAGGGGGATGGGTTTAAAAGCGAGAATAATACCGGTGGCGATGATGTTAGCGGTGAAGGATGGATTGATTGGGGAATATGTGGCAGGTGCCTTGCTGGTGGGAATGAATAATGTGAAGTGGGCGGCTACATCTTATCCTTATGATACATTTAGAGTGGAGGGTGAGCTACTCAATAAAAGGGAAACTTCAAAAGGGGACAGGTTTGTAATCACCTACTCATGGACTATAAAAAATCAGGATGATGTGGCTGTTGGTCAGGGTGAAACCACTGAGATATTCCCCAAGCCCAAAGACCTCTAACACCTTGGCCTTGGTTTGCTGAGGGTTTATGCCTTTTGGTTTAAGCTCAGCAATCCGTCAATAGCTTCAATAACTACTCGTCCCTTATCAAGGTCAATAGATTTTATTACATCCTCAATGGCAGGAATAAGAATTTCCTCTTTAGCTCCGCGGACTAGATAGTTATCATTACTCTCTGCGGTTAGAATTTCGGTGATAGTTCCCAGTAATTCTCCTTGGCTTGTCCATACCTCTAGCCCGATGATTTGAAAATGGTAGTATTGCCCTTCAGGCAGAGGGTAAACCTGGCTTTCGTGTATTTCTATAGGTTGCCCCCGCAGTTGTTGAGCCTGTTCAATGCTCTCAATCGTGTTCAGCTTGATAATTGCCTTTCCTTTATGCCACTGGCAACTGTCAATAGTCATAGGCTTGCGGTTAATGTAAACCTTGGATGAAGGGGCAAAGCGTTGGGGGGAATCAGTTACTACCTCAACCTTTAGTTTACCCTTAATACCCCATGGGGCTAGAATTTGACCAACAGTTATAAATTCTAGCTTGGGTGATTTCATTTTGTTTTGGGTTACTTTTAGAGAATTTCAAGGGTGGTTCTGGTGCCTTGTTTGGCTGCTTTTACCCTGATCAAGGTGCGCATAGCTTGGGCTACTCGACCTTGCTTGCCAATAACTCTACCCTTATCCTCATCGGCAACCTGCAACTTAAGCGTTACGCCTTCGTCGCTGATTTCCTCAGTAACTACCACTTCATCAGGTGAGTTGACAATGGATTTGGCGATGTATTCGATAAGTTCTTTCATGCTTTCTCCTTGATTGTTTTGAACTTTTCCATAACCCCTACCTTTGATAGTAATCTGGAGACGGTGTCTGTGGGTTGAGCCCCCTGCCTGAGCCAGCTTAGTGCTTTTTCTTCATTAATAACTACCGTTTCTGGGTCGGTGAGGGGATTATAGTGTCCGATAATGTCAATGAATGCCCCATCACGAGGGGCACGAGCATCGGCGACTACTACTCGGTAACTCGGCCTTTTCTTGGCGCCTACTCGTCGTAATCTAATCTTTACCATTTCTACCTAACTTTCTTTATAGGTTTATTATGCACTATAACCATCTGGCTGTCAATGGGGTTAAGAGAGATTGTTTAGCCACTATAGTTGTCAGCAGATTGTATAGTGGCTATAATCAGAGTATGAAAGTGGACAGATTACATAGTTGGCAGGTTAGTTCCACCCAGGCTTTAGACATACAGCAGAGACTGGCAGCCCGGGTGTCCAGGGTTAGTGAGGTCACCACCCCCCGTTTTATCGCCGGTGTAGATATATCAGTAAACGAGGCACTGGGGATGGCTAGCGGGGCAGTGGTCGTCTTGCAATATCCTGAACTTAGACTGGTGGAAACCAAAGTAGTAAGCGGGAAGCTTGATTTTCCGTATATCCCGGGTCTTTTATCCTTCAGGGAGTCACCATTAACACTGGCTGCTTGCCAGAGGCTTACTGTAACTCCAGACCTTATCCTGGTTGATGGTCAGGGGATTGCTCACCCGCGGCGAATAGGGCTTGCCTCTCACTTGGGGCTCTTTTTGAATACACCAACGATTGGTTGCGCTAAATCGCTACTCTGTGGTAAGCATGAGGAGCCTGGTGAGGAGCCGGGTAGCTATACCGAGGTAGTAGATAGGGGTGAGATTATCGGAGCCGTCCTGCGAACCAAGCTCGGAGTCAAGTCCATTTATGTTTCCATAGGTCATAAGGTTGACCTAGAGACTGCCATTTACTGGGTCATGGAGTGCTGCCGGGGTTATCGTGTACCAGAGCCTACCCGCCTTGCCCATCTGGTGGCTGGGGGAAATCTAAAACTTGAAAAGGATACTGTAGCACCTGAGGCAGCCTATTAGGAAAAGCTTTTTGAGTAGAAAATTTAGTGAGGTTTCAATGCAGGAATTAAGGGACAGGTTAGAGGATTTACAGACTAGAATCTCAATGGCGCTGGTGCATCTTTGACGTTGCTGCCAGGGAAAAGGAAATTACCAGGCTTGAGAAGCAGTCAGCCCAGCCTGACTTTTGGTTAGACCGGGCTGAAGCCCAGAATATTATGCGCCAGTTAGCTGAGGGTAAGAAGGTGGTGCTGGGGTGGCGGGAGCTGGAGAAGAAGATTGCTGACATTGCTGAATTAATCCCCTTGGCGGCAGACGATAGCTCGCTTGAAGCTGAGATTCAGTCTGAGATAGACAAGGTAGCTTCCCGCCTTGATGAGATGGAACTGGAGTTTGCCTTTAGTAGCGAGTATGATGCTAGAAATGCTATCCTGGCCATTCATGCTGGAGCTGGAGGCACCGAATCTCAAGACTGGGCACAGATGCTGCTGAGGATGTACCTTCGCTGGGCTGAGCGGCGTGGCTATAAGGCTGAGATATTGGATATTTCCCCAGGTGAGGAGGCAGGGATAAAGAGTGCCGTCATTGGGGTTAGCGGCGATTATGCCTGTGGCTACCTAAAATCAGAGCACGGTGTCCACCGGCTGGTTCGTCTTTCACCTTTTGATGCTGACCATGCCCGGCATACTTCTTTTGTCCTGGTAGAGGTGATGCCTGAGGCAGAAGCCGATGTTGACGTCAAGATACAGCCTGATGATTTAAGGGTTGATACGTTCAGGTCCAGCGGACCAGGCGGGCAGCATATGCAGAAGACAAGCAGTGCCGTCAGGTTGACTCATCTACCTACCGGGCTGGTGGCTACTTGCCAGAGTGAGCGCTCTCAGCACCAGAATAAAGAGATTGCTCTAAAAATACTTCAATCCCGTCTATTGGAGTTAGAGTTGGCTAAGAGGGCTGAAGAAAGAGCCAAAATAAAGGGGGAGCGTATAGCCGCTGGCTGGGGTAACCAGATTAGGAGCTACGTCCTTCATCCGTATAAGATGGTGAAGGACCACAGAACTGATTATCAAACCAGCAATGCCGAGGCGGTATTAGATGGGGAACTGGATGGTTTTATAACCGCCTATCTTAGGTCTAGTGTGGGTAAAGAGGAATGATTAAGAAAGCTAGCCGGTTAGTTGTAGTTATCTGCCTATTTCTGGTCATACTAAGTCCCGGCTTGGTTCAAGCCCAGGGTGAGCTAACAGTATTAGATTACTCGGCTCAGGCAGAGTTTCCAGCTAAGCTTAACTTTAATTTATCAGCCGAGAGTGACGTCAATATCACTGATATTCGCCTCCACTATGCAGTTGACCGGGCGAGCTTTGCTGAGGTGGTCAGCGAAGTCTATATTGAATTTACGCCGGCGACCACAGTTGAAGCTAATTGGGCGTGGGATATGAGGAGAACAGGCGGGTTACCTCCCGGCTCCAGTGTGGAATATTGGTGGACGGTGGAAGATGCCAGCGGAGACAGGATTGAAACCGCTCCGGTTAGAGTCCATTTTGATGACAATCGTTATTCCTGGCGCAGTCTAACCGAGGGTAAAGTAACCATATATTGGTATGAGGGGGAGGAGTCCTTTGCCCAAGAGCTAATGGCAATGGCTCTGCAAGCATTGGATAGGTTGAATAAGGATACTGGTGCTTATCTTGACAAGCCAGTTGAGATATATATCTATGCCAATGCCGAGGATTTAAAGGGGGCTATGATTTTTCCTCAGGAGTGGACGGGAGGGGTAGCCTTTACCCGATATGGCATTATAGCTATTGGCATTGCTCCAGACAGGCTCTACTGGGGGGAGAGGGCAATTGCCCATGAGCTGACCCACCTGGTCATACATCAGATGACCCTTAATGCCTATGGAGACCTGCCTACCTGGCTTGATGAGGGTTTAGCCATGCATACTGAGGGGATGCTGGGACCAACATATACCACTTTTCTCTATAAGGCAATAACCGAAGATAGCCTTATCTCGGTGCGCAGCTTATCAAGCCCCTTTTCAGCCTATGCTGAACAGTCTTACCTTTCCTATGCCCAGAGTTATAGCCTGGTTGAGTTTCTTATTAGTAATTATGGGCAGGCCAAGATGCTTGAGCTACTCAATACCTATAGGCAGGGCAGTGGCTACGATGCTGCCTTAGAAAAAGTATATGGCTTTGATATGGACGGTCTGGATACTTTGTGGTGGGATTATGTTACTAAGCAGTACCTGCCGGCTGAAGAGAAGGAGATGCCCCCGGCACTGATTGGAATATTAGCCGCACTGGCTACCGGGCTTCTCCTGGCGCTGGGTCTAGCCGCTGAGGGTTGGGTATGGAGGCGAGGCAGGTGAAGAAGTCGTTTACTATTCACGATTTGCCTATTTCTGAGCGACCTAGAGAAAGGCTGCAAAAATTGGGGGTAGCCGCCCTATCGGCGCAGGAGATTTTAGCCCTGATTTTAGGTCGTGGCATTGCCGGCGAATCGGTGATGGTGACTGCCCAGAGGCTGCTATCTCAGTTTGGCAATCTCAGGGGAATTGCTGGTGCCTCGGTGGAGGAGCTATCCCGGGTGAAGGGGATTGGTGTTGCCAAAGCGTCTCAGATTAAGGCAGCTTTTGAGCTGGCTAATCGGCTGGAGGGTTATTCCGAGGCTGGTGAGAAGTCTTTGGTTAAGACCCCTGAGGATATAGTCGGCTTGGTGAGGGGCAGGTTAAGGGGTAAAAAGAAGGAGCATTTCCTGGCGCTTTTGCTGGATACCAGAAACCAGCTAATAAAGGTATCGGAAATTTCGGTGGGTAGCCTGGATAGCAGTATCGTTCACCCCCGGGAGGTATTCAAAGAGGCAATATCAGCCAGTGCTGCCTCGGTTATCTTTGTTCATAATCACCCATCAGGCGACCCTGAGGCTTCGGAAGATGACATTAAGCTAACCAAAAGGTTAGCCGAGGCAGGGGAGATTATGGGCATAGATGTCTTAGACCATGTCATAATCGGCGATGAAAAATACCTGAGCCTGAAACGGGAAGGCTTATTTTGAGATGGTTTATCTACCTCACCCCCTTTATCCCCCTCTCCTTCAAAGGAGAGGGGGAAGGTATGGGTTTTGAAGGGGCTTCGCCCCTTCAACCTTCCCTTGATAAACAGCTTTGTTTGAGGTTGGGTGGAGTTGGGGTTTTTAATATATTTTCGTTATAGAGCTAAATAATGAAAAAAATCTTATATATAGTTCTTTCAGTAGTATTGATATGCAGCCTGCTGGTGTTCTACTTGCCAAGTGCTGTTTGCCAGCCTCCTCAAGAAGAAGCGCCAATTCCTGGTGCTGAAGAAATCCTTAATCTGTATGGTATTGACCCGTTAACCCTTGACCCGGCTGTCTCCGGTGAAATGACTTCCCACGAATATATAATGCAGCTATTTAGTGGTCTGGTTCGCCTTGATGATAACCTCAAACCAGCGCCTGATATAGCCCAGTCATGGCAGGTTAGCGATGATGGCAGAACTTATACCTTTTATCTACGCCACGATGTCAGCTTCCACGATGGCAGGGAGGTTAAGGCTGGGGACTTTCAGTATTCCTGGCAGCGAGCCTGTGACCCCGATACCGGGTCTGAGACAGCAGCCATCTATCTGGGTGATATTGTCGGGGTGAAGGAAGTATTAGCTGGTGAAAGTAAGGAGATTAGCGGTGTCAGGGTTGTTGATGATTACACCCTTCAAGTAATGATAGATGCGCCTAAATCCTATTTCTTATCCAAACTGACCTATCCTACTGCCTTTGTCGTTGATAGAGCCAATGTGGCATCAGGAGGGGGGTGGTGGCGTCGTCCGAATGGCACCGGTCCATTTAAGCTCAGGCAGTGGGACGAAAATAGCTTGCTTGTTTTGGAAAGAAATGAGCTTTACTACCGGGACCTGGCTAAGGTCAATTTTGTTGTCTTTTGGTTGTGGGGTGGTGTGCCAATGAATATGTATGAGACTGGCAAAATTGATGTCTCTAGCGTCAGACTTAACTATATTGATAAGGTTACTGATGAGGCTGGTCCCTTTCACCGGGAGCTAGCAATAGTCCCTGAACTCAGCTTCTTCTATGTTAGCTTTAACCACACTGAACCACCGTTTGATGATGTCAATGTTCGCCGTGCCTTTTGTCAGGCTATTGATAAGGATAAACTGGTTTCTTTGGTATTCAAGGACACGGTCAAGCCGGCAGATGGCATCTTACCACTGGGCATGCCAGGCTATAATAAGAAACTGTCAGGGCTGGATTATGATGTAAGCAAGGCAAGGGAATTAATTGCCACCTCTAGGTATGGTGATGTATCCAGGTTGCCGCCTATCACTATTACTACCATGGGATGGGGAGGACTAATATCGCCGGAGCTGGAGGCTATCATTCAGGAGTGGCGAAGCAATCTGGGGGTGGAGGTAAAGGTCAGGCAGCTAGAACCACAGAGGTTTCTTTATCACCTTAAGCAGGAGAAAGATGAGATGTTCTATATGGGCTGGGTGGCTGATTATCCCCATCCGCAGGATTTCTTGGATATTTTGTTTCATAGTGGTACTGAGAATAACTATGGCGAGTATAGCAACCCGGAGGTGGATGCTCTGCTGGAGATGGCAGGTGTGGAGCCAGATAGCAACCTCAGTCTGGCACTATATCAACAAGCCGAGCAAAAGCTGGTTGATGATGCTGCCTGCCTGCCCTTATTTTTTGGACAAAATTATGTTCTTATTAAGCCCTACATTAGGGGATATAACCTAAATCCACTGGGTTTTGCTATGTTAAACGGTGTGTCGGTTAAACCTCGCTAATGGCGGAGGGGGTGGGATTCGAACCCACGGTCCCTTGCGGGACAACGGTTTTCAAGACCGTCACCATAGACCACTCGGACACCCCTCCAAGCTGGAAGCACCAGAAACTATTATACTAGAGAAGCTAGGGAAATTCTATTGTATGCAGATAGCTCTAGGTTACCACGATTGCTGAATCACGAGCGCTACTGTCAAAGTCTTGGATTCGAGGACGCTTATAAAGCTCACATCAAAGCGAGTCCGATTGATAATCTCAGCAGGAGTAAATAACCAGATTTGAAGAGGTGCAATTTTAATCTAACTCTAGAATTTAAGCTATAATCTGAAACGATGGGGAATATTAATTCATATAAGACAGATGAATCACAAGTAAAGGATGTTATTCAACGTTATTACCCTGATTGGGAAGCTACGTCAGTCAATCGGTTAAAAAGGACAACTCGTTCAACTGTATATGAAGTAACCTGTTTGAATGTAGCTCCGAGGGTGGTCAGTATATTAAGGAATATGACCCAAGAAGAAGCTACCAAAGAAATATCTGAATATCGAACAATCTATAATGAGCTAAGACAAAAAGGAGTTCCTGTTCCTGAGGTCTTACACATGAGTCAGGATTTACAAGAATTGGGTGTTCCGTATTACGTAATGACGAAACTTGAAGGAGAGCAAGCAGATACATTGCTAAAAAGAAAGATTGGTCAAGCTGGTCGTGATGAAATCATACAAAAGATAGGAGACGCATTATATAGGATACACCAAGTAGAAGCTCAAAGGGTTGGTGCTTTATCGGATGAGATTTCTGAAAAAATAAGGATTGGTGGAAGTATCTAGATTCTTTGCTGGATAATTATCAGCAAATTGTGACTCAGTCTAAAGAAAGTCAGCGTACGATTCAATATCTCCGAGATATATTACCTCGATTAAATCATCCTGTGAGATTTTCTCTTGTCCATAACGACTATGCTTTTCATAACATATTAATCAAGCAAGTATCGGGTCATTGGGAAGTATCTGGAATTTTAGATTTTGAGTGGTCTTTTTACGGTGATGGAGACTGGGATATAGCTTGCTTTTATTGGTATCTAAGAGATAGAGGATATAACAATTTCAACTATACTTTCAATGTTTTCAAATCAGCTTATTATCGCAATTATATAGGTCCTACCATACCTACATTGGACAAAATTAAAGCATACACCCTCTTACGATTATTGTTCCTACATGCTAAGTATCCAGTTCATTTTGATGAAGATGACTTTGGAATGGTGATGCGATGGAAACAGGGTAGAATCAAAGCTAAGTAATGAGACGGTTTCTCAGTCCGTTACTCAAATTACCTTCTTTATTCTACACAGCAGGGCTTTTAGCTCAGTATACCCGGTAACCGGGTCACGAGGCTCCAGCTCGGTCAGCACATTTACATTAGCCTGAGCCCAGCCGTGGGGGATACTCACTACCTGAGGCGCCATGTCTTCGGTAGTCCTGACCTTGATTTTTATTTGTCCATTTCTTGTTTCCACGGCTATGGTATCACCATCGGCAATGCCATATTTTGTGGCGGTAGCTGGGTGAATCTCGGCTATTGGCTCAGGAGCCGACTGCCGCAGCTGGGGCACATTCCTGAATTGGGTGTGGGTATATTCTAGAATTCTGGGGCCGGTAGTTAGAATCAAGGGATATTCCTGAGCTAGCTCAGGGCTGCTGACTGGGCTCTGGCTGGGCTCAATTGGCACGGGCAAGGGGTCATAGCCATGCTCAGCTAAAGTTTCCGAGTAAATCTCAATCTTCCCAGAAGGTGTCTTGAATTCACCCTTTTGGCGCATATCATATTTTTTCTCGGTAAAGAATACCCCCTCCGGGTTTTGCTCGGTTAACTGTTCTATAGTTAAGCCGGAGGGTTTTAGCCAGTGCTTGACAACCTCCTCATCGGTTTTCCACGGAAAGAGGTCTCCATAGTCCATTTTTCTGCCCAGCTCACACCAGAACTTCCAGTCAGGCCAGCATTCCCATAATGGCTCTATCACCCTTTTGCGCAGTAGAATATAGGGCAGGCCACTGGTTACCCCGTAAACATAGCCTATCCCGCTCCTTTCCATAAATGAGCAGGCGGGGAGGACAATATCAGCCATCTCAGCAGTTTCGGTCATGAATAGGTCTATAACCACCAGAAAATCCAGTTTCTCCAGTGCCTGTTTCATCTTATTGGAATCAGGCAGGCTAAGTACTGGATTACCACCGGTAACAATCAGTGCTTTGATGGGATATGGCTTTTCGGTAAGCACTGTATCGGCAAAATACATTGTCTGACCGTAAGGAGAAGTCCTGCCCCACAGTCGATAAAATAGAGGGTGCTCGGCAACACCAATCGGGTCCTCGTCTACCTTGATGTGAAGACTGCCGAGGCGGGGGAAGGGAACAGCAGCCCAGCCTCCGGGTACATCAATATTTCCAGTAACTACTTGGAGAATAGACAGCGCCCGACCGTTTTGTAGGCCATTTATGTGCTGGTCAAGTGAGCAGATGCCGGGGACAATGGATGCCGATTCAGCCGTAGCATATATTCGGGCAATCCTCCTTATGTCACTGGCTGGAACCCAGGTTATCTCTTCTATCTTCTCCGGCGGGTACTGCTTAACATGCTCCTTGAGCTTGTCAAAGCCAACAGTATATTTGTCAATGAATTCCTTATCATAGAGACCCTCTGATATGATGACATTTAGCATACCCAGAGCCAGGGCACAGTCGGTTCCGGGTCTTATCTGAATATGTATGCCTCTTTTTGCCAGTGGGGTGCGCTTTGGGTTAATAACGATTAGCTGTAGTCCCTCATCCAGGGCTTTATAAATCTTACTGGCTAATGGTAGCTTTGAATTATCCGGGTCGTGACCCCACAGTATGGTGCATTTAGCCTTTTCAGGCTCTTCTAAGAGAAAGGTGCCGAAGGTTAGCTGATGAGCTAGGATGCGGGAGCGGAAGCAGTTACTTTCCACCGACAGGAAGTTTGGTGTGCCATAAGCACCGCGAAACCGACGAGCAAAGGCCGCCAGCTCAAGATTCTCCACACCGATAGAGCCGCAAAAGATAGCCAGAGCATGAGCGCCAAATTTATCCTTAATCTGCTGGAGCTTGCTGGCGATAGTATCCAGTGCCTCGTCCCATGAAATTCTCTCCCAGTCTCCGTTTCTCTTCTTCATCGGGTATTTCAAGCGGTCTGGTGAATAGATGTAATCTACCAGGTGCTCACCTCTGGGGCATAAGACCCCCTGGCTTAACGGGTGTTCGGTCATACCTTCCACCTTGACCAGCTTACCGTCCTCAACATAGGCATTTATGCCACACCCCCAGACACACAGGATACAGTCGGTCTTGATGACCTTCCCAGGTGATACGGTTGTCATAGGTTCACCTCCTATACGTGCCTAATTGTAGCATTAGGAAGGTAACATTTCAAAGTACCTTGCGTCTTTGGTAACTTCCTAAATGACCTCTTCCTTAGCGGTTGCCTTTTCATTGGTTCGGGAATATAATTTGGTTAAATAGTTTCAAGCTAAAGGAGGCTGAGATGCTGCTAGGTGATATTTTTAGACAGAATGCGATGAAGCTTCCCAGTAAGACGGCTCTGGTTTACCGGGATACTAGGCTCAGCTATTCAGAACTTAATCAGCGACTGAACCGTCTGGCAAATGCGCTGCTGGCGATTGGCATTAAGAGGGGAGATAGAGTGGCTGTCCTGGCTGATAACTGCCCTGAGTATGTGGAGGTGTATTTCGCCACCGCCAAGGGTGGCATGCCAATAGTGCCGCTTAATACTGTCCTTGATACTGATGGGCTATCCTATATTATTAATGACTCTGGGTCAAATACACTTATCTTTGGTGAGAAGTATTTGGACACTGTGAATTCCATGCGTCCCGGGTTGAAAACGGTTAGAAATTATGTTGTCATTGGTAAAGCTGAAGGGGTGGAAAGTTATGAGGACTTAGTGTCTAGATACCCACCTGACGAGCCTGAGGTAGCTGTTGATGAGGATGACACCGCCTGGCTTTTGTATACCAGTGGCACCACCGGTCCGCCCAAAGGAGTGATGCTTAGCCACAAGAATTTGATTGCAGACTCAGTGAATACAATACTGACTTGTTACCCCATCAATCGGAATGATGTTCACCTGAACATACTGCCCATGTTTCATATCGGCTGTACGTGGCACATGAGGTGCCATTTCTATATTGGCAGCACTAATGTATTGATGGAGAGTCCTGACCCTAAACTGATTCTGGAGGCTATTGAGCGGGAGAGGGTAACCACTTTCTGTTTTGTGCCGCCGATGATAGTTCCGGTAACTAATTACCCGGATGCTGATAAATATGATGTCAGGAGCGTGCGGCTAATAATATATTCTGGGG
>SDBU01000896.1_pt1 | contig 43427 bp, 36 predicted proteins | sample 2277071 | NCBI WGS metagenome assembly SDBU01 (sample SAMN10397929, study PRJNA504765) | marine sediment metagenome | isolation source: marine sediment core GS08_GC12, 126 cmbsf | place: Arctic Ocean: Gakkel Ridge, Loki's castle | collected 2008
TCTGCTCGAAATGCCAGAGTCTAGTAGCGGGAAATCACCAGAAATGTCTCACTGCCTTTTAACGAGCCCGATCTTAGCGGCAACAACATCTCGGAAATTTCCGAATCTCAAAGAGCTGTGAGAGGGAACCTTGAGGGGAGTTTGGCGCAGAGGTGCTCAATCCAGGCTCCCTCTAAATAATTTTTACAATTTTCAGAGACATTTCTATTTGACACCGATACTCGATCTTTTCAACTTGTAAAATGACTTTCTATTTGATAGAATCGTTTCTATGCCTATTGAATTGAAACCAGTAGAAGAGACTTCTATTACTTACAAATCAGAGTGGCCCAAGCATCTCGATCCTGCTCTTAAAAGCACTTCCGAGAAAATCACTCGCTTCGTGTGGAATCTTCTATCCGTCATTATTTTTCCGATCGGTCTTTATCGCATAGCGAGCAGCTACATCCGCGATCGCGTGCTCTCTATCATCGTACCCGGGATCATTGTCGGTCCGGATTCCCTCTTTCAAATCCCAAAATGGATTTTCCAATTCTTTTTCAATCGACCTGCCCTCAATACCAATCTAGAAGATCGGGGAAAAGACATACTAGACGAACATAAGGGATCTTCTCTCATCCTCACAGCTGCAGATGGAGCAACGCTCGATGGGGCCTTTTTCCCAGGAAAAACCCATCCTAAAAAAGCGATTATTTATCTCGGCGGGAATGGGGAACAATGGGAATTGATGTTCAAGGAAGTTAGAAGGTTTCAATCCCATGGCACCTCAGTTCTCCTCTTTAATCCCCGTGGAGTGGGCAAGAGCACTGGTACAAGATACGAACAGGGATATGCTCTCGATGTCTTCGCTGCTTATCAGTTTCTCATAAGTAAGAAAAACATCGACCCTGAAGACATTCTCCTTATCGGCTACTCAATGGGAGCTGCCATTGGCGCTTGCGGCGCTTCTCTCGTGCAGAAGGAGTATCCAGACAAGAAAATCTCCGGTGTAAATATCTTCTCCTTCTCTGACCTTAATCTAGAGATCGATGAAATCCTTAAAGACTTCGGAGGGATCCTCTCACGCATCGGGCGCCTTGCCAATCGAATGATCGGATTTGATCTCTGCCCGAAAAAAGCTTGGGAGACCTTAAAAGGGACAAAATGGATCTTCCACAACCCACACGATGGAATCATCCTAGAAAAAGCCTCTCTTAAAGTCGCTGTGGATGAAAAAACAAGCAATATTTTCTCCTTCACCAGGCCCTGGCCACATGTTTTCTTCTTCCACGCCTATGAGTCAAAAATACTTGACAATGAGATCATCCCAAACATTCTGAAGCTCAATCATGCCACCACCCAGTCTGCATAAGACCATAGCCGCTGTGGCTACCCCTCCCGGTGAAGGGGGCATCGCCGTCATCCGAATCTCCGGGAAAGAAGCCCTCTCTATTGCCAATCGCATCTTCTCAGGCGATATCTTAAGCTTTACCTCCCACACCCTCCATTTTGGAAAAATACTCGCCGGCAACGAAGTGATCGACGAGGTCCTCCTCGCTGTGATGCACTGCCCGAAATCCTACACAGGTGAAGACACCGTAGAGATCCACTGCCATGGGGGAAGCCTCATCACGAGACGTGTTCTCGAGACCGTTCTAAACGCAGGAGCAGCTCCTGCAGGCCCTGGAGAGTTCACCTACCAAGCCTTCATGAATGGCAAGCTCGATCTAGCGCAAGCAGAGGCTGTCCAGACCCTCATCGGTGCAAAAAACACCCTCGCCTTAAAGGCCTCTAGCCAGCAGCTCGAAGGTCACCTCTCAAAAAAGGTAAAAGGCTTTCAAGAAGACCTTCTCGATATCGCCGCTATCCTCGAAGCCTGGGTCGATTTCCCTGAAGAGGGGCTCGAGTTTGCCAGCAAAGAAGAGGTGATCGCCTCCCTAGAAAAGACCCACGCAAAAATCACAGCCCTCATCGCCACATTCCATGAAGGGAAAAAGATCCACGAAGGGCTTAAACTCTCCCTGATCGGTTGTCCCAATTCCGGGAAGTCCTCCCTCATGAATGCTCTCCTTGGCGAAGAGAGAGCTATCGTCACCCACATTCCGGGAACAACCCGCGACCTTCTCGAAGCAGAATTGCGCCTCGGTGGTCTCCACTTCCAGCTCACCGATACCGCTGGGATCCGAGCCACCGAAGAACTGATCGAACAGGAAGGGATCCGCCGCTCCAAAAAAGCGATGCAAGATGCTGACATCGTCCTCCTCCTGATCGATGTTTCCAAAGCTCTTACCGAAGAAGAAGAACGCCTCCTCGCCTCTGCACCTCAAAACAAAACCCTCATCGTCTGGAACAAGATCGATCTTCCCCATGAGCTTCCCTCATCTACTCACCCTTTCGCTCCTCTCTCCGCAAAGACAGGAGAGGGAATCGATGAGCTAAAAAGAGCCCTCACCACACTCGTCTGGAATGGAAATCCCCCAGCAAAAGATGAGGTGATCCTCACGAATGTCAGACATAAAGAATCCCTATCTAGCGCAGCAACAGACCTCTCGGTTCTCATTGAAGGACTCAAAACAGAGATCTCTCCGGAGTTTCTCTCAGCTGATATGCGCAGCTCCCTGCAAAACCTCGCCTCCATCATCGGCATGGATATCTCAGAAGAGGTTCTCAGCTCTATTTTTGCAAAATTCTGTGTGGGAAAATGAAAAAGCAAGAACGTGCAAACACCATTCTCAAAATCTTAAACCGCCTCTTTCCCGATCCTAAAATCCCCCTCACTCATAAAGATCCCTACACACTTCTCATCGCTGTCCTCCTCTCAGCCCAGTGCACCGACGCCCGTGTCAATATGGTCACGCCCAACCTCTTTGCAAAGGCCGACACGCCACAAAAAATGGTTGCTCTCTCTCCAGAAGAGATAGAAGAGATTATCCGGACCTGCGGCCTTAGTAAAACCAAATCCAAAGCGATCTGGAACCTCTCCAAAGCTCTTCTAGAAAACCATCAAGGCAAAGTCCCTCCCACCTTCTCCGATCTCGAAGCCCTCCCTGGAGTTGGTCATAAAACCGCTTCTGTTGTCCTTTCTCATGCCTTTGCCATACCGGCCTTTCCCGTCGACACCCACATCCACCGCTGTGCAAAGCGCTGGCATCTCTCAAACGGCAAAAGCGTCGTCCAAACCGAAAAAGACCTGAAAGCTCTCTTCCCAGAAGAGATCTGGCTCAAGCTCCATCTCCAGATCATCCACTATGCGAGGAACTACTGTCCCGCCCGCAAACACCACATTGCCAACTGCCCCATCTGCTCTGCTCTCACGAAGCCCTCTTGACTTTACGAAACAATAGGCATACGCTTTTCTCAAATAAAGTGGGAACAGAAGGAGGCGTCAATGTCTACACTTCCCCCCATCCATGAGCATTCGTCTGAAGGTCCAGAATGGACCCTCGATGGACATTTTCTCTCTGTCAATGATCCGAATTCTCTCTTGCCTCAAGCGCCGATTGATCCCAAGATAGAAGGGCAAGACGAGCTATTTACAGCCATTGCAGAGGGTCTACATATCGAGGGCATGGATCCACTAGGAAAGGTTTCTGACCTAATAATAGAAAATCAGAAAGCCCTTATCAGACAGGTATTGGAGCATGGAATCTCGAGATATGCGACAAAAATAATTCATGAAGCCCTTGAAAAGTCGGATATTTCTCAGTCGGATATTCAGAGGATAGAATCTTTATTAAAGAAGAATTTTTCCCAAGAAGATAGTTTACAGTCCCTAGCATTAAGAGTCTCAGCGTATTTCCGCTCGAATATCTGCTCACGCTTTAGCAAACGGATCATCGATCAATTTGCATCCTGTGGTTATTCGTTAACTGCGAAAAATGAATCTACATTTGTCGTTTGTTCAACGAAAAGCTTCAAAGTCATCTCTAAGACCACATTTACAAATATCACTCATGAGGCCGGTTCCCATCCCATCAAAGCAATTGCCAGCTCTGTCTTTCTCTTCGAGAATGAAAAACCCCAATTCGTAGATCTGAAAATTCAAGGATTCCCTAATTTTCTTCAAATGATACAAGATATCTTTGATGGGGATGAGGAGACTGCAATTCAACGCTTCGGCTTGATCTCTTTAGAGCCTCTTCTTCAAGAAGTATTGCCCGCTGAAGCAAAAACCAGTGAAGTAAAAGGGTTCAATGTCCTCATCAAAATTATCGAGATATGGAGGCGACTCGCAGAAACGACTCCCCTTAAATTGACTTCGGAAATTTTCTCCCCCTTAGAAAAAAAAGAGAGCGCTTCTCCAGGTAGACACAGACGCAGAAAGAGGAAAAGTAAGAGAGGCGGAGAAGGCACTCCAAGTAGACCAAGACTCGATGCATCTTGCTCATCTGTTGGGGTTGCTAGTCCATCACCTACTAGAAGGCGAAGGCGAAGAGCCTCTGTCGCTCCAACTGCCTCTCTGACTGAAGAAGATCAAAGAAAGAAAACGCTTAAGTTTCTATACGGAGTATGCGCAGCATTGAATAACACCCCCCTTATTGGCATAGAGAAAAGTGTACCTCTACCCTTGCAAAATCTCTTGTCCTATTTAAATCCGTCCGCAGAAAAAAGCCTTTTATCAGAGGACACCGCCACTCTCTTTTACGCGTACCTTCTTCTCAAAAGGCTCGAAGAAAATGATCCTACATCGCTTTCTGCGGTAATTACTAGCGCATCAAGCGAAGAATTACCTCAGCTCTTAGAGCAAGCCAAAACAGTGATGCAACAAAAAAATAGAGATGGTCTCGAGTTTTCCATCAGGCATCTCTCCTCTCTTTTACAAAATTGGGAAAACTCTCTTCACAATCCACCCATCAAAGTACATATGAAACTGGGCTTAGAGACTGTGGATATTGAAAACTTGATCCAAACAACGGACAAGATCTTGAATCACCTTTTCATCGGGACTATCCACCCTAAAAATGCAATAGAAATTCTTCCGCGAGCCTCTCTACTTTTTGCTTATGCTTGGCAAGCCGCATTGCTCAATAAAACAGACTCTTTAGAAGGGGCTATCAATGTCCTCGTAAAAACCAAAGGTACTATCGCAAGTAAATTTCCCGAACTCACCAGTGATTTATTACAGTGCCAACTCGATGCTCTTCGATGCTCCTTATCCCTATTTTCCCCAGAAAATCCCAGTAGTAACGAAATCACTTCAACCACTTCTCTATTTAAGTCCATCTGGAATCACGCTCGTGGATTGATTCATTCGGATGAGCCATATGACAAACGTCAAGAAACCCTTAAACACATAGAAGTTCTCACGAATCATATAGAAAGTAGCGCCTTACCCTTCGATGAATTATATCAGCTGAAAGCTTTGAAGTTTCAGCTCTCCCTCGCGAAAATCATTTTGCAATGTCAAAAAGACCTAAAGGAAGAGGATCCAGATTTACCCAAAATTTTACACAATGTTATGGGTTTTGCGCGCTATGCAGAGCTTTTGGGATTTGAAAAGCTGATCTTCTCATACAATTTATTTAAACAATTAGCAGAGCGCGCGGAAATAAAAGAGAGTGAAATAAAAAGTCTTAAACAATCCGACAAAAAACATTGTCTAGATGAGTCCTTTAAAAAAGAAGCTATCGACTCCCCCGTACTTTTAATAAAGGAAAATGCGCCTCAAGGCGCCCAAGGCAACTGGATCGTATACTTATTTCTTTCTGATCTCATCGAGTCCACCATTTCTTACAGTAACGCAACTGACTTACTAGACATCCTCCCATATATCAATAGAGACCAACTGGAAGTAGAGACGTTTCTCGCCCAAAACACCGATGAATTCGATACACGCTTTTATCTTTCCGCATTCATGGAATTCTTCGATGAATTTTCAAACGAGAAAGAAATCTCTGAACTGCCTTTTTGTCTTAAACTCTTTTACAATTTGGAAGAAAAAGAGTTTCTTTCTATTCAGCTTCTCGCTGCTCTTCAAAATGCATTTCTCGTACAAAAAATCCTTCATCAAAGGAATGAGGATGATGTTTTTTTTCTCAGATCCTTAAGCAAATTTCTCGAGTACAAAAACAAGATTGTCTTATGGAACCCAAAGGATTTATCCAAAGAACTGGATCTTTTAAATCGCATGAGAATCATCAACACATTCGAGGAAGAACTCCTCGAAAAATATATTGATCTCCCTACTTTGTCTTCTCAGAATATTGAGTTTTACCTAAAAGTATTTCTCATATTCAAAGGCTGGGAACCTACAAAAAGGGAAAACTGGGAAAAGCCCATTCGTGACTATGTCACAACCAATAAAGATCAATTAAAGAAAACTCAAGTAGGGGAAATCATCGATCAGGGAATCAAAGATAAAGAGTTAGATTCTTCATGGGAAGGACTTGTTAGTCCGCCTTCCTCCAAAAGACGCCGACCTAGTTCAGCGCGTCGGGCGGGATCACCTTTTCCCTAATGGCTGTCCCATCTTTCCTAGGACCTCAAGCCCCCCGGCACTTGCTTCCACAAGATCGGGCTCAAATAAGATACGCCCTGGCTCGAAAAAGAGGAGAAGACACGATCCCCCAAAAGAGAAATACCCCTTCTCATCCCCTTTTGCGTTGGGCTTGCCTGCAGTGAATGACTGGTGAATCGAACCCACATTCGTCGCCCCTACTTCTATAAAAAGAACCCTGCCAAAGACCTTTGACTCAAGCGGTGTAATCACCCTCTTATTCTCTGACAAAATGTCGATGTTTTTTCGAAGGGCTATGGGATTGACCGAAAAAAGAGGCCCGTTAATCAATCTGGAAGCTTCTGGGATACAATCGAAGGGGAAATGGAATCGGTGGTAGTCGACCGGAGCAAGGCGAGCTATGGCCAGTGCCCCTTCTGCATAAGTCTTAGCAAGCTCGCCGCACCCAAAAAGCTCACCCAGCTTGAGATGCTGCCCCTTTACGACTATGTGATCGGCCTCTTTGAGGCTGGGGATAACCCGATAGCGCCCATCTGCAGGAAGGATGGCTACCTCATCTCCGGGCGTGATGGGCCTAGCGTCTGGTTTCAATCTGCGGATAAAAAAATCATTAAACGAAGCAAAGCTTTCTACCGTGTCGAAAAACTCCGCTGTATCAACTCCATAGGCCTCAATGAACGGTAAGATTTTCTTTCGACTTGCAGATCTTTTTTGAAGCCATCCATAAAGCACTGAGAACCAAGGAATTCTACAGACTATCGCGCGAAGCATATAGGAGAGAGGATTTCCTTTATAGAGGAGCTCAAGAAAGTTCTTACCATAAACCTTCTCTTTCACGCGTTTCTGCGTCTCTCTGTCTATGTAATAGATATCCATACCTTTAAGTGTAGCATGCCCTCTCTTTTTTGGTGAAACATGTAAGTTTTGCCTTTTTCCCACCGATCCAGTATAATTAGATAAAACCCTTACTGAAGAACTCCTCAATATGTTTGGTATGTTTAAGAAAATTTTTGGCACTGCACAGGGACGTCTCCTCAATAAATACCGGAGACTCGTCCGCAAAGTCGTAGCTGAAGAAGAGCGCCTCCAATCTCTATCCGATGATGAGATTAAAGCTAAAACCGCTGAGTTTAGGGAGCGCATCGAGAAAGGGGAGACCCTTGACGATCTCCTCGTGGAGGCTTATGCCGTTGTCAAAAATGCCTGCCGCCGTCTCTTTGGCACCGACATCCACGTCTCTGGATACGACCAGAAATGGGACATGGTCCCTTACGATGTGCAGATCCTCGGCGGGATTGCCATGCATATGGGATCCGTCGCCGAGATGCAGACAGGTGAAGGGAAGACTGTCACCTCTGCCATGCCCCTTTATCTGAATGCCCTCTCAGGTAACGCGGTCCACCTCGTCACCGTTAATGACTATCTCGCTCAGAGGGACTGCGAATGGATTGGGACGATCTTCCGCTGGCTCGGCCTTACTGTTGAGGCGCTCACCAACGAGACCCCCCCTCACGAGAGGACAAAGATCTACGCGGCTGACATCGTTTACGGAACGGCTTCTGAGTTTGGATTTGATTATTTACGCGACAATTCAATGGCGCAAAGTGCCCAGGAACAATGCCAACGGGGCCACTTCTTTGTGATGATTGATGAGGCCGATTCGATTTTGATCGATGAAGCCCGCACCCCTCTGATTATTTCAGGACCGACCAATGAGTCCCGCCAGATGTATGAGGAGCTCCGCGAACCAGTCTCTGTGATCGTTAAAGAGCAGAGAAACAGCTGCAACAAGCTTGCGACCCAGGCAAAAAAAGCTCTCGATGAACTGGGACTCATCTCAGAAGATGAGAACAAACCCAAGCTCACAAAAGAAGAGGGGAAAAAGGCCCTTGAAGCCTACAAGGCTATTTGGCTGGTGAGCAAAGGAAACCCCAACAACAAAATCCTCAAGCGAGCAAAAGAAAACCCCGATATCCGTGCAGAGATTGACAAGTGGGATATCTACTTCCACTCAGAACCCAACAAAGAAGAGCGCCATAGTACACTTGCCCAGCTTTTCATGATCGTCGATGAGAAAGCTAGTGAATACGAGCTCACCGACAAGGGTATCCAGTACTGGATGGACTCTCAAGAAGACTCCTCCATGACCGATTTCACCATGCTCGACCTCGGTGACGAGTATGCACAGATCGACGAGACCGAAGGACTCGACGAACAGGATAAGCTCCAGAGAAAAGTGAACATCCGTGAAGAGGATGCCAAGAGAAAAGAGAAGGCCCACAACCTCCGCCAAATGCTCCGGGCTCACCTCCTCATGGAGAAAGATGTCGATTACATCATCCAAGATGGAAAAATCATCATCATCGACGAGAACACCGGCAGACCTCAACCGGGGCGCCGCTTCTCCGATGGGCTGCACCAAGCGATCGAAGCCAAAGAAGGGGTACAGATCCAAGGGGAAACGCAGACCTACGCAACGATCACCTTGCAGAACTACTTCCGCCTCTATACGAAGATCTCCGGGATGACCGGAACAGCGATGACCGAAGCCAATGAGTTCAAAGAGATCTACAAGCTCGACGTTCTCGCTATCCCCACCCATAAGAAGTGTATCCGCGATGATACTGACGACGAAATCTACATGACCGAGCGGGAAAAATACAATGCGATCCTCACCGACATCAAAAAGGTCCATGCCGAAAAACGGCCGATCTTGATCGGTACCGAGTCAGTTGAGGTCTCAGAAAAACTCTCACGCATCTTGCGTCAAAACAAACTGCCGCACACTGTCCTCAACGCGAAGAATCACGTCCAAGAGGCGGAGATCATCGCTAATGCAGGAAAGCCCAGTGCGATCACTGTCGCCACGAATATGGCCGGTCGAGGAACCGACATCAAGTTGAAAGATGGAATAGAGAAGAAGGGAGGACTCCACGTCATCGGCACCACAAGACACCAGTCTCGCCGAATCGACAGACAGCTCCGTGGCCGCGGTGCCCGTCAGGGAGATCCTGGAACCTCAAAATTCTATGTCTCTTTCGAAGATACATTGATGCGTCTGTTCACCTCCCCTCGTATCACCCTCTTTCTGCAGAAGTTTCGTCCTCCTGAAGGGGAACCCATCTCCGCAAAAGTCCTCAACAAATCGATCGAGACAGCGCAAAAAAGAGTCGAGCAACGCAACTACACAATGCGTAAGCATACCCTCGAGTACGACGATGTGATGAACAAACAGCGTGAAGAGATCTACTCATTCCGGAATGAAGTTCTCCGCTCCGATGATCCCCTCCCCCTCGCAGAAGAGATCCTCGAAAATGTCTGTTTCGATGTCGCAGGAGAGCACCTAGAAAACGGATCAAACCCCGAAGCTTACAGGGAATGGCTCGTGACCCATTTCCCCGTCACCTTTGAAGCTGACGAGTTCAGCCATCACCACAAGAGCTCGGAAGAGCTTGAAGCCCTCGCATCGGAGCGAGTCCTCGAAGCTTTTGCACACAAAATCGCCCACGAACAGAAAGCGATCGAAGAGATGCACAAGACGATGAACCCTCACAGTTCAGCTACCATTGAGAGCAAAGAAGTGATCAGTGAAGTTCTTCGCAGCCTCCTCTCTCGCAATATCGACACCCTCTGGCAAGAGCACCTCCTCCATATCGATCACCTCCGCACAGAAGTGAGCGTCAGAACGATTGGGCAGAAAGACCCCCTCCTAGAGTTTAAGCATGAGGCCTTTGCTCTTTTTGACCAGCTCAGCAGAGATATCAAAGTGGAGATCGCTCACGCTCTGTTCAAGTTCGCCATGATGATGCCAGAAGCTCCCGAGCCTCAGGCCATCTCCCTTCCCAAAACAAAAAAAATCAAACAGAAGAAAAAATTCAAGGGGAAACAGAGACCCACCCCTCCGATGATCGATCTTTCTCTGCTCGATCTCGAAGACCCGGACACAATAGCCCCAAAGAGCTAACGCAATGAAGCCCGAGCAAATTGCAGAAAGAGACGCTAGCGCCACCCGCCGAGCCTATCTCTTTTCAAGCATTTTCGAAGCTCCCTTCTGGACCCTGCAGGGGATGCTCATCTTCATATTGTGTAAGGACCTCTGCGCTCCGCTCATCCAATACACCATCCTCATTGCCCTGCGCCCTACAGTCTCCCTCTTCACCCCCTATTGGAGTGCCCTAGTCTACAAACGGCCTGATCGTCTCCGCAGTAACATCATCATTGCCGATGTGATCGGCCACCTACCCTTCTTCTTCTTTCCCTTCATCCATAGCACCTGGTACCTCGTCTTTGCCGGAGCGCTTTTTATCATGATGAAAAGAAGCATCATCCCCGCATGGATGGAAATCCTCAAAAGAAACCTCCCGAGAAACACACGAGAAAAGACCTTTTCTCTCGGCACGACCCTTTCCTATGTCCCGAGCATTCTTCTCCCTTTTCTCTTTGGTTACTGGATGGATGCCTATTCGGGCATCTGGCGCTTCCTATTCCCACTAACTGCCCTCATCAGTCTCTCTGGCACTCTCTTCATTCTCCGCATCCCAATCAATAGCGCCCTCAAAATAGACACCCCCAAGGTCCCCCAGAACATTCGATCAGCCCTCCTCAAGCCTTGGCAAAATGCCCTGCACCTCCTTAAAACACGCCCCGATTTCATCCGCTTTCAGATTGGATTCATGCTCGGCGGCGGCGGACTGATGATCATGCAACCCGCACTCCCCCTCTTCTTTGATCAAACGCTTCAACTCTCCTACACAGAAATTGCCATCGCCATTGCAACATTCAAAGGAATCGGATTTGCCCTAACCAGCCGCCTCTGGGCCGCTTGGATGACCCGGATCAGCATCTACCGGTTCAGCGCCCTAGTCACAACACTAGCCGCTGTATTCCCCTTTGGCCTTCTCCTCGCCCGCCTCCACCTCTCAGCTCTCTTTGTCGCTTACCTCATCTACGGCGTGATGCAAGCAGGGAGCAAGCTCTCCTGGAATCTCTCAGGCCCGCTCTTCGCTCATGATGAGGATAGCTCCATTTACAGCTCGGTTAACGTCGTCAGTGTAGGGCTCCGCGGCCTCGTTGCTCCCTTCCTAGGCTCCTTACTCTGCACCCTCTTTAGCCCCGTCCTGGTCCTCATTCTCGCAAGCGTCCTTTGCTCTCTTGCCTCTCTCCAGCTAACAGCTTCCTCCAAAAGATATCCCCTTCCAACCACCCCTTCATAGGTTTTTTTTCAAAACCGATTTGTTTATCTTCCCCAAGAAAAATCTTTAAAAAACCCAGTACAACCACAGAAACACAAACTAATCTAATGAACAAATCTTTTACTTAAATTACCAAGTAGAAATTTTGTGTTTTGCAAAAAAAATCCCCCCTTTGTATAATCTTTTGCGAAACTTGATTAACCCAACCAACCAAGGGAAATATTATGATTAACGGAACTCTATCAGCAGTTCAGGCTTATGGGGCCGACGCACTGGCCAACATGACAGCACAACCATATATAACTGCAGGTCTAGCATTTGCTACTGTTGCAGCTGTTAAAGCTGGTCAATATGGATATAACCATTTCGCAGCAGAAAACGCTCCTGTTGTTAAGTCAGCAGTAGAAAGTAAAGCTGAATCAGCTGCTGCAGTTGTTACGGGAACAACTGAGCGTGCTGAAGCTGCTTCTGTTGTTCATGGTGAGCAAGCAGAACAAGGTCCCGAAGCTGCAGATGCTCGAGCAAAAGCAATTGACGATCGGGGTCTTACTGGCATGCAACGTGCAAGTGAGTTTAACAGTGTCATGAGTTACATGGGAAGCATGGCTCTATTCGCAAAAGAAGCAATCATGAATACCGTTTACGCAGTTTCAAATCTTGTGCAAACGCTATTTTCGTCTCTTTTCATCTACTCTTCAGAAGGAAGAGGGGAATTTGCCACTAATTTCAAAACAACCGTGATGAATCTCACGAATGTCGTTGGTTCACTTCTCGGCGTTGTATCACCACACGTTGGAAGCTGGTATACCGATGCTGCAGTGAACTACGTAGCACCTGCTACTGCCTAAGGACTTTTTATACTTAGGTATGAAATCCAAAAGCTCCTTCTGCTTGCAGAGGGGGCTTTTTTTTATTTTCCAATTTGATATATTTGAAAGGACAAGTGGAAATCAAGGAGAAGAAAATGGCAACAACAGCCGCGTCGTTAGTGAATTCAGAGAGCCCATATCTATTTGTCGGAAAGTACAACTCACATTTACTTAAATCGGGAGAGAAAGCACAGGCACTCAAAGAGCTTGTGATCAGGTATCTCGATGAGGAAATGATCAATTCAATTACTGATCAGGAATCTTATAAAGCTGCTCTAAAACGAGGAAGGACAATCTCAGGGTGGGGCCTTTCTATTATGAATGGTGCTAGCAAGGCAAGATATGTGAAGAGCGTGGTAGGATTTGGTTGCGCAGCGCTTGAAAACCTCATCAGCGCAATCGTACGTCTTGTGGGAATGATCTTTTACGCTCCTTTCACCTACTCTCAAGAAGGAAGAGCGAGTTTTGCTTCACACGGTGCGAAGGCTATGATGAATATCTCAAATACTATATTTGCAACGGTTGGGGTCGTAGCGCCTCCACTCGGATCCTGGTATACAAAAGCTGCAATCAACTACGTAGCACCACCTGCTACTCCGACTGCCTAAGGACGCAGTCATCCTCGCGGATGAAATCCAAAAGCTCTCTCTGCTTAGAGACTTTCTCTGAATTCGCTTTCGGTGCAAGAATTTATGATTTTTGTCTATGAGGCTGATTTGGAAGACGTAGTAAACTTCAGAAAAGTTTGCGCAGTCTGAAAATTAGTGTCATAGAAAAAAAGAGAAATTCGATTTGGGCCGGAATGGATTTCAGAGAAAGTCTCTTACAGAGGGGGCTTTTTTTTGCGGTTAATCGGAAAAGTTCTGCAGCTTTTTATAGCCAAAATATAGCAAAGGCGCTGCGAGAATCACTGGGAAAAACCAGTGCGAGGCATTCCACTCGAGACGCAGAATCCCATTCTTAGAAAAGCAGAGTTGCATGAGGCCCAAAATGGCCAAATTTAAGCCAGCTGTAAGAAACAGCGTTGGAACGAGAGGGCTCCGGCTCACGGGCTCTTCTTGCTCTTCTACAGTTGCTCCGATGAGAGGATCCATGGCGGGTTTTTCTGTCACATCTTTGTAGAGGGGCTCATCAGATTCATCAAAATAGCCTTGCTCTTCTGGTGACTCTTCTTCAGCGGTGGGAGAGAACTGAGGACGCTTCCCCTGATAAGGAGGAGTGTAAAGAGAGGTGAGGCTATCCTCAAGAGATTGATTCTGGAAAAGAGGCGTTTGAAAAGAGTTGTTCTGCGAGGCAGCTTGCTCAGAAGCGCAATAGGGACAAATCGTCGTATCGAAGGGGATCCTCCCTTCACAATTGATGCAAATCTTTTCACGCTCTGCTGACTTCATATTTCCTTAATATTACACATGATTTGAAATCAAGCCAGAGAATTCTTTCTGGTAGAATGAATAGTAAAAATGGGGATATACTCCGGCTTAAGAACATAGAGGAAAATCATGGAAAAGAAGCGATTTGATCTAGTTGTCATTGGCGCGGGGCCGGGAGGCTACGTCGCTGCCATCAAAGCTGCCCAAAATGGAAAATCTGTGGCTCTTGTCGAAAAGAGTTTTCTAGGAGGGACCTGTCTAAATGTCGGCTGTATCCCCACAAAGACCCTTTTAGCCAATGCGCAGGTGATGCATAAAATCAAAATGGCCGAGGAGTATGGGATCTCTACCGGAAATGTGACCTTTGATTTTCTTAAAATGAAAACTCGCAAAGACCAGGTCGTTGAAAAAATCCGAAAGAGCTTGGGAGGCCTTCTTCAAGCCAATAAAATCACTATTCTCGAGGGCAAAGCAGAGATGCTCTCCCCAACCGAGATCAAAGTGGTTGGAACAGACAACTGTCTGATAGAGGCAGAAAATACGATCATCGCGACAGGTTCTGAGCCGTTAGATATTCCCGCATTCCCCTGCGATCATGTGCGTATACTCAACTCCACTTCAATCTTAGAGCTCACCCAATTGCCAAAGAGCCTGGCCATCATCGGCGGAGGGTATATCGGCTGTGAGTTTGCTTCTCTTTATGCGGAGTTTGGAGTGCAGGTGACCATTCTAGAGGCCCTCCCTACTATCCTCGCATTGCAAGGAAAGGGAGTAGCAACTGCACTGACTAGCGCCTTTAAAAAACAGGGAATCGATATCCAGACCGATGTCTTTGTTGAAGGGATCGAGCACAGCGGCGATGGCGTGAGTGTTAAGCTTAGGGACAAGGAGCCCCTCGAAGCAGATCTCGCTCTTGTCTCTGTTGGAAGAAAAGTCAGTTCTAGCCATCTCGGTTTAGAAAAGGCTGGGGTCAAAGTAGATAGCAAAGGGGCCATTGTCGTGAATGAGAAAATGGAGACCAATGTACCTGGAGTTTACGCCATTGGGGATGTGACAGGAGAGTTTCTCTTAGCACATGTCGCCTCTCATCAAGGGATTGTCGCAGCATCCAATATCTTGGGTAGAGAAGTGAAGATGCACTACAATGCAGTCCCTGCGGTGATCTTTACCCATCCGGAAATTGCTGTTGTTGGGATGACCTTGGAACAAGCGAAAGAAGCAGGCCACAATGCTGTCGTTGGCATGTTTCCATTTCAAGCTCTAGGGAAATCGATCGCCACGATCGATACCGATGGGTTTGCCGAGGTGATCATCGATAAGGGAACCGGACAAATTCTAGGAGCACAGGTCGTCGGTCACGAAGCGGCAACACTCATCGCAGAAATTACTCTGGCCATCCAGAACGAGTTGACAGTCGAGTGCGTTTCGGATACGATCCACGCACATCCGACTGTAGCAGAGGCATGGCTCGAAGCAGCTCTTCTTGCCAATGATGAGCCGCTGCATATGCCACCAAAGCAATGACAAAAAAGCTCAACATTCTCCCTGAAAATCCAGAAGAAGAGCGCTCTATAGGGCGCTTCCCCTCTTGGCTTCACCGCAATCTCCCTCGTGGAGGAGAGCTCGCTAAAACGGGAACTCTTCTGAAGAAGTATGGGCTCAACACCGTCTGCGAAGAGGCAAAATGCCCGAACCGTTTTGAGTGCTATTCGAATAAGACGGCAACATTTCTCGCTCTGGGGAAAGAGTGCTCTCGTAGTTGCGGATTTTGTGATATCGATTTCTCCAAAACACCCCAAGGACCTGAGGCTGACGAGCCTCGGCGTGTGGCCCTTTCAGTCCGAGAGCTGGGCTTAAAGCATGCGGTGATCACGATGGTAGCGCGCGATGATCTCGAAGATGGAGGAGCTGCTCACATCGCTGCAATCGTCCAAGAAATTCGAGAGTTGAACCCGGGGTGCACAGTTGAAGTCCTCACTTCGGACTTTGACGGGAAGTTCTCCTCGGTAGACCGGGTCTTAGAAGTGGAGCCTGAGGTTTTTAACCACAACATTGAAACGGTGAAACGCCTCTCCCCTCGTGTTCGCCATAAAGCGACCTATGAGCGGACCCTATCGGTCCTAAAATACGCACATGAAACAGGCAAATGCGGCTTTGTTAAATCAGGGATCATGGTCGGTCTCGGAGAGACAAAAGAAGAGGTCTACGCCACCATCGACGATCTCAAAGAGGTGGGCTGCGCTGTGATCACCATCGGCCAGTACCTGCAACCCAATAGGCGGAAGCTCCTCGTCAAAGATTTTGTCCACCCTGACACGTTTAAGGAGTATGAAGAATACGGTCATGGTATCGGTGTTCGCTATATGTATAGCGGTCCCTTCGTTCGCTCGAGCTACAATGCCCATGAGATCACAGCAACCCTGACTCAGAATGCCTAAATTCTTTCTGATACTACTCAATTGGAACAACGCTCCCGACACTCTCGAGTGCTTAAGCTCTCTTGAGAAGCTCGATTATCCCCATTACGAGATCCTCCTCATCGACAACGGCTCCACCGACTCTTCTCTAAAGGTGATCCGAGAAGCCTATCCCGACTTAAGGATCCTTGAGATGGGAGAGAACCGGGGATTTTCCGATGGGTGTAACCGAGGTCTTAAGGAGGGGCTGAAGGGGGATGCGGATTTCTTTCTTCTTCTCAATAACGACACGGTAGTCGCACCGAACTTGCTTACCGCCATCGCGAAGGCGGCAGAAAACAGACCAGAGGTAGGTGTCTTCGGACCGAAGATCTACTACTATGGCGAGCCGGCGACCATTTGGTATGCTGGTGGGGGCGTCGATCCTCAAACAGGACGGTGTTTCCATATTGGTTGCGGCGCAAGCGATGACAATGAGAAATACAAAGACGAGGCTCTCACCGATTATGTTTGTGGGTGCGCTTTGGCTGTCCGGAGAGAAGTCGTCGAAAGAGTCGGAGGGCTCGATCCAAAGTTTTTTTTGCTATGGGAAGAGATTGACTGGTGTTATCGGATTAGAGATAAGGGCTACTCTTCTCTTTACGTCCCATCGGCGCGGATATGGCACAAGATCTCCTCCTCCTTCCCAGAGGGAAACCGTGGCCCCATGTGGCGCTATTTTTACTCTCGGAATCGTCTGCTTTTTCATAGACGCCATACTCCTCGATTCAAGAGATGGCAAAAAGGAGGACTTTTTGAAAAGCCTCTCTCTATAGTCGGCACCTGCGATTACTTTTTGGGTAGATTTGGCAAGGGACGCCTATCCAAATTTACTCAATAAAAATTTACTGAATTAGAACTCATATCTGTGTTACTAATTAGTTAGATGAACGCAGAAGATTTTCTACACAATAATCAAAAAGATGACTTTTTGAAAAAAGTCGCATCGATTGTCCTTGCAGGAGGGAAAGGGACCCGCTTATACCCTCTCACCAAGAACCGGTGTAAACCCGCGGTTTCCTTCGGTGGTCGCTACCGTCTCATTGATATTCCCCTCTCTAACTCCCTCAATTCAAGGATCAACCAGATCTTTGTCATCTCTCAGTACTTTGCCTCTGAGCTCCACCAGCACATCCTCTCCACCTACCAACTCGACATGTTCCGCTCAGGAGGACTTGAGCTCCTCACCCCCCAGGAGACTGAAAAAGGGAAGGCTTGGTTTAAGGGAACCGCCGATGCAGTTCGGCAAAATCTCGACTACATCCTCCGCTCTTCTTCCGAATGGTTTCTCATTTTATCGGGAGACCAGCTCTACAATATGGATCTTCTCCAAATGCTCGCCTTTGCGAAGAAACAGGACGCCGATTTGATCATCGCCTCGCTTCCTGTAGAAGAGGAGGAAGCCAAGCGGATGGGTCTTCTCAAGATCAACAAGGCTCATACCATCACAGAATTCGTTGAGAAGCCAACCGATCCTAATGTACTGAAAGAATTCGCCCTTGCCCCCTCTTTTGCCAAAAAAAATGGAAAAAATGGCGATCAAACTCACTACCTCGCTTCAATGGGGATTTACATTTTCCGTCGCAGCGCACTGATCGAGATCCTCAAAGAACAGGGAGACGATTTTGGGCACGACCTCATCCCCAAATACATCAAAAAGGCCCGTTGCTCTTCCTATGTCTACCAAGGCTATTGGGAAGACATCGGAACTGTCGCTTCCTACTACAATGCCAACCTGATCTTGACAGAAGGGAAAGGGCTTAATACCTATGAGGAAGACAATCAGATCTACTCCAAACCAGAGCACATCCCCAGCGCTCTCATCAATGGAACAAAGATTACAGACTCGCTCATCGGCCAAGGGGGAATCATCGAAGCAAAAGAGATTACACACAGCGTCATTGGTGTGCGGGCTTTGATCAAACAAGGAACAGTGATCCAGGATTCGATTGTCACAGGAAACAGAACCTACCACCCTTTTCTAGACCAGGTGATGCCAGCAGAACAATATTTCTCAATCGGTGAAAACTGCCTCATCAAAAAGGCCATTATCGACGAAGAGAGCCGGATCGGCAACAATGTCCAGCTGATCAACAAAGAGGGACTCGAGACCTACGACGGCGATGGCATTTATATCCGCGATGGCATTATCATCGTCACATCGGGCACAGAAATCCCCGATGGTTTTGTATTATGAGAGCCGTTTGGGTCTTAGCAGACCTCCACTTAGCATTTGGCAACCCTGGAAAGAACATGGAGGTCTTTGGCCCCGCGTGGAAAGGGTATGCCGTTAAAATCGAGAAAAACTGGAAAGAGCTTGTCGGTGAAAACGACCTCGTTCTCATCCCCGGAGATATCTCATGGGCGATGCAACTCAAAGAAGCCCTTATTGACCTCGAATGGATCGATCGCCTCCCCGGAGAAAAGCTCCTCATCCGCGGTAACCACGACTACTGGTGGCCATCGAGTACAAAACTAAAAGCCTCGCTTCCCCCTTCGATCCATTTCATTCACAATGACTCCTTCGACTGGGAAGACATCTCCTTTGCCGGGAGCCGCCTCTGGGATACCCCCGAGTACTCTTTTGACTCTTACATCGAATTTGTGGAGAACCCCTACGCCAAAGTGCGAGGCCCAGAAGAGCTCGAAGCAAAACAGGCCAATGATGAGAAAGTTTTCGAGCGGGAACTTCATCGGCTCGAGATGAGTCTAGATAGACTCAAGCCCGATGCAAAAACAAAGATCGCTCTTACCCATTACCCGCCGATCGGCCCAGAGCTTCACTCCAGTAAGACTTCAACCTTGCTTGAAGCACATAACATCGATATCTGCGTCTTCGGTCATCTCCATAATGTGCGGGAAAAGAGTCTTACTTTTGGAAAGGTACGTGGAGTGCGCTATATCTTTGCTTCAGCCGACTACCTAGACTTCACTCCCCTCAAGATCCTCAAATAGATCGTAGAGAGCACGAACGAGATCCTCATCCGGAGAGAGAGGAGCATCGAGATCGTTCCCCTGTCTCTCTTTCAAAATCAAGGCAAGCTCTTTGGACTCGACCTCGTGATCTAAGAGACGGTAGAACTCTGATGTCAGAGCGAGCAGCTCTTGGAAATCTTGCTCTGACTGAATCGATCCCCTAGCGAGTAAAACCGCACGAATGAAATGAGAAACAGACCCCTTATTGACAAGTTGACGGGCAATCTCCAGCAGTAAATCAAAATCTGGCTCTCCCTCGAGCTCCTCAAATAGACGAAGAAGCATATGCTCCGCTTCCTCCCCATCGACAGGCGAGATAAGACGTTGCTGCAAAAAATCAAACCACTTTTTATCAGTGATGTATAGAGAAAATCCATCGATAAGCTCCGATGCAGTAGTGGAGTTACCTTCATCGATTTGCTTGGAAGAAAAATCATAGATAAAGCTCTCTAAGTCATGTGCACAATAAAGAGAGATCTCTCGAAACAATGCCTTCGGACCTTCTCCACGATCGGATTGTTCATCCAAAATCCCCTGGAGATCAGAAAGAGCGTTTTGTATAGCCTCTTCATTTTCTAATGTTCCACGATCAAAGTGATCGATTAGGTGATCGAGTTCATCGCAAAAAATAGAAAGAGATTGCCTACCTGGAAGAAGACGACGCCAAAGCTCAAACAAAAGAAGGTAAGCATTGTCGAGGTTTTCCTCACTCTCATCAACCCAAAGAGTTTCGATCAACTCTTCAGGGGAGGGAGCCTCAGCTGCATACCCTAAGAATCTGCCATGATCGAGCGCAATGCCTAAAGCCTCAAGTCTCTGGTAAAGCTCTTCCTCAGACAGCTGGCGGTAATCCTCCACCTGCCAAGGTTCAACCACGATGCTGGGATCCTCCTCCCAGTTCATCCGCAGGTAATTAAAGAGCGCTCTTCCCTTTACGTCCATTCTTCTATTTTACAAAATGGATTGTTTTATTACAGTTTCTTCTTCACTCCGCACTTAGAGGCCCCTCTTACCTCTGGAGAATTTCAATCTCAAAAATCGATCCCATACTTTAATGTAACTACTGGAAGGATCAGAGTAGAACTATAGATGCCAAAAGGAAGAATGAGAACCTCTACCTGAAAAAATCTCCGATTTCCATCTCTGTCGATGAACTCTCTTCCTCCCAGAATGTTTGGGGCAATATAGCCAGTATAAGAAAGTTCAGGAAAACTAAACGCTACTGCAGCGCTAGCTCCCGCGCCAATGTAGGTATGAGCAGATGGTTTTTGATGAACATAACACAATCCATTGGCATAAACCTGAAGAGCATTAACGAGGCCCAAAGTGGCTAGGTTCATGGTGAAATCTCCAGCATATCGCTCCCTTTTTATGCGCCTCCCAATTCCAAGATTCAAAGCGGGGATTGGAATAGGTCCAATACCCACAGTGCGATACCAAAATGATGAGTCAAGACCGCAAACTTCCTTTGGAAGAGCAGTCGCGCAGACCGGAACATTCGTGTTTTCTTCAATTAAGTTCTCCTCACCTGCATACGTTGAGGGCAAACAATATGTGATAAGGCTTAAGAGCAACGCTATCTTTTTCATGTCGTATCTCCTTTTTCAAAATGAACTAAGTTCACAATTAGGCAAAAAATTTTCAAATTTGAGAGAAGCTAAAAAGCAAATCCATATTTCAATGTGAAGAAAGCAAAGTTGACCCATCCGCCTGAGCTAAATCCCTTTACAGGATAGAGCGCTTCAACCTGAAAAAATCTCCTCTTTCCTTCGTGATTGAGAAACTCCCGCCCACAAATGAAATTGGGTGCAAAATATCCCTCGAAGCCCCCCGTAAAAAGTGATGAAAAACCCCAAATGCCCCCTACAGAGGCTCCCAAACCAACATATGTATGTGCTGATGGTGTTTGATGCACATAGCACAAGCCATTTGCAGAAGCCCGAAGAGCATTCACTATTCCCACTGTGGCGAGATTCAAAGAAACATCAGCGCCAAATCGATCTTTTTTTGCTCGCGCTCCAACCCCAAGATTGAATGCGGGGATCGGAAGAGGGCCAATACCCACTGTCCAATAGCTAAACGATGAATCGAGATCGCAAACATCTTCGGGCAGAGTAATTGCACAAGACGGCGTGCTTGTCTTTTCTTCAAATGTCTGCTTCTCGTTCGAATAAGCTTGGGACAAACTAAGTGCGATGAGGGTTGTGAGTGTTGCTATCTTTTTCATTTTGCGTCTCCTTTGTGTAAATTCAATATTGAACTAAGTTCATTTCTTGGGAAAAAAATTTCCTAGGGGTAATTCTCTATCTTTGCAACCAATTCAGATGAGAAGAGTCCCTCTAAACAGTAGTCTACGTAACTCTCTAAACTGTCGCTTCTAAAAAGCTCGGCCACCATCTCCATTTTTCTGTTCAGAAGAATGGCGCTCATCCCATGTATTGAGGTCCAGAAAAATCCTACGATATGCTTGACCTCTTCTTGAGGCAGCTTAAAAAACTCCCCGAGCCGTTCACAAATTCCATACACACCTTCTCGAGCCCGCTTTGCGTACCACTCTGGTAAGGGATCAACGGGAAAGTGCTCAAACACTGATTTCCAAAGGTTCCGATTCTCCTGTCCAAATTCGATATAGGCAAGGCCCAAATTTTTGAGGATCTCACGAAGGGTTTTTTCTTCTTGAATCCCCTCTTCAGTCACTGTTCTGAGTTTTACAAAGAGATTCGAAAGAACAGTGGCATTGATGTGCAATTGCAAAATTTGGAAGCTCTCATAAGAGTTGTAAAGCGATCCCAAAGAGCACTCACTCATTTTGGCAACTTTGCGCACATTCAGCCGTTCCATCCCCTCGTCCTCGACGATTTTCCAAGCTGAATCAAATATGCTGTTTTTCAGTGTTTCTTTTTTCATGATGAACAATGTTCACTATATTCGGACCACTGAAATTTCGGCAAGCGTTTTTTCCCTTTTGTCCTATTTTTCCATTGGTGTGGTATCCTCTTTTATCTATGAAAAAGAAAAGACCCTTTGTCCTTCTTGAACTGATGATCGCCTTTGCTCTTGTCAGCATTTCGATTCTTCCTTTCTTGCGTTATCCCTTCCTGCAGATGAAAAAAGAGATCGACTCCCTATTTTCTATTCAGCTTGAGAAAGCAGCGGAAGAAGAACTCATTGCCATGCAACTTCTTCTCTATGAAAATCACATTCCCGAAAAGCAGCTCTTTGCCAAGAAAAAGCTGCACAATCAACCTCTCTTTGTAGATGATCAGTTTGAATTGACACTACCGGGAAGCAAAATGAAACGGACCTATGTAAAAAAAACCTTCGTCTACTTTGACAAGCAAAAGCTGGGTCAAGATGGAACATTCACTTCTCTTGTAACCATCAATGTCCATTTTCATGATCCAAAAGACCAGAGAAAAACAATCAAAAAAGCAGCCACGCAAGCAGTTGCTCAAAAAAAGAATTGGGTGCATGTTGAGGGGTGATGAAAACCCCAAAAAATTTCACTCCATACGTCTCTGCAAAAAGTAAACCGCGGGAGTTCACTTTTCGAGCAATCGTTCTCGGTTGCATTCTGGGACTGATTTTTGGTGTGGGGAATGCTTACCTCGGCCTTAAAGTGGGTACTACGGTCTCCGCATCGATCCCCGCTGCGGTCCTCTCAATGACGATCATGCGGACCTTCTTCAAAAGACCTACGATATTAGAGAACAACCTCGTTCAGACTATTGCATCGGTCGGTGAAGGACTCGCTGGAGGTGTGGTCTTCACAGTGCCCGCTCTCTTCATCCTCGGAGCTCCCCCCTCCATGTTTCGGATCTTTTTATTGTCGGCTCTAGGTGGGATTCTCGGTGTCCTTTTTATGATTCCAATGAGGCGCTACATCATTGTAGAGAAACATGGAGAGCTCCCTTTCCCGGAAGGGACTGCATGCGCTGCGATCCTCAAATCGGGAGAAAGAGGAGGCAAAAAAGCAATTCTCGCGATCTCTGGTATTGTTGTGGGAGCTCTCTACAAGATCTCCTCCGGTGCCCTTCACCTCTGGAGCGAAGTGGCCATTTGGAAACTCCCAAAGAGGTTTCGGACAGAAATTAGCATCGACTGCACGCCCGCGCTTCTCGGAGTGGGCTTCATCATCGGCCCCCGTATCGCTTCAATCCTCTTCGCTGGAGGGATGGTTGGATGGTGGGTGATCATTCCTCTCATCGCCAAGTTCGGCACGGGGACCGCGCTCATCCCACCGGGAACAATCCCCGTCGAGCACATGTCCCCCGAAGATATTTGGTCAAGTTACGTTCGCTACATCGGCGCTGGAACAGTCGGGATCGGAGGACTCCTCAGTCTTGTAAAAATTTTTCCTCTCCTCGGTCGAACTTTTCATGTCGGATTTAAAGAGCTGATTACTGGAGCCAAACACCACAAACGCCTCCCTCGAACTGATAAAGACATCTCAATGCGATGGCTCATTCTCGGTTCTACTGCCATTATTCTTTTCCTCTGGCTCTTCCCCGGACTCCCCCTCAATTTCATGACGATCATCCTGCTCGTCCTCCTCGGCTTCTTTTTTGTCGCAGTCACCTCCATCACTGTCGGCATCGTTGGCAGTACCTCTAACCCCGTCTCTGGAATGACAATCACGACATTGCTCATCACCTGTCTCATCTTCCTCGCTATCGGATGGACCGAGAGGATGTATCTCATCGCAGCCCTCACGATGAGTGTGGTAGCCAATGTTGCGATTGCCTTAGCTGGCACAACGTCTCAGGATCTAAAAACGGGCTTTATCCTCGGGGCCACACCGCGTAGTCAGCAAATCGGAGAGATCATCGGCATCCTCCTTCCTGCCATTACCATTGGAGGAACTCTCTATCTTTTGAACACTGTCTATACCTTTGGCTCACCCGAGATGCCTGCACCGCAAGGAACGCTAATGGCTCTGATCGCTAAGGGAGTCATTTCTGGGAACGTTCCCATCGCTCTCATCATGATCGGTGTAGTTCTAGGGCTTTTTGTCGAGATCCTCTGCCTTCCCGTTCTACCTTTCGCGATCGGCCTCTACCTCCCCTTCTCTTTAAGCTCCGGCATCATGGTTGGAGGACTCGTCTCTGCCCTCGTCCGCTATAAAGGAGACAAAAATGCAATGGACAACGGGCTGATGGTCTCTTCTGGACTCGTGGCTGGAGACGCCTGCACGGGCGTCGTGGTCGCTCTGCTCGCCGTACTCGGCGTCATCTCCCCTTCCGCACCCCCTCTTCTACCCGACATTATCTCCCTTCTCACTTTTGCTTTCTTGGGATATGGTCTTGCCCACGCCTCCTTAAAAAGGAATTAACCCCTTTCCTTAGAAGGGAGTTTCAGGTAAAATTCCCCCTATGAAGCGCCCCTTTTCCTTATTAGAGGTGGCCATCGGGCTCACCCTCACTGCTATCTTACTGAGCACACTCTTCTCTTGCTTTCGCCAGATCGTCCAATCCAATGGTAAACTAGAAAAGGCACACTCAGAGATGCATTGGCGCATTATCTCCCAGCTCCGAATCAAGCAAGTCTTTGAAAATCTTGATGCTACCGAAGGGACAGCTCTCTTCTTCACAGGAAAACATCAGGATTTTCATGGGGATGTCCTCCAGTTTACTTTTGACAATGGGGCCGATCCCGATCCCCACTTTTGTTGTGAAATCGAAGCTGTTCTCGTCCGGGACCTCGATGACAACTTTTGCCTCGTGACCTATTCAGACGAGGGAGAAAAACGAAAAGAAATTTTTCAAAGCAACATCGAGAAATTTTCTATCACATTTTTTGATCCCGAGACAAAAAAGTGGACCTCCGAATGGAGCAAAGCTCTTTTACCTCCCATTCTAAAAATTGTCGCGAATGAGGAAAGCTTCTACTTCTCTCTCCCACATTCACAGAGGATCGCCGTCTATTCATGAACATTCTTCCCTTGGTGTCAGCCTTCATTCTTCTCTTTGCCATCGGCTCTTACACTGTCATCCATCAATTCCGGGCAGCGGTGCAAGAGACGCTGCACTTCACAGATTCGATGCAAATCCAGCGGCAAATAGAAACTCAGGTCCATAGGAATGCTTTCAATAAGATCCCAGGGAAAGATCCCTTCCCAGAAGAAACAGAGAAAAGAACAGCGGAAACAAAGAAAAAGGTAGAAACCGAATACACCAGTCCACGAGAAGCAGAAAGCATCGTGCAGGAAAGTAAGCTCAACATCACCTCGCTCTTTCAAGAGCAAGGCGATCCCCTTCTCGAAAGTGCAACCCTGAATCTTCTCCAGTCGATGTATGCGTTCACCGATCTCTATGAACCTAATCTCGAAGTAGAGATCCTAAGACTCATTCGAAGCACACTAAAAAAAGACCCTTCGATCGATACCTTTGAGAAGCTCCTCCCGAGGATTCACAAAGAACACAGAGACCTTTTTTACAAGCTCGTCAAGGGGACCAACAACTACAAGATGGGAGAGTTCGAAGGCTATCCCGCCCTTGGAGACTTCATCAGCATCACACCAAAAGAGAGAACGCGTCCGATCCTTTTCCCTTACGCCTCGTTTGAGGTTTTAAAGGCGCTTTTTGGCACTAGCCTCACTCATCAGATCTACCTCAAAGAGCAAGAGAAATGGGAAAAGACTGGGGAGAAGCTCTCTCTTACCAAAACGGAGCTTGAGGAGTTTCTGCTCGAGCATCGGATCAACCTCGCCGACTACCAGAAGATGCTTCTCTTTGGTCATCAGAAAAAGAGTGGAAAAGAGTTCCAGAAAACGGAAAGTTCGAAGATCCGCTTGAGAGTGAATCATCCGATAAGTACCCCTGCAGAAAGCCCCGAGCAGACCGTTCCGCCCGTAAATAATGGGGTCAAGAAAAAGTGAACGCAGCAAATGTAGGTCTGAGTTAAGGCCTAAGTTAAGAGCAAATATCCTTGAAGAAGTATTGTCAATTTAAGAGACGAAAACTCCGAAAGAACAGGAGAAACTAAAGCCAGTTGTGATGCCGAATGGGGGCAGGTCATGGCCCCTTCCTTTCGGTTGATGCAACTGCGATCGTCTGCTTATGTATTCTTGTATACACTCTAGTGTACACTACTTCACTTGTGTACACCAGAACAGTGTACAGTGTACACTAAAGCCAGTTGTGGTGGCGGATGGGAAGAGTGATCGTGAAGGTGGTCCCTTTTCCCTCGGTAGACTCAACTTCGATCGTCCCATCGTGCTTCTTGATGATCGTCTTGACAAGAGAGAGACCAAGGCCTGCTCCACCAAGACGCCTTGAGTGGGTCTTATCAACGCGATAGAACCGCTCGAAAATATGGGGAAGGTCCCTCTCTGGAATCCCTCTTCCCTGATCGCTGATCTTGAGGATAACCTCTTCTTCATTCGGTATGGTGAGAACAAGGGAAATTTTTGCTGGGGGATCTGAATACTTCGCTGCATTTTCTAGAAGATTCATGAGGGCAAGCTCCAGCAGGCCCCTGTCAGCCCCGATCACCACTTTTCGGCCTGATTTATCAATCTCTACATGCGCCTCCGGATGAACAGAGAGGAGGGTATGGCGACAGTTCTCAAGGAGGATCCCGAGATCACACTCTTCGAAGCGGCTCTCGGGAAGGTTCTCAATATCTGCGAGCATGAGGAGGTTACTCACGAGGTTTTCCATCCGAGTGCAGTTACGGCCAATTTTTTCTGTGACATCCATGAGGAGTTCGTTTGACATCTCCGGCATGTCGTGAAGGGTCTCTGCAAATCCCTTGATGATGGTGATGGGGGTGCGGAGTTCGTGAGAGGCATTTGCGACGAAGTCTTTGCCCATCTCGAGAACACGGTAATGACTGGTCTTGTCTTGCAGGACAATGATCGCACCTGCTCCATGGGCTTTAGGAGCTGCAACGAGATCGATATAGGTCTTTTTTTCTGTTCCCAAGATGATGGAGTCGGCAGCAATGATCGCTTGGCTTTGACACTTCTCAAGGAGGTCTCTACATTTTCTGCTGAGCTGTATAGCCCCATTTCCCCCTTCCACATGGAAGGGTTTGCCCAAAATCTGTCTGCGGGCAACGCCGAGCATTTTGCATGCGATGAAGTTAATATAGAGGACGTGCATCTTTCCATCGACAGCGATGACCCCTTCTCCGAGAGACTCGAGAATCGCCTCTTTTTCATTCTTTTCATCTTCCAGAGTCTTAATTTGCTCCTGAATTTTTCTCGAGAGGGAGTTGAAGACTCCAGCGAGTTTCTGGAAGTCGTCACCTGGACCTGTTGTCTTTGTGAGGGTGATCTCAGGAAGCTCAGCCTGCTCCTTTTTCTGATAGGGGGTAATCGCAGAGATGATCTCTCGAATCGGGCGCGTGAGCCGATTGAAAATGAACATGATCAAAGTATTGAAAAAGAGGAGAATGACAAATAAGAAAATGAGCATGCCTATCTCAAAGGTCTCGGTCAAATCCTCGATCTGCTGGAACGGAAAAACGGTGCGCAAGATGAACGTCTTTCCCTGAAACTGGAACCGCTCAGCGACATAGCCGAATTTTCCACCAAAGGTCACCGAATGAGCAATAGAAAAGCCTACCCCCTCTTTCAGCGCCTCTTGGATCTCTTTATGGTCGGTTGCGAAATAGGGTTTGAACCCCTCTTTATAGAGACGGCTTTTGTGGGTGTCATAGATCACGAGGCCCTGATCGTTGATGAGTCCGATCCGAAAAAAGAAAAAGTATTGTTCCTTTTTGATGATCGAAACCATATCTTGGACCGATGTCGCCTTTGCTAGACGCATCTTTAGGTCCGATGTGCTCTCGATGAGCGAATCGCGCACAAGAATCGAGGACATCTTCTCTACAAAAGGAAACAGGGCTGCAAAAAAGGCGATGAAGAGGATGAGCTGACTGAGGATGATTTTCTTGCGGAAGGAGAGATCACCGAACATCTTTGCCCCCTTGCACCGAGTATAGGATGAATGCCTCTTCGTATCCCTTGATCTCTTTCGGTGGGAGCTCTTTCACTTCGATGTTTTCTCTTACATGGGGACGGTCCAGGACATCTTTGGAAATGAGGACCTCACCTCTCTCTGCCATCCCGCAGAGGCGGGCCGCGAGATTGACGTTGTTACCTATGACGGTGTAGTTGAGGCGATTCTCAGCACCCATATTCCCTGCGAGGACAATGCCCGTGTGGATTCCTACTCCCATCTCTACAGGAGGTTTTCCCTCTTTCTCTCTTTCGGCATTCCATGCGTGAAGCTCTTTCTGAATGGCGAGGCCACAGAGAACAGCTCTTAAGGCACTATCCTCTTTTTCAATCGGCGCACCGAACAGCGCCATGACCTCATCCCCCACATACTTGTCGATCACCCCTCCGTACTCGTCAATGACGTGAGAGATCTTGGTCATGCAGGTATTGAGCATCTCGATCACTTCCGCCGGAGCTAGGTTCGCCGTCATCTGAGTGAATTGCCGAATATCAGCAAAAAGGACGGACACCCTCCGCTCCTCACCACCGAGATGGATCGATCCCTTCATGATCTCTTCAGCAATCTCTGGGGAGACGACTTTATTTAGGACTCCTTTCACCTTCTCTTTCTCTTTGAGCCCAGTGACCATCTTCTCAAACGAGGTGCAAAGGGTAGAGATCTCATCATGGCGCCCTGGTGGCATGGAGGGAAGCTCGATCCCTTCAAGCCTGCCAGAGGCGACATCTTTCGTCACACGGGCGAGAGCTGTGATCGGTTTTGTGATCCGTTTTGCTACCCGTTGCAAAAGGATGAGGACAAAAAAGAGGGCAATCACAGCAATGATCCGCATATTGATCGAGACATTGCGGATCGCTGATCGAGTCCCCTCTTTCACAGTTCGGACAAGGGAAAAGGCCTTGGACTCTAGCTGGAGGACATAGAAATGAAGATCGAGATCGTGAAAAGGAACCATGTGCAAATAGTAATACTCTTCTCCTCTCCATTTGAGGAGGCCACTCTTTGAGTCAAGCATCTCATGTGTGAAGGCGATCGCTTTTTGCGGATCTGCTATCTTCTCTCCCTTAGCGTCATAGGCGCTGATCACACGGCCATTGTGCACGAGGAAAGCTGCTTCAGTCACCGCTAAGGAGAGATCCTCAACCAATAGCTCTGCATCGATCCCTATGGTTAAATAGCCACTCTCTGTACTGGGGTTATTTGGATCCTTGATGTGAAGTGCATTGCCGACAAAGATCCGATCCATTTCCGGCGCCTCAATGATAGCGACAGAACTTCCTATTCCTTCACAATCTTTTGCCGCAGGGTGAGCTTTTTGATAGGCAGCGTCGCTAAAGATTTTCTGATCGAAAAAGATCTCATTTGTCTTGAGGAGGTGACCCGCCTGCGCCCCATCAGGGAAACGGGCGATCCCCTTAGGAGCACTCGGAGCAAGTGGGCTCTCACCGAAGGCCCCTCCGGGAAAGAGACCTGCAAGAGCTGCAATCATGATTGCCTGATCATCCCTCTGAAGCAGCTGAACGATCCGGGTATTGAGAACCTCTCCCTGCTTTTCAAGGCAGTTGACGCCATCATCTCGCGGCTTCGAGTTAAAAAGGGTTCCCTTGCCCTTTGCTAGGATCTCTTCTCTGGGAGATCTGTTGCCCATATTGGTGATGTAGTCGGCTGCATGGTTATACGACTTGAGAAAAAGAGGAAAATCCACAGAGTTATGGAGACTACTTTTAAGCAAGGCGGCTTCTTTTTCACTAGAAATGGGTTTCAGAGAATCGGGGGTAAAAAGGGCCAGGAGTCCCCAATCGACCTCGACGAGGTCCTCAACTAGCTCAGGAATATTTTTTACATTTGCTTTTCTAGGGGTGAGTTTCACCCCGATGAAGGGATCCTGAATTTTTCGATCGGAGTCCATCACCACCCAGGAGATCTCCTCGCCTACTGGCACTTCTCTCGCAACCTCCATAGGAAAGTCAATGGGTATCAATAGAGCTGTGAGTTCTCCCCCCTTGGTGCTTTGTATCAGATCAATCCACTGGTCATTCTTATACAAAAAAGCAGCATGAGCCGGTATGCTCAGCTTGGGATCTTTAGGATTGAGGAACAGGGTAGCTCCGAGCTGAGGGTCCCTACGAAGCCGAAGGAGAAGGGAGTCGACCTCCGCCTGATCTTCTGATAAGGAGATGTGCAAGAACCCTTCGATGTGCTCCCGCTTCTCTTCATTGATTTGTAAAATCTGAGCCCTAAGGTTCTCTTCCGATTCAGTGAGACTCTTATCGGTCGTATAGGTCTCGAAAAATAGCGAGACTCCGAAGGTGACGAAAAAAATGATTCCTATCCAAAGGAATAAACGGGTGCGTAATTTCATGACTCTGGGTAAAAGTTGGTGTACCCTTTTGCTGTGATGCTGATAGTATCTTCATAGCGCACTCCACCCTTTCCGGGCAAATAAAGACCTGGCTCTATCGTGAGTACCATCCCCTCTTCAAGCTTGATGTTTCGGTCGGGTCCCTCTTTGCTAATTCGAAAATGCTCATGCACCTCAAGCCCAATGCCATGACCTAGTGTATGAACAAAGAGATTTTCTAAATCCGCACTGGCCATCACCCGCCGCGCCGCGATGTCGAGTTCTTTGAGGGGAACTCCAGGACGACATTTAGCAAGAGCCACCTTCTGCGCCGCACGGTTGACATCATAGAGCTTACGAAGGGTGGGGTTGACCTTCCCGACAAAATCGACACGGGTCATATCGGAAGCATACCCATCGAGGACAACTCCGAGATCGAATAGAGCGATGTCATTTTCTTTCAGCCGAGTCTTTCCCGGATGGTGATGGGGAAGGGCTGTGTTCTTCCCAAAGGCGATGATTGGCTCAAAGGACATTTTCTCCGCGCCGTTCTTTAAACAATAGATCTCCAAGGCTCTCGCCAGCTCGATCTCCGAGATCCCCACTTTCAACTTCCGACGAATATACTGATACCCGCGGAAGCCAAACGCCGCACTTTTTTTCATTTTAGCGATCTCCCCCTTGTCTTTGATGAGACGCAAATCCTTCACCAAATCGGGTTTTGACAAAGATTTTACCTTCGCCTTTGTGCAGACTTTGCGCAAAAGAGTATACCCCGTGTAGGTGAGCTGGTCTCCGTCAAATCCGAGCTTTTTGCTGCCTGATAAAAACGCATGCTCATTTTCTTTTGTCAAGGGCTGCACAGGTACTGGACTCTTCTTCGACGCCACTTCGAAATAACGTCCATCGACAAACAGATGTACGCGCTTTTGCTGGACAAAGAGGTGCCCCCGAGAGAGCTTCAATCCCGTCAAATAGAAGAGATCTACACTAGCCTCAACAAAAAGGGTATCAACCCCCTCTTTCTTAAGAGCTGTTTGCAGCCTTTTGATTCTCTCTAAATAGAGCTTCGATTGTGTCATTGGTCACCTGTACCATAGTTGAATGCCCCTTAGGTGAGTGATGGGGATCACTGCATCTTTGGAGTCGTTTGAATAGTTCCCGTCCCTCACTTGAAGAAAAGCGAGAGCGATTCCCACTCGCTCCAGAGAGAAGCTTTGCAAGAACCTCGCGCCTCTTTGCCTCATAATCGATTTTTCCGATGAACTCCTGCAATCCCTCTGCCATCTGTGTGAGGAGCCCCTCGACCTCATTACTTTCTAATTGAGGAGGGAGCGCTTCGACAAGGATCCGCTCTTTCTCTATTGGGCGCAGGGAAAACCCTAGCGCCTCGATAGCTGATTGGTGAGTGAGGATCATCGCCACCTCAACCGGAGTCAGGAATACCGAAATAGGCAGCAATAGCGCCTGACTCTCCCGCTTCCCCTTCTCTCTATTTAAGAAATGCTCAAAAAGAACGCGACTTCTCGCTGCCTTGAGATCTACAAGCAGAAGCCCTTCCTCTTCTTTCACTAAAAGATAATGAGCAAATAGTCCCAAAACATCAATCTCGAGCTCTATGGGAAGCTCCCGCTCAAACGAAGAAGCCTCCTCCTGCAGCCTAAACGAGACTGACTCGAATTTAGGCTCTTTGAAGACAACATCCTCAGAGGCTCTCGGAATAGGTTTGGTTGGTTTGTTTAGAGACTCTCTGATAGCCCGCTCAACAACACTGCAAAAATGCTCCTCCTCTTTAAGGCGGACATGGAGCTTCTGTGGATGAACGTTGACATCTATTTCTTCTGTAGGCGCTGAGATGTAGAGTAAAAATACCGGGTGGCGCCTCACATCGATCCGGGTTCCATATCCCGCTCTGACAGCTTCAGCAATAGAGGAAGAGACCACCGCCCGATCATTTAAAAAAAGATACTGCCCCAACTTGTTGATGCGACTATTCATCGGAGCGCCAATGAGCCCCTCAACGCGGTAAGTCCCCTCTTCGAGAAGAACCGGGTAGCACCCTCCAGTGAACTCTTTGCCAAGCATCTCTTCTGCCCGCTCCCTAAGACCATTCGACTGCGTCTGTATCCCCTTCCTTCCATTCGATGTAAGAGAAAAGGCCACGTGGGGATGACAAAGAGCCATCACCGTGACGGTCCGGAAGATTTCTGCAGAGATGGCCGCTGCTGTTTTTTGGAATTTTTTCCTCGCAGGCACATTGAAAAAAAGAGAGCGAACTTCCACACTCGTCCCCCTTGTCCTGGCAGATGAACCCCTCTTGAGCACTTCTCCCTTTTCTACCTCGAGCTTTGTCCCCACCTTTCCATCAACCGCCGTGATCATCGTCATCTTCGATACAGAAGCAATCGACGCAAGCGCCTCCCCCCGAAACCCCTTGGTCAAAAGGGTGAAGAGATCTTCCGCCCCCCGCATCTTCGATGTCGCATGCCTAGTGAGAGATAAAAGAGCATCTTCCATGCTCATCCCCATGCCATCATCAATCACCCGCACCAACTTGAGCCCACCACCAGCAATCTCCACACTGATTTTTTTTGCTCCTGCATCCAGTGCGTTTTCGATCAGTTCCTTCACGACAGATGCGGGACTTTCGACCACCTCACCTGCTGCAATTTGATTGATCACCTCATCGGAAAGAATGCGAATTGTAGAGCTCATGAGAATAAATTAGCTTAAGCAATTGATTTCACACAAACGCTTCCCTAATATTAGGCTATGAGTGAAATCCTTAAACATGCATCCACCGTCGTGAAAACACTGCAAGAAGCAGGCTACATTGCCTACTTTGCCGGTGGCTATGTACGCGATCTTCTCATGAAGCACCCCTCCCATGACATTGACATCGCCACCAACGCTTCAGTGAAAGAAGTCGAAGACCTCTTTCCAAAAACCATTCCCGTCGGTGTCGCTTTTGGGATCGTGATCGTCGTTATAGAAGGACATCAGTTCGAAGTGGCCACTTTTCGTAAAGATCGAGGCTATGTTGATGGGCGAAGACCGACAGGAATCGATCCCGCATCGCCAAAAGAGGATGCCGTTAGACGAGACTTCACCATCAACGGGATGTTCTACGATCCCATCACCGAGGCACTCTACGACTACGTTAACGGACAAAAAGACATTGAAAAGAAGATCATCCGCGCCATCGGCAATCCCGATGAGCGCTTCTTTGAAGATCGTCTCAGGATGATGAGAGCTGTTCGCTACTCAACCCGCTTTGGTTTTCCCATTGAGAAGAAGACTGGGGATGCCATCCGCGCCAAAGCCCGCGACCTCCTCCCTTCCGTTGCAATGGAAAGAGTTTGGCAAGAGTTCAAGAAGATGTCCCACTTCGCCCACTTTGATGAGGGGCTCATCCTCCTTCACGAACTTGACCTCCTCCCCACCATCTTCCCCATCCTAAAAGAGGTTACTCTCAAAGAGATCAAAGCCCGAGCGGCCCTGATCCATAAGTTCCCCAAAGACTCTCCTACGTTTGCGCTACTGCTCGAGCTTTTCCCAAGCCTTGACCTCGATGAGATCTACGAGCTCTCTGATTACCTCAAGCTCTCCAACAAAGAGAAGGCCTTTGCTAAGTTCTATCACCATGCCGGAGCTCTCTTCAGCATGCCTCGCGACTGGCTCGATAAACTCGAAAAAATTGAGTGGGCCCAGTTCTACGCCGACCCCTATAGCGAGATCGGCCTCAAAATGATCGCTATCAAGCAATCCAAGCCAGAAGTCTTTCTCTCTGAGCATGCCAAAAGGCAAGAGACCCTAGCCAAACACATCGAGCGGATCCAGACAAAAAAGCCCTATCTCCGGGCAGAGCATCTGATCCAAGAAGGGATCAAGCCCGGCGAAAAACTGGGCGATCTCCTCGAAGAGGGGATGCGGATCGCTGTCAACGAAGAAATTGAAGATCCCGAGACCCTCCTCTCCCGTCTAAAAAAGACTCCCCTCTGGTAATTAATACCCAAGTCGCTCCCCATCTTTCCTCTATGCTGGTTACGCTATTCATCTACTGCGCTTCGATCGCCCGCCCATATGTATGCATATGGGCATCGCCATCGAATCTTGTATCTAAACAACTCACTAGCGCCTAGAGAAAAGGAGACAGCAACTTAGGTAATTAAAATATTACATTAACTATTAAAACAAATATTATTATTTTGTTTATATAATTAACAATGTTATAATATTATAACAACTAATTGCAGGAGGAAAACGAATGAGTGATACATTAATTAGTATAACACCATCTCAGCAAGCAGTACATCTTCTCTCGATTAATGGGCTTAAAGACCAAGAACAATGCCAAAAAATTGAGAAAGAGTGCACCACAGATGCACGGTACGCGCGCATGGAAGCTTTCGGAAAAGGAGCTCTTGCTGTCGTCGGAGTAGTGGCCATTTCACTCGCAGTAGCGAAACTCGCTGCATGGATGCTCGCTTTTGTCATTTTCCCGTTAAAACTTCTCCCCGGCCTTTTTGGTGTCGCCAGCACCACTTGCGAAGTGGGTGCAGGTGTCACTACCGGATATCTATTGGTAACAAAGGGATATGATCGAGCGGCAAACGCAGTTGCTGATAGTTGGAATAGAGCAAACGAGTCCTATGAATACGCCGCCGCTGCAAGGGCGAAAGCATCTGACCTGCGGGCATAATCTCGATTTTGCCCTAAACTGTCTCTTATCTTTACTTTAAGGGGATTTTGCGCTACTGTTGTTAGCTATACATTTGAATCGGAGAGCGAAATGTCATCGGTAAAGAAAAAACGCCAAAAAAAGATTGCCAAGCACAAGCGCAAAAAGCGCAGACGCCGCGATCGTCACAAGAAGAAAAAGTAATTTTTCTTTTTTTATTCACCTATGTGGACCTATCCAGAACCATTTGATGTCATCGTCGTCGGAGGTGGTCATGCTGGCGCAGAAGCCGCGCATGCTTCTGCTCGTCTTGGGCTGAAAACCCTCCTTCTAACAATGAATCTCGATACGATCGGGAAAATGAGCTGCAACCCCGCGGTCGGGGGCACAGCAAAAGGACACCTCGTCCGCGAAATCGATGCCCTTGGAGGGATCATCGGAAAAATCGCCGATGAATCCACCATTCAATTTAGGATGCTCAATGCATCCAAAGGGCCCGCCGTCTGGTCCCCTAGAGCTCAAACTGACAAATTTCTCTATCAAGCGCGGATGAAGACTTTCCTGGAAGGAATAGAAAATCTTTTCATCAAGCAGGGAACCACTGAATCTCTCATTGTGGAAGAGGGGCAAGTCCTGGGAGTCCGAACCAAAGAGGGCATTGCCTACCTAGGCAAAGGAGTGATCCTTTCCGCTGGCACCTTCATGCGAGGCCTTCTTCATATCGGTGAAGCTTCTTATTCAGGAGGCAGAGCTGGAGATGCGCCTGCTGTCGGCATCTCTAAAAATTTACTCGATCTCGGCTTCACTCTGGGCAGACTAAAGACGGGAACCCCGCCCCGTGTCCATCGAAGAAGTGTCGATTTTTCAGTGATGGAAGAGCAGCCGGGTGAGGACGGGCACTGCTTCTCCTTTGATCCTCCTACTGCTCCCCGCCCAAGGCAGGTGAGTTGCTTCATCACCTATACCAATGAGAAAACCAAACAAATCGTTCAGGATAATCTCCACCGCTCACCGATGTATTCGGGAGTGATCAAGGGAATAGGTGTGCGCTACTGCCCCTCTATCGAAGAGAAAATCAAGCGATTTGCTGATAAAGAACGACATCAGCTTTTCCTAGAGCCTGAGGGACTCGATACCGATGAGTTCTACGTGAATGGGATCTCATCCTCGCTTCCCTTCGATGTCCAGCTCGATCTCCTTCATACCATCCCCGGTCTTGAACAAGCGGAGGTGATGCGCCCTGCGTATGCAATCGAGTACGACTATGTGACCAGTGGACAGCTCCATCTTACATTAGAAACCAAGAGCATTTCTGGTCTGTATCTCGCCGGACAAATCAATGGAACCACAGGGTATGAAGAGGCCGCGTCTCAAGGACTCATCGCCGGGGTGAATGCAGCCCATAAGATCCAAGGCAAACCCGCGCTGATTTTGAAGCGATCGGACGCGTATATCGGTGTGATGATCGATGAACTCATCTCCAAAGAGCACACTGAGCCCTACCGAATGTTCACGAGCCGCGCTGAGTATCGCCTCCTCCTTCGCCAGGACAATGCCGATCTTCGCCTGCGGCCCATTGGACACCAGATCGGTCTGATCAGCGATGAGCAAATGGATCTTACCCGTCAAAAGCAAGAGGCGATTGAAAAGGGAGTCAAGGTTTTGCGGAAGACCTATGTCCAAAAGGACGGGAAGTCGACCTCTCTCTCGCAAATCCTCAGCCGCCCCGAGTACTCTTATAAACAGTTGGAGGAAGAATTTCCAGAGAGGACCCTGCAGCAGCCTATGGAAATCGCAAGACAAATCGAACTGGAAATCAAATACCATGGGTATATTGAACGGCAGGAAAAAGAGGTGGAAAAACTGAAAACGATTGAACGGATCCGTATTCCCTATCCTTTTGATTTCAAAGCTGTTTCAGGCCTGCGCAATGAGGCCAAAGAAAAACTTCAAAAAATCCAACCCGACAATCTCGGCCAAGCTTCTCGTCTTTCTGGGGTGAACCTGGCAGATATCTCTCTGCTGATGGTCACCCTTAAAAAAGGATAGATTCCTTCCTCCGTTCGGGATATACTATTTCTCCTTTTAATGGAGGTTTTATGTCGTTTGCCGCTGTTCTTCCGGCCCTTGAAGCCACCCACCATGGCCTTAGCCTAAACTGGTCGACACGATTAGAGGAATCTGTCCGCGCGGGAAGGAATTCCTATTTCATTGCCTCTTTTCAACTCCACCAAAGCAGTAAGGCCCTCGCTTTTGCAGATAAAGCTCTCAAAGCTGCAGGGGCCCAGCCGACCATTCTTGCCCTTCGGGTTGTCGTCTACCTGACCCCTATTCTTCTAGCCATTTTAACAAAGGTCGGGATCAGCAATGACCTCGCGAGATCTGCGGTTCTGTTCATCCAAAACCATCTTGGGAACCTATGCCACGTGGTTGCAGCCGTTTCATCAGTCGCCATGATCTACTTTGGGAGTACCCTCTTTGGGGTGACAGCCCTCACTCTACTCGGAATCGGTCTTCTCGATCGCCATGGATTGCTCCCGCGGCAAATGCGCCGTATCATTCACCTGTGCAGTCCCGTGATCCTCATCGGAACAAGTGTCTTTTTCGGCAATCTTCTCGATCGTATTTTTATTGCACTTACTTTCTCTCTCTACGCCTACAATTTCTACTGTTATCTCCGCCCTAGTCATACAAACTATAGGGCTCCCACAAATTGCCTAAGCTACGAAAATCTCAAAAATATGATGCAAAATCGTTCGATACCAAGCACTGTCACTATCAATCGAAAATACGTTAACGAGTCTATTCCTCTGCAAGCACCGGATTGCGATATTCGCAAATGTGTAAAGGCGTTTGACGCGATTAACTGGGAAACGCATGCATCTGCTTTACGCAAAAAAATAGAAAGTGATAAGAAATTCCAAGAAACGTTGGGCGATCCCACAAAAAAGACTAATCAAGAGCTCATTGCTTTTGCCCAAAAGTCTCTTAAGGGTTTCATCGAGTCGGTTATTAACAAGCGTATTCTTGAAGGGGAACCGCTAGACTATGAGAGGCTACACAACTATCTGAAAGTCATCACCGCCCATCTACCCAAAGAGAAAGATGAAATCACAAAAACCGACATTCTCTTTCGACTTGCTATCGAAGGGGGAAGCTACTGCGGACCGGGCAAATATGAAGTCTCTGAAAGCATCTATGCATCTCTAGCAGGAAAAGCCCAAGAGCTTCCCTTTAGAGTTAAGGTGTTAAGCGCCCTACAAGACCAACGGAATAAGGTGATAGAATTCCTTTACACATTCGAGGTCAAAACGGCGGGAGATTCTATCGGCCAACTAGTCGACTTCCAAGATGTCCACATATACAACACCTTTCGCAACCTCTATGGAGAAGATAAGGGACTTCGAAAGGGGGGCGCTGATAATGACTCTCTGGCAGTCATCGATCCACTTCGTGGGCTTATCATTAACTATACGTTCGGATTGGGAGTGAATAAAGCTTTCTGGCAAGTACATGATCAGAGAATTATTGGCGAAACAAAAGAAGCCATCGGTACTTCCCGATTGCCTAAGCCTGAATTCTACCAGTGGTGGAGGGACTGGATCCAAAGACAAAATATTGAGAGCTCGACTAAACAAGCTCTAGAAGAAAACCTCAGCAATGGCTCTCTTCTTGGAGTGCCTTTAGAAAATGCTTCTAAAATAGACGATCGATTCATCTTGGCGATGCTCATCGATATGGGCGTGCTCCAGCGACCCGCTAGCGGCCAATAAACTCTTTTCGCAATTCAGAATTTGAAACATTCTCTCTGAAAAGGCTTGGAGAATCGACCTCGAGAAGGAAAAAGATCCATTGCAATCCTCTTTCAGGGTCATGACCGATTCCCCTATCCCAATCGAATTGGGCCCATTCGTTATAATCCCAGTCGATCAGGATGATCTCTTCACCATTTAAAATGACATTATAAGGAGTTAAGTCGGGATGATCAGTGTAGCGCGTCTGCATGAGTCCCTCCTGTATCTGCTGGTTGGTGGGATAGACGCCCCCTAGCATTTTATAACTGCAGAGATTGATACCAGGACTCCAATGGGTATTTCTCTTCGTTTTTAGAAGGACCTTCTCTTCAAAAGAGCTCTCAATGAAATACTCTTTCTCATCAGGGCCGCGAAAGTAGTTCCTTGTCAGCTTTTTCTTCGGCTGATGCACAACACAGAGAACCTGAGTGCACCCTTTTTTCATCCGAAGCCACTCCCCGTAGTCGCTCAGAGGCCCAGCGATTGATCTCACCCCATTGGCATCAATGCACAAAAGGGTATAGGTTTGTTCCAGCAACTGGTCATAAAGTATTTGAAAATTCCACTTTTTCAATGATAACGGAATTTGGATGAGAGTGAAGTCACCAAGCTTAAGGATTCGATGCAAATGCATTTCCACAAAATCAGAAGGGAGAGAATCTGCAAAGACCATATCGAAGTGTTCACACTTTGCAAGATCCTCTAGTCGGCTTGAAGTAGGCTCCGTTTGAAGGATGACAAGCTGCTCTGCTATCTCTGGAACTTTGGTGAGGGAGGAAAGGATCTCCTCTTTCCCTAATGTGACATAGGCGCAAGCGTAATCAGAGGCGATCTTCTGGCACCTATCGGCCTTTTTTGGACTCAGCTCTAACACAGTAAAGGATCTCTCATAAGCATCGAGAAGGGGGCGAATGGGAAGTGAGCTTTCCCCAGATTGCAATCCACTGTTGGAAAAGATTTCCTCCAGAGGAAGCTTTCCTTCCAGACTTGCTACACAAAAAAGAGAAACAATCATCAATAGAACTTTCTTAGTCATAGAATCTTCCGAGTTAGCTGCTTTTTTTACTCTTCAACGTGCTTTTCACAAGGTCACCGGATGAAGGGGAGAACGAGATTGCCCTGTGTAATATACGCAAAAAAACGCGAGGGAGAAGTGATCTCGAGCACATAAAAAATCCAACGCAATCCTCTTTCTGGGTCATGGTTAACACCCCTTTCGGGGTCAAATTTAGGATCTCTAGGACGTTTCCAGTCGATTAGGGTAGGCTCTGCGCCATAGAGGACTACATTATAGGGGGACACGTCAGGATGATCTCTATAGCGAGTAGCAAGAAGTCCTTCTCGGATCTGCTCTGTATTGGGATAGACCCCTTCGAGCATTTTAAACGTACAGAGATTGATTCCAGGACACCAGAAACTGGTTCTTTCTTTCTTCGTTAAGATCTTTTCTTCAAAAGAGCTCTCAACGACGTATTCTCGAATTTTATAGCTGCGGTAGTGATTCCTTGAGAGCTCTTTTTTTGCAGCGTGTACAACGCAGAGAAGTTCTGAGCCATTGCTCTTCTCAAAAGCCCATTGCTCTTTAGAGTAAATAGGAGTGATCCCATTTTCATCGACATAAAGAATAAGGAAATTCTTTTCTTGCAGAGCACTAAAGTCCCTCTGAAAGGCTCTCTCATTTAAATAAGAGGGAACCGTGAAGATGAGATAATCTCCGAGATTAAGCAGGTGTTTTAGGTTGGCTTTGAGAAAGGGAAAAGAGAGGGAATCAGCAAGGACGATGTCGAAGTGTTCACATTCTCCAAGGTTTTTTAACATGTCTGTAGTCGGGTCTGCCTTTAAGATCGTCAATTGGTCGGCAAGCTCCAAATTTCCCGTAAGAGGGAGAAGGGTCTCTTGTTTACCCAAAGAGACATAGGCACATCGATAGTCCCGAGCTATTTTCGCGCAGTTTGTAGTTTTTTTGGGGTTGAGCTCTAAGAGGGTAAAGGGCCTTTCGAAAAGATCGAGAAGAGGACGAATGGGAAGTGAGCTTTCCCCAGATTGCAATCCACTGTTGGAAAAGATTTCCTCCAGAGAAGGGGCTCCTTCCAGACTCGCTACACAAAAAAGAGAAAGTATCGCCAATAGAAATTTCTTAGCCATAGATCCTTACAAGTTAGATGCTTTTTTTACTCTTCAACGTCTTTATTCACAAGGTCACCACCCGATGAAGGGGAGGACGAGATCATCTTCCGTAATATGTGCGAAAAAAAAGGAGGGTGAAGTGATCTCAAGTAGGTAAAAAATCCAAACCAATCCTTTTTCTGGGTCATGTCTCATTCCTCTCTCTTGATCAAAGCCACAGTTTCGACAAGGGGTCCAGTCGATCAGAATAGGCTCTGCGCCATTGAGGACTACATTATAAGGGGCCAAGTCGGGATGGTCTATATAGCGAGTAGTCAGAAGACCTTCTCGGATCTGCTCTGCATTGGGATAGACCCCTTCGAGCATTTTATAGGTGCAGAGATTGATTCCAGGACACCAGTGACTGTGCCCTCTTTCCTTCGTCAAGGTCTTTTCTTCAAAAGAGCTTTCAATGAAGTATTCTCGAAATCTCGCATTGAGGTAGTGGTTCCTAATCAACTTTTTCTTAGGGGTGTGTACAACGCAGAGAAGTTCTGAGCCATTGCTTGTCTCAAAGGCCCTTTGATCATCAAAGTAAAAAGGAGTGATCCCCTTTTCATCACGCATAAGAAAAAGGAAATTCTTTTCTTGTAGAGCACCAAAGTGCTTCCGAAAGGCTTTCTCCTTTAAATGAGAGGGAACTGTGAAGACGAGATAATCGCCGAGCTCAAGCAGGCGTTTTAGGTTGGCTTTGACAAAGGAAAAAGACAGAGAATCAGCAAGGACGATGTCGAAGTGTTCACATTCTGAGAGGTTTATTAACCGGTCAGCGGTTGGGTCTGCTTTTAAGATCGTCAGTTGGTCGGCAACTTCTGAAATTTCCGTAAGAGGGAGGAGAGTCTCTTGTTTGCCCAAAGAGACATAGGCACATTGGTAGTCTCGAGCTATTTTTTCACAGTTTTTGGTTTTTTGGGGTTTGAGCTCTAAGAGGGTAAAGGGTCTTTCGAAAAGATCGAGAAGAGGGCGAATGGGAAGTGAGCTTTCCCTAGATTGCAACCTACTTTCGGAAAAGATTTCCTCTAGAGAAAGGGATCCTTCCATACTCGCAACACAAAAAAGAGAAACAATCACCAATAGAAACTTCTTAGTCATAGATCCTTACAAGTTAGATGTTTTTTACTCTTCAACGTACTTTTCACAAGATCACCAACCGACAAAGGGTCGGATGAGCGCACTCTCTGTTATATGGGCTAAGAAATCTGCCGGAGAAGAGATCTCGAGCACATAAAAAATCCAAAGCAATCCTTTTTCTGGATCATGTCTGATTCCCCTCTCTTGGTCAAAGCAACGCTTTTGACCAAGGGTCCAGTCGATCAGAATAGGCTCTGCGCCATTGAGGACTACATTATAAGGGGCCAAGTCGGGATGGTCTATATAGCGAGTAGTAAGAAGATCTTCCCGGATCTGCTCTGCATTAGGATAGACCCCTTCGAGCATTTTATAGGTGCAGAGATTGATTCCAGGACACCAGAAACTGGTTCTTTCTTTCTTCCTTAAGATCTTTTCTTCAAAAGAGCTTTCAATGAAGTATTCTCGAAATCTCGGACTGAGGTAGTGGTTCCTTGTGAGCTTTTTCTTAGGAGTGTGCACAACGCAGAGAAGCTCCGAGCTGTTGCTCGTCTCAAAGGCCCTTTGATCATCAGAGTAAAAAGGAGTGATCCCCTTTTCATCACGCTTAAGAAAAAGGAAATTCTTTTCTTGGAGAGCACTGAAGTACCTCTGAAAGGCTCTCTCATTTAAATTAGAGGATACAGTGAAGATGAGATAATCTCCGAGACCAAGTAGGTGTTTTAGGTTAGCTTCGACAAAGGGAAAAGATAGTGAATCAGCCAAAACGATATCGAAGTGCTCACATTCTGCGAGGTTTATTAACCGGTCAGCGGTTGGGTCTGCTTTTAAGATCGTCAGCTGGTCAGCAACCTCTGAAATTTCCGTAAGAGGGAGGAGAGTCTCTTGTTTGCCCAAAGAGACATAGGCACATTGGTAGTCTCGAGCAATTTTCGCGCAGTTTTTGTTTTTTTGTGGTTTGAGCTCTAAGAGGGTAAAGGGTCTTTCGAAAAGATCGAGAAGAGGGGTAAGAGGGGTGTGTTGCATAACTCTCTAGAGAAGCTCACCTAATTCCAAGTAAAACCTTGAAAAACAAAAAGGCACAAGCTTAAGCTCTTAAGTCAGTAAAAACA
>SDBU01000897.1_pt1 | contig 43416 bp, 66 predicted proteins | sample 2277071 | NCBI WGS metagenome assembly SDBU01 (sample SAMN10397929, study PRJNA504765) | marine sediment metagenome | isolation source: marine sediment core GS08_GC12, 126 cmbsf | place: Arctic Ocean: Gakkel Ridge, Loki's castle | collected 2008
GAGCCTATGGGCGTTATGTAAAGTGGAGCTAAACGCTCAGATTTTGATTGTGGAGCCTCAAAACTGCTGATTGGTAGTTATGTAAAGTTGGGTCCAGGCGTGGGAGCTTGTCTTGTAATAATACTATTGGCACTATACAGGCAACAAAAAAGCGGAACTTACTTAGCCCCGCCATTTTGATTATTGACTCGATGTTGACTGTCAGCATTTTTAGTAGCGACTATGACCTAGTATTGGCGACTGCTATATTCAATTATACGGGTCTAGTTTTACGACAACGCTTTGACTGTTGGTGGCGTTTCATATCAGTATTATACCTCAACTCTACGCCACACTTAGAACATCTTATCCAACCTTTCATTTTACCCTCTCTATCAGAGTTTGATGACTACCAGGTCTAGCTTGCCGCCGATTCTTCAGCCTTGCTACGAGCTTCATACGTGAACCCGGTCAAGCTGTGGCTGGTACAAAATTCATCGAATTTCGGCTTGCTGTCTACCAGCGTATGCGGATACTTCACGTAGTCGGTGTGGCTCTCAGTCTTTTGAGCTTCGGTCAGATGAGCCAAAACGAACTTCGTAGAGTTCATCTTGTTACCAGTAGCGTCCACTATTGAGACACGACTTTTCGAAGCACCCTTGTTGCCTGTGGTGCCCCTCACTGCTACTGTGGGATTGAACACTGCGGAGGCTTTGCCCTCGGAATCAGTGAACCAGCGCAAGGCGGTCACAGGCTTACCCAATAAGCTCTCGATACTTGCCTCACCAACTTTGATACCGGCTATCAGTTGAGTGATTGCCTCACTCATTTGGGCACCTCCCAACTTGATTGCGTCAGCATTTTCAGCAAGTTTGGCGGCGGCAATCTCATCAGGAATCTTGGAAATCCCCGATTTAGCTCCCAAATAACGAGCATAGGCGTCGTCGTACTCTTCGGTTGCTGGAGTTAACACCTTGGCGGCCTCTAAAGCGGTTGACATTTCGGCCTCTAATCGGACTTGCTTTTCCTGGACTTCTTTGACTGTCATTATTTTTTACCTCAAAATTTTATTTACTGACAGTCAACATGGAATCAATAATCACGACTGCATTATTTTTTGAGCTTGCGGTCATTATGACCTTTCATCGGGCCCAAAACTCTTTTCGGTTGTTAATGTACTAGCGGTTATACCAACTAAAAACGGTGTTTTTTTTTTGAGTCCGTGACTCAAGTATACTCCTATCCGGACTCGTTTGCAATGCAATATGAGGTAAAGTAGTGACATTGGCGCTTACCTATAAAGTTTTTTGATAGTGGGAACTTACTCAGAGTGCTACAAGGTCTTTATTTCGTCAAAAAGCTCGTAAATGCTCACTATTTCAATTATTGAGGAATGATTGCTAAAAGTAGCAATGGGTAGTAATGAGTAGCAATCGGTTGTGGATAACTATGGGTGGTGCCTTCTTAGCTGGATGTGTGTACGGGCACTGACAACTATGAACCATAAAGTACCCAAAAAGCTGGAGCTTAACATAACAGATTTTGCGTTGTATATAGGCGAAATAGTGAGTATTCGAGAGTAAATAGCACCTACAGAGACTTAGCAATAGTGCAATGTAGGGCTAAGGAGTTAAGGATTGCTTACAGTGCCCGACAGATACTCTAAATGTAGGTAGAATAGTTGCATCGTTAGTCAACGTGTGCTATACTTTAGTGGGTAGTGAGAGAGGGGTTGGGGAACAGACCAGAGAATTAAAAAGGTTGGGCGATAAGCCCTGGGGAGAGTGTTAGATAATGAATAATCCACTAAGATACACTCCAACAGACGAACCCATCAATGAAGTATTATGGACAATGCCTATTCCAGTAGAGAAGGGTTATGTTGGGGGCACAGAACCAGTGGTGTTTGTGGGGCAGAAACCCATGCCAATAGAGACTAGATGTGTTGGATGTAGGTGGCGAATACCGCAGAAATTGGGTGGTGAGGGTATTTTGTGCGAGCGGAGAGACGGTGAGTGTCCTGAGTGGGCAGTGCAGTGGGCGGTCAATTATTTGGGTAAGTCCCTCACAACTGATGATGATATATTGGAGGCGATGAGACTATGAATGACAAAGAGTTTATGGATAAATGGTACGTGTTATTGACTGAGTCTCGTAAAGCTGACTTGGAGCGTTTTCGGCGACACCACTTAGAACAGCGGAAGTGCTTTGGGAAAATGTTTAATGTGAAAGTGGATGATGATGGAGTGATATACACGGATAGAGAGTGGGCACAGAAGCAATTGTTGGAGGCAATGCGGCTATGAGCACGGTGGACAGAGAGAGATACTTGGACTTGGTTTTCAAGGCCATCTGCAAACAACTGACTCCAGAAGAGCGGATAGAACTGGATGCCATGAAAGTCCGAATGGTAGCAAGAATTGGTAAGGAACCAGTAAAATGAGTATACGCTGTCCAAACTGTCATACAGAATTGAGTGGGGCAAGGTGTTCTGAGTGTGGACTTACCTGGAAGACTAAACCTGACTGGGTATGTAGTGAATGCGGGGCTGAGTATTATGGAGACAGCAATTTTTTGCACTGCCCAAGTTGTGTTGCAAAGAAGGTAGAGATGGAGAAGGAGTATTGGGCAGACAAGGCACGAACGGCAAAAGTGGTGACTGATAGTCTGGTGGCAAGGATTCTGAATGGAGGTGGATAGCTATGAGGTAGTATTGATTGACCTCTGGACTGGCTGCCAAAAGCAAAAAGTGCAACCGTGGTGCATAGTGAAAGAGAATACAGCAGTACCAGTCCAGACGTGAGCCAATAGTGCTCAAATCAAGCTCGATAAGAGCGGAAAGGAGTGGAGTAGAAATGGGAGAGGAACTTGATGAAATTGGTAACTTGCGAGTTCTGGTTGATATGGTTGCCAAGAGGATTACTGAGCAAATCAAGTGTGATGAAGTTGGGGGACTCAAAGAAATGCTTTGGTATGTACCAACCAATGTCTTGGCAGAATTTGTCAAAAGGTAAGACTAAATAAGTAGCCTGATTAAAGGCGGAAAGGAGTGGAGTAATGGCAAGAGAACAATTAACCAGAGAAGAAGCTGTCCAATACTTGACTATGCAACGGGATTTGATGGCGGATGCTACGCCTGATTGGTACCAAATCAAAAGGATACTTGAGGAAACTGGTGACAAGATTGGTTACGCACCAGCATTTCGTTGCTTGGTCAAAGGACAGGACCCAGAAACATCAATTAGATGGGGGAAATAGTAATATGGATATAACAGCGGAACACATCAAGAAAGAGTGGGAGCTAGACCCACAAAACGTAGCCAAAGTCTTTGCCGAAACTCTGAGGGATTTTGGTTACCGTTCTCTAACGAATGATTGGGTAGAGGCCGAGATTAAACGGCTTTATGAAGGTGGAGAGCCTGGAGGTGGACCCAGTATGTTTCTTGGTAAATGGCTCAAAGAGGGAGTGGAGGAATAGTAATGGGCATTAGCAAAAGGAAAGATGGAGACAAGCTGGTAGAGGCGGTCAAGAGGCGGAACCAACTACATGGACTGCTGGAGTTGCTGTGTAGCCCAATGTACAAGGCGGACATGATGGTTCCATACGAGGTTGATGGGAGTGAGGATACATTTTGTTGGAATTAGATTAAATAAAATAAAGCTGATATAGCTGGAAGGAGATTGAAATGTTATTGGTAATATTTTTAAGCACATTCATAGTTGGAGTAATACTTATGGAAATCTGGCTATGGTTCACCAATAGAGAAATGTGTATTACATCATTGGTGAGAAAAAGGTGGGGGAAACCATGATACCCACTAAAAAACCATTCTTTATATCGATGGAAAACAAGACCCAGATTGAGAAGATTCTGGCAATCAGAACTAAGCATCCAGTGAATATCCTGGTCAAGGGACAGCATGGAATGGGTAAGTCGGAGTTAGCTCGGCAGATAGCTGTGCTTAGTGGTAGTAACTATGAGCCAGTTCCTATTGGTTCTCTGCAAGAAACTGGACAGCTAATGGGTCGCTACGAACTGCTGGCTGGCGAGACTAAGTTTGTGGAAGGCAAGTTCACGAAGGCAGTAAAGACACCCAATATGCTAATACATCTGGAAGAACTAAACCGACCTGAGAGTCCAAAGGCACTCAATGACTTATTTCCGTTGCTGGATGATGGACGTTCTTTGACACATGAGCAATTGGGTGAGATTCGGGTAGCAGATGGGGTGGTATTTGTGGCTACTCTCAATGAGGGCTTTGAGTATACGGGGATTGACCCACTTGATGCGGCGCTGGAAGACAGATTCCATATTATTAGGTTGGGCTATCTACCACCACAAATTGAAGCTACGCTGATTATGACCAGGACTGGGTTAGCTGGAGAACCAAATACCCTGTTGCTCCAGTTCGTGAACAAGCTGAGACTGGATGGGCAAGACCCAATTCATATCTCTACTCGGAGAGTGCTAATGATGGCAGAGTTGATACAAGCTGGACTGGATATGCAGTCCGCCATCATTGCGAATGTTGCGATGGATATGGACAAGCTGGAATCAATTCTGTTGCATTTGGACTTTGGTGTAGCTGGAACTACCATGGGTCAGGCTACTACGGCTATTGGAAATCTGGAGAAGGGGAAATTTGTGGTGCTATGAGCATGATACAGAAACTCAATGATGGAATAAAACAACAGCGCTTGGGTAATGGTAACATACTACGTTGTTTGGCTAAATGCTTAATTTACTATACCCCAGAATACAAAGCCAATCGTAAATGTAGTGGATGCAACCAAGACGTCAAATGTTGGAGAGTTGTATTGGCATTGAGAGGAGATAGCCATGCCAAGAAGTAGCAACTGGAGAATTAACAAGTCTAGTATCAAAGCTGTTGAGGGTGCTATGGCACTCAAAGCTCTACAAAAAGTTGCTGGAGCCGCTGGACTACCAAGTACCTTCAAGGTCAGATTTGCTTCTGGAAAGAAAGGTGCCGAGATTGACTTCACAAACAAGGAAATGTTGATTGGGGCTGGCAGAGTCTTTACGGAAGCACCAATCCCACCTGAGAATTTCGATGTATTGGTGGGTCTAACCCTGCATGAGACGGAGCATTATAATATTGGTACTGGACATGTGCTAAGGACTATAGCACGGTCACATAGTACCACTAAGGCATATGGTACCATGCCCGAACAAGAACAGTTGTTACTCGAAAAGTTTGTAGCGATTGGTGAGGACATTGCAGTTGAGTCCAGTATTCGTAGAAAACCTAGTTTGGTAGAGTATGATGAGACTTTGCATAGTTGGGCAATAACTAATATGCGAGAGGCAAAGCCAGATAATCTAATGGAGATATGGCTGGAGTACGCATTGGGGCATAAAGCGACTAAGATGCTAGACTTACCAACTGAGTTGACAGAACCTATGCAACAGTTGGTAGCTCTGACTGGATGGTTGAGAAGTGGGAACCAAGATTGCATAGATAGGGCTAAGGCTTATGCTAGTTATTGGAGAGTAGTTCGAGAAGTGGTGTTGAAACCACCAGAACCACAGTCTCAGTCACCATCACAATCACAAGACCCACAAGACGCTGGGACAGGCAATGCACAGATGGATAAGAACGAACCCACTGATGTAGCAGATGAAGCCACTGAGCCATCTGAATCTGTACATGTCCCAGTAAAGACACCTGATTCTGGGGTAGAGACAGAAACTCCACAACAATCACCAGAGCAAAGTAATGAGCAAGCTACTGGTTCGGCAGAGTCAACTTCTGCCCCAGAAAAGGGTGGCAATGACGACTCAGAAGATGATAGTGAGATGGACTTGCCCTTAGCCACAAAGGCTGGAGACGGTATTGATGAGGAATTGGCTAGAGCTATTGAAGATGCTATTGAAACTGACCAAGAAGATATATCGGAGCAGGTGCATGAGGCATTTGTGGAACATACGGGTAATAATGGGAATAGCCTGTCCACAGTCATTCGCTCCAGAGAAACTAGAAGTCCGCTGGTAAAGCCCAATGCAATATTGCGGAAAAGACTAGAGAGAATACTGACCATTAGAAAAAGACTCCAGAGTAGAACTATGCATGGGGAACAGTATGGACGTATTGATAAGCGCCACTTGTATAGGGTTGGTACTGACGAGCGGATTTTCAGCCTCAAATATAAGTATCCCGATGGATTTCCAAACACTAAGATTTTGTTGGACTTGAGTGGGTCTATGTCTGGTAAACAGGCTGATGAGGTATTGGAGGCCGCTGGCGCTCTACAAAGTTTGGTTGATGCTGAGGTATGGAGCTATAATCATAATATTGGAGCTGTTAATCTGGTAAGAATGGACGAGGGGAAACTGATACATCATTTTGAGCCTAATGGAAGTACACCTAGTGGACTAGCGATTGTTGGTGTAGCACTGGGCATGAAGAAAGATGGACTGGTAATTCATTTAACGGATGGAGAGCACAATCATGGGCAAACACCTTGGACAGCTAATTGGATACTCAAGAAACGTGGAGTGAACCTGATTAACTTGATATGGGGTCGTACCATAAGGCACTATAGTATGGATGGTATGAACTATCGGAGACTGAAAGGGTTGGCTGAGTTTCCAGATGCACTATACCAGATACTGATAGAACAGGCGAAGTTGGGTAAAGTTGGAGGGTAATTGAATGAGAGAAATGATGGAAGACTTAGACAGACCAATCGAACTACTCAGAACCATCATATCATTAACGATTGCATGGATAGGTGTAAGTGGTTTGTATTTCGGTACCATATCTCTAACTGACACTTTACTTTGTTATATACTGGCGATGATAGTGGGAAGGAGAAATAATGGCAGTTGACGGTACAGATGGGCTCTTAACTCCAAAAGAAGCGGCAAAACTTCTGGGAGTATCGAGAGGAACTATCTATAGGTGGGTAAAACGTAAGTGGCTAGCATACATTGAGCTACCTAATGGTACTATTAGAGTCCAACGCCAATCAATCAATTCAGTATTAGCTGGGAAATAGCCACAAGTGAATGTATATAGTGGAGGAAATTATTTGGCGCAACAATTTCCAGACCTACCCTATATTGTTGGGAGTGGTATCATGCCTACCGCAATGAAAGCGATAATGTTTGGGCCACCAAAAAAGGGCAAAAGTATTGTGCTGAATCAGTTGGGAATATCAGTGATACATGGGATGGACTGGTTGGGATTCAAGACCAACCCAAAAAAGGTGCTATATATGAATTTTGAAGTTGGGCATAGAAGTTGGCAAATTAGATTACGCAAGTATTGTAGAGCTACTGGGCTAGTAATGACAGATAATTTATTGTTGGTGAGTGATTTAATGGGCATAAGATTGGATACTCCTAGTGGGCAAGCAGAGATGGAGAAATTGGTATCAATACACCAGCCTCATTTAGTGATATTTGACCCACTCAAAAAGATAATTTCGTCAAGCTCAACTAATGAGGAGTCGGTCTTGGCTTGCACAGATTTTCTGGATAAGCTGATATTTAATTATGGTTGTTCAATATTTATCTGTCACCATACTCGTAAAAGCAAAGTGACGCAAAGTGGGGTGCTGGACTTAGGAGCGCAGGAAATGACTGGTACTTATCATCTGGCACAATGGGTGGACTCAGTGATTAGTTTGGTACCAGTAGCTCAGGATAAGGTAAGGCTGGAGTTTGAGTGCAGACATGCCGAAGATGTGATTAGACCAATAAATCTGGAATTGGATAGACAAACGGCTGGGTTCAAGGTGGTACCATGAGTAAAGAACTGACATTAGAAATATTGGATGATGCCATTAAATCTGTTGAAGCAGTACATAGTGGTAGAGTAACCAAGATTTATCTCAATCCTGATGATTGGGAAAAAGCCCTGCAAAAAAAGACGATATTGGCTGGTAAATCTAATGCCTTATGTAACATGGCTTTTGGTATACCAGTTATACTTTCGCCAACACTAGATTGTGGTATGTTTATAATGGAAGGTGCTATTATTGATTGAACTTTGCTTACAATATACTACATCTGGGTATCCACTCTTTAGACCTGTCTGTATGCTGGGTTATAGGGCTGGAACATGGTGCCACAATTCTCAAGCTAAACATTTCTGTAAAAAATATAAAATGGAGAAAGAAGATGCCTAGAGTACTGAACAAGCGCAAGGATAAGATACCAGAAGATGCTGTCTATGTTGGTAGACCAAGTAAGTATGGTAACCATATAACTGTCAAAGAATTGAAAAGTCTGTTTCCTAACGATACCCAAGAGGAGCTTAATAGAAAGGCTGTTGATTGGTATAGGGAATATCTGGAAGCACATTTTATGTCCCATCCAGAGTTTCTCGCTGAGATTAGAAATGAACTAAAAGGACATGATTTGGTTTGCTGGTGCGCTCCACTACCATGTCATGCAGATATATTGTTGGAGTTGGCAAACAGATGAGCTTTAGCTTTTACTTGGCTTATAAACCAACATACCAGCGCCGCTATGGTGCTTGTGCTATTTGTAGGCAAGGCATAGTGGCTGGTGCTCCGATTATGCTTGGCACAGGCTATTTCAGGAAGCAATTGGTAAAGACCCACAATCATTACGATTGTTGGCTTGCTGAGGTAGCGGTCAGGGCTAAGGATTGGTACTTTGCCAATGCTTTTGTGCCAAAGAAGATGGTACCAGAAAAGGCGGCAAAGCTCAATCGACTTAGGGCAAAGCGGTCTTATATACGCCAGAAAGGAGGTGAGCCCAATGAAACGATAGCGAAGTTGATGAAAGTGGAAGGAGAAATAGCTTTGGTAAAAGCATCATAATCAAAATTTAGTAAAATGGAGGAAATAGGTAAGTAATGGAACCACAACAATATGGACAACCACCACAACCACCACAGTATGGTGCACCAATAGCTGGTACACCCCCTCCGGTGGGAGTGCCTCAATATGGAGCACCCCCAACTCAGCCACAAATGGGTCCGCCACCTGAGATTAAGTGGTCAGGACTATCAGTAGGCGGAGGGCATGTCCCAGTTGTCTGCTTCATTGGCAGACTGACTGACATCGTGGAAGACCCACGCACATATGGTCTGTACCTGATTGAGCGGTATGACCAGGTGCAAATTCTGGAAAGCCCATCACCCTGGCCTTGGGCAACGATTGATATACCAATAAAGTATTCGGACAAGGAGGGTTCTGGATGGGGACACCATGTTACGAGTGCAAAGGCTCTTGGACTGGCACAAACGGCTGTTAATTTGGCGCAGGCAAAAGCAGAACTGATTGGCAAGATTTATGAAATGCGCCAGAGCGAGCAGAGTTATGGTGAGGACAGGATAACTGGTGCTACCATGAAGGGTGATGTATGGAGATTCGTTCGGATAGTGCAACCTGGGATGCCCCAAGTACTTCCACAGCCTCAGTATGCACAGCCAGCCGGGGTAGTAGCAGTGGCACCCGCACCAGCCCCACAACCTATAGCTCAAGTAGCTCAGCCAATTCCGGTTCAGCAACAGCAACCACAGCAAGCAATAGCTCCAGAGGCAATAGCTCCAGCAACGGTAGTTCCTATTCCTAGTACAGTAGTTGTGGTAGACCTGGTACCAAATCCCACTGATACCCCTGCTGTAAGAGCCAAGAAGCTACTTCATGGTAGAGCTTTGAATGAGTGGCTTGGCGTAGCCCTAATGGACGAAGTAATCAAAGTAGATTCGGCATTTGTGGGCTCGATTTATGACCAGAGCTTTATCCTTGGAGCGAAGGCTTCCGGGCAGGTAGTGCAGAGTGCGGATGGGAAGTTCCAAGTCATAGCCTAAGAATGGCACGTGGGAGAGCGCATACGAAATCACGCTGAATAAAATTGGGAGGAGACTATATAATGGCAAACAAAATCAGTATTGAAACTACTATTGGTACATGCACTATTGTTATTGTAGGAACAGACCCCAAAAGTATGGTCAAAGACATAGGTAAATTGCATGATGGATTGGAAGCAAAGCTTGTCATATATCACACAGATAAAAAATAATGGGAGAAAATAAGTAAATGGAAGTAAATGACTATCCAGAATTAGCAGAAGATATGTATAAGTTGCTGATAACCAAAGTGACGGAGCTAAGTGGACCCAGAACTGCTGGCATACACTTGACCGAACTGATTTATTGTTTGACCAGTTCTTACTGGGATAAAATAATGCGCTTGCCATTCACTAAGCAATCAGCGATTACTATGGCACTTGGGATTGGCTTTGAGCATGTGCTGATTCCAGAGGAAATGTGTGCAAAACCTGGGACTTGTGAGGGAGTGGACTACAGCCCTGATTTCTGGTATCGTGGGAATCTACCAGCAGAAATGAAAATGACAAGGATGAGCACCAAGAAAACGCATACCAGAGATTTCCCCGAGACCTGGAGACAGCAAATAATGGGCTACTGCTATGCTGAGAAAAAGTTGGAATATGGGCTGGGTATAGTGCATATGATGGGCGGATACAATCCACCTTTCCCTGAAATACTTGCGGTCAAGTTTATCTTTACCCAACAAGAGTTACAAAATAACTGGGACTATCTAATGTGGCGCAAGCAGGTTTATGTGCAGAGTTTTGCGGAACAGCAACCGCCTACGCCTACTAAGTGGTGTCAGGATTGGGAGTGCAAATGGTGCCGGTATGCAACGAGTACCATTCATTGTAATATAAGAGTGGAGAAGTAGAAGTCAAAACAAAAGCCAAATAGGCTAAGTAAAATGGAGGAACAGAAATGAGCACATGGTTAAAATTGTTACCAATAGAACTGGCTGGCATCAATGATGATGAGATAGTTGAGCCACCATATGGCATAGAAACTGGTGATATAGTGGTTGGTGATATGCCAGCTATGTCGAAACAACTATATGGATTAGGTATGGCTTTAGAAAGGGATGCTTCCCAATTTGCTCTGGATGCAAGGTATTGTGCTGAACCAGAAAAGAAAGAGGCACTGGGAGTCAAAGCCGGAGAACTTATGACCAAATCAAAAACGCTAAAAGATATGATGTGGATTAGTCTTAAAGATGAGTTTGGGCTTTGGGACAAGAGTATTGCAGTACGTAAAGGATTCAAGGTGGTGATAACTGAGGATGATGATGTACCACCAATAATAAGACTCTTTAGAGGAATGGGAGGGCAAGAGCTATGAGCTTGGTAATTACTTACTATGCGGCGGAAAAGGTTGGTAAGACTACTGTTGGTTTTAGTGCCATACGGGAATTTTCTGATGGCATTATGGTTCACTTCGACTTTGATATGGGTAGAGACCGAGCCATCTATAGATTTCAAGATGTAGCTGACCGTATTAAGTCGGTGACCTTTGCAGAAATACCTAAGTGGACATTGGGCAGCGGTCATATAACTCAGCAGTGGGCAGATTTTGAGAGGCTATATGGAATGGCTTTGAATGACCCACAAGTTAAGGTACTATTTATTGATACTGCTACCCAAATGCACAGGCTAAATGCGGATGAATATTTGGAGAACTATGTTAAGCGGAATAAGCCAACTAGACACCAACTACAACAGATAGAGTTTACGTTTCCAAATAAGCGGACTAGGGCTAAGGTTATGGCAGCTAAAAGTGCTGGCAAATTGTTACTTATGAGCCACTATGAAAGACCTATTTATGTAGAGCAGTTTGTCCAAAGACCTGATGGGTCATTGGGTAAAGAATCAGTGGACACTGGAGAAAAGACATTTACTGGATTGAATGATACCCCTTACTTGGCTGACTATCATCTGGTATTATTCTTGAAAGACATGAATCTGGATCCAGTAACTAACAAGCCTATTGGGAACAGACCTCAGTTGGTTACTGTTGGTAAACTACTTACACCTCATCCAAGGGATGCCTATATGCTGGAGATTCCTGGCATAACGTATGGAAGACTGGTACAAACTATAGATGCAATTAAGTTAGCAAGTGGTGGTTACCCTGAGAGGGGCAGGTAAGTAGATGCAGATTCACTCAAGAGTGATAATGATGGCTACTAGCCACCACAACCTAACCTGCTGGGCTGAAAGCGTGAATAACAGCGCAAGACTTGGTAAAGTTGTTGGTTAAGTGTGGGCGGTAGGCTCAGTAGGTTAGGTCTTGGGGTTAAAAGGAGAGAGATATGGCTTATATCAGGGTAAAATGTGACAAGTGTGGTGGTACACGTAGAACAAAAGACGGTGAACTTTGTACCGCTTGTTATCCTTTTATGTCTAATGGGACTAGGTTGGTTTCCATTGACGAGGCTAAGTTTCTGTTGGGACAGACTGAAGCTCAACTAATCCAAAAGCAAATAGATGAGGCTGGATTATAATGATGCGAAGAATTCTATGTGTCTTTAGGTGGCTTAGGCGGCATAGGTGGCATATGTGGGTTTACCAGTATCATGGACAACCCGAAATGGGAAACAAAAGATGGTGTAGCGAATGTGGACAGGTGGAACTTGCTTATGAGGTATGGAAAGGAACATATTATTCGTTTGACCAATGGGTTAGAGAGGAGGATTGGTATAAATTAAGCTATATTAAAGACCCTAGCAAATCTCTATCTAAGTTGCAAGGGTGGGATAGGTAGACGTTGAAAGGAGGAAGATATGGGAAAGGATTTTGACTTTGAGGATAGGACATTCTGGGATATATTAACTAATGGTAGCGCACCACTATTATTTGGCATTGAAGTAATTGCTGGTAAGTTTGCAGACCAAATCGAAGCCCTGGTGGAGAAGGAGATAGAGGATGAGAGGAAGGGTATAGCTGCCTGGATACAGCGTAAGTTAATGACCTGTGGGGAAGTAGTGAGGAATAGGGCTACAGGGGTAGAATACAAGATGTTGCACCCGCTGGACTTAAAGGAATTAACCAATACGCTAAAGAATGGGTTGTCACTCAAGGATGGGAAGTAAATGAGTCATAGCGTATCCATAAGAATGATAGCTGACCAGATGATTAACATAGCGGGTAGGGGAGTCAACATTCACGATATAGTAACTATAATAGTCAATGCAAATGGGGTAATAACCAATGCCTACATTAGAGAACTAGAGGCAGGCTCTTTTGAAGGTTGGCTTTTTGAGGAGGTGAAGTAATGGGTTGGGAAGAGACTGTGATAGATTGGACTAAGTTAAATAAAAAGAATGGTATTTATACAACTGAGGAATTACTTGCAATCCAAGCCAAGAAGTCATACCAGGCTGGTGTGAAGGCTGAGAGGGAGAGGATGTTCACTGAGATTAAACGGCACTTCAAAGAAAGAGGCTATCGTGATATGGAAGAACTAAACTGGTGTGAGAATCTCAAAAAGAAGGAAGGAGCGGAATGAGCTTCATAGTCCAAGATGTGTATGAGCCGGATTACATGGAGCATCTACTCGAATCACTCATGCAAGTCCAGAAACAAAATCTGGTACAGCAGGGATTATGTGATTATTTCTGGTTCGCTATGGATGGGCACTCAATAACTATGGAGCGCAAAGAATGGTCAGATTTACTATCCAATCTTCCTAGACTGGAAAAGCAACTAAGGACTGCAACTAACCATGCAGACGAAGTTGGACTAATGGTTGAGGGTGTGGCAGTTCCATTAGCTGGAGGGGAGATAGCTCTTTATCATGTGGGTAAGAATCCCAAGTACTTACGGCAGGTAAAAATTAGTGGTATACAATATGCTAGTGTTATGGCATATATTTGGCAACTCAAGCGGACTGCCAATATCACTACTTACTTTACCAGTACAATTCAGGCTACTGCGTGGGCACTAAAGACCTTTGTGGAGAATAGTCAAAAGCCTGGGTCCAATTTACTTGAGCATTATGTACGGACAAGAATTATTAAGTGGCGAAGTAACCCTATGGTAGAGACTATCATGGGAATCAAGGATGATATGGGAACAGTAGTTGGTGAGAAACGTGCAGCGGAATTGGTAGAGAAGGTTGGAAATCTATGGGACATAATACATTTGGCTCCAGAGGAAATTGCCTACGCATGTGATGGAATTAGTGCCACTACGGCAAGGAGATTGGTAAATGCTATCAAAGGGAGGAAATAATGGCTAAAGCATTTCAGTCCATAAGTGAATTGATAGAAAGCCGTGGTTATCTATTGGGTTTTCAAAAGAAACAGTTACTTGAAGATTTGGAATCTGTCGAAACGGACGATGAAAGAATGACGTTTGATGAAGAAATGGAAGACATTATTGATACTATTTTCTACAAGCTATTTGGTAAAGGTTGGAATGACTTGTCTGGTGTGGAAATACAGGATATACGTGACGCTTGGAAAGGAAAATAAGATAGAAGGGAGCCAAAGTAATGAAAGTAATTTTTACCAGTTATCGTGAAAGCAGAGATTTACATGGCATTAAGTTTTCGATGGACAGGCACTCTCCAAAGATGTGTTCTTATCCAACATTACCTTACTTGGTGATGCCACTGACAAGTAATTTGACTGTGGCTAGCAAGGAACGGATATGCCTTGCTGTGCTGGATAATAATTGGGACTTGCTCAAAGACCTAATTGAGGAAATGTATGGACTTGGATTACGTCAGATAGCACTCTGTGATTGGGCTACCATAGAGCAGATAACTTATGGGAAGTTTTGCTCTGCTGGAATTATTGGTAGATATATTCAGGAAAGAGCAGAGGAATTTGAGTTTGAAGTGGAGGTAGAGTATGGAGATGGGAGGGATGCACTATGAAATGTAAAATTCAGGGTTGCAGTAGAGATGGATTAACTGAAAAGGAACTGTCAATTCACATGAAATATTACCATAAAGAACAAGCGGTATCCTACGAGCAACCACAGAAGATGGCTGCTGGAATGTGCCCCGATTGTGGCTCGACCTTATTTTACCAAGAAGGCTGTGCTAACTGTCAAAGTTGTGGGTATAGTAAGTGTGGATAAGGAGAGGATATGAAGCCATTAAAGTTTCCCAGTGATGTCCAATTAAGAAAGAAGTATTTTGCGGGGGCTGATGTTGGGCATCCAGCCAGAGCCAATCTCCATATGATGATTTGGCTAATTAAGAAACTGACAAAGCCTGGAGATACTATACTGGACCCAACCAGTGGTGCTGGCACCCTTATGTATGCAACACTGCTTGGTAGAAATGTGATTAACATAGAGTTGGAGAAGCATATGGTTGAAATGCAGCAATTGAATTGGGCTAAGTTCTCCAACACATTCAGTCCTACTGGAACACTTACTTTGTTGGAAGGTGATGCTCGTAGATATTTGCCAACTATGGCTAACCACTGCATATTCTCACCACCCTACTCGGTAAATATAAGTGGAGGTGGAGCTAAAGTTGCAGCTATGGCAGCTGAGTCCGGTACTACTGTGGCCAGCTATGGACAAGACAGAGCACAGATAGCCAGACTTAGCTACTTCAATTTGATAAATGCCATGAGAGAAATTTATCGGGGACTGTACCAATCGTTGCCTATTGGAGGCTTCATGTGTACCATTACTAAGGATTCGGTCAATACCAAAGAGGCTAAGTTTAGAGGATATGGTGGAATTGAACCATACTCCGCTGATACCATGAAGATTTGCCATGAAGTTGGGTTTGATTTCTATGAGCTATGGCAAAGAGAAGCTAAACCAAGTATGCGGTTACAGATTGCTTGGAGCCAGAATCCAGATATACCGCATGTAGTTACTGAGGAAATAATCATCATGAGAAAGGAAAGATGAAACCACAACTAGAAACTACCACATTGTGGGACTTTCCTTCTCAGAGTTATGGTGTTACTCCAAAGGGTAATAACAGATTTCATGGGGTAACACCTGCTTTTGTAATTTACAATCTGGTACAAAGATATACACAGGTTGGAGACTTAGTAATGGACCCAATGTGTGGTAGTGGAACAACCATTGATGTTTGCAAAGAGGAGAAGCGCAGAGTTATTGGATTTGATTTGACTCCAACTAGACCAGATATTATTCCATGCGATGCTAGACAAATCTCTTTGCCCAACTCTTATTGTGATATGGTATTCATTGACCCGCCCTATGGAGACAACATTAAGTATTCTAGTAATCCTTTAGACATTGGACATATATCACATACTGCACCAGAATTTCAGGCAGAGTTATTTAAGGTGGCAATAGAAATTTATAGAGTCCTCAAGCCATGGAAAACAATAGCATGGCTTACGAGTGACTATTGGAAAAACAAACTCTATGTACCAGTTGCTTTCCAAACATTCAATAATCTGTGCCGATTATTTATGCCAGTTGATACCATTTGTATTTCCAGACGTAATCAGACCTCGCATACAATGGAATGGCATCTACGGGCTTTACAATCTAATTTCTATCTTCGTGGATTCAAATATTTATTTATTATGAGGAAGGAGAAATAAAATGACCAATAAAAAGAAAGTAAGGATGATGGTACTAGAAGATTTGGTTAAGAGAGGGCGTGCTGGAGAGCTTTGTGGGAACTTAATTATAACAAGTATTGGAACATTTAGGCGTGGCATATTTAGTAGCGACTTTGATATTCCAGTGTATGGCAAAGATAATAGAATGGACATAAGAGAACAGCTTACTGAAATTACCAAATTTCTCCCAACCGCAGAGAAGGTTGAGTTATTCTTGGTAGGAAATATGGAACAGGGAAATACCATACGTATCAGAATGAAAATAATCTATATATGGGAAGATAATAAATAAGGAGGACTAAAATGGCGGGAAAGACCAAACAAGCAAGAGTAAAGAGGACAAAGGTAAGGAAGCAGTTGGCAGAGGGTCTAAAGCGGCAGAAGAAATTGGCAGCAAGTACAACACTGGAAGCTGAGGAAGTAGAGGATAAGATTGAGATTGGGAATAATAGAGAGCCCATACCTGCTGAGATAAACGAAGATGCGGGCAAGGATTTGGCTATCGTAATACCAACTAAGAGCTTTGGAGAAGTCAAGATAGCAGAGAATATTCCAACTGAGCCTGAACCAACAGAACTACTGGAAAAGGTTGTTATCCAGAAAGATGCGGTGGCTGATATTCTAAAGAAGTTTGTGAGGTAATAATGAATATGTATAGACGGGCAAATTTAAAATGGCTTCGTAAGCTGGCAATTAAACTATGGGTAATAAGTGCTAAAAAGACAGGTTGGTTGGTAAGATTTGCTTTCCCATGTGAACATACCCATACATTTAGATACCAGATACCACCAGATGCACTATGGTATTCATATGGTAAGAAGCAGGGAAATATTGATTCGCTTGTTCTGGAAGGGTGTTACCTTTGTGGGAAAATTACAATGCGTGATTGGAAAGCATAAATGCCAGGAAGTGCAGAAGTTTATGGTAACTATGGCTCACGAACCAGAGAGCAGATACTCCAAGAGTTGTCTACTGCCTACATAGTTGGAGTAGATACTGAGACCCATACTATTGAAGATAAGACTATGATTGGACTAGCGATTGCACCTTGTCCAGATTATGCTGTCTGGTTTCGTGAGGATAGCCCATATCTACATATAGCTCTCAGTATTTTGCGGAATCGAAATGTAACTAAAGTATTCCATAACTGCAAATTTGATTTTGATGTACTGGAAGATTATAGCATAGACCAAACTAACTATGAGGATAGCGAAATTCTGGCATACACACTTAATATGCCACAAAAACTGTATAACCTGGGAGCATATCTTGGTAAACGAGTTCCCGACAAGTTCTTTGGGTTCTCCATTCCAAAGGGTGGCTCAATGTTGGATACCTGGAATGCCGACCCAGACTTTGTATTGCAGAAATGCTGTATAGATGCAGCTTTGACTTTATGGTGTTGGTATAAGCTGGTCCCATCAATGGTTGAGAGCTACTATATTGACCGTAATGTAGTCCATTGTCTCAGGCATATGGAAAAGATGGGAGTTAGGCTAAACCAAGAATCCGTCAATGAGTTCTATATAGAATTGGATGAACAAACCACTTACTTGCGCCAACTAATCCAAACTAAGGGTTGTGACCCAAACAGTAACCAGCAAGTTGGAATTGCTCTGGCTCAAAAGGGCTGGAGACTACCATACACTAAGAGCCGTAAACAGTTGAAGGTGGATGAAAAAACAATTCGTGGTATTCAAGACCCACTAGCTCAGAGTGTATTGATTTATCGGGAGAAAGCCAAGCTAAAAACTACTTATGCGGAGCCATTGCTTGGACTAACCAGAGCCTATACCCATTATAATAATACAAGAGTAGTTACTGGTAGACTATCTAGTTCTAACCCAATCAATATGCAAAACATTCCATACTACTTTAGGGGGGTATTCTTGGCAGATGAGGGTGATGTATTGTGGAGTTATGATGCCAAACAAATTGAGCTTAGAGCAATAGCCTATTTGGCTCAGGATAAGGTTATGATGGCAGCTTTTACCAACGGACAAGATATCCATAAGGAAACTATGGATAGATTGGGTATTACTAGCAGAATTGGTGATGTAGTGATAGCACGGAAATTGGCTAAAACTCTGAATTTCGCAGTAGTATATTTGGGAGAGGAAGAAACCATTGTTGAGAACGCCAAGAAAGAGGGTATAGTGCTGAGTATGCCAGAGGCTACTGACTTTCGGAATAGATATTTCCAAACATATATTGGTATTCGAGACTATGTTTACAGCCAACGAGAACAGATAACGAAGTATGGGTATGTCACTACTCTGTATGGTAGAGTTCGTAGGGCTGACCCAATAAGGATGGCTAATCCACACTCAAGAGAAGCTGTAATTAGAGAGTTGTTCAATATGCCAGTACAGGGTACTGCTTCGGAAGTAATCAAAAAGATGATGGCTAAGGCAACTAAGTATGATTTGCGGATACAGGTGCATGATGAGTTGGTTTATAATGGAGCTTGTCCATCACCGAGTATGCTGTCAGGTATGGCTCCATTTGATACACCATTAGCCTTAAAGGTTGGAGAAAGTTGGGGCGACCTAAAGGAGATAAGATAAGGAGGAGAAAATGGAACGACCAAACTGGGACCAGTATTTTCTAAGTATTGCCAAGAAAGTGGCATCCAGAGCGACCTGCCCAAGAGCATCAGTGGGAGCAGTCATAGTTAAAGATAAAAGGATATTGACTACTGGGTATAATGGTGCTCCAACAGGTGAACGACACTGCACCAAAATTGGTTGCTTAATGGAAAACGGTCATTGCGAGAGAACTATTCATGCTGAAACCAATGCCGTAGTACAAGCAGCTAGATTTGGAATATCCTTAGATGGTGCTACAATGTATTTATGGAGCAACATTGATATTCCGGTTTGTGTCAAATGTTTGCAAGTAATAAGAGCCGCTGGAATAACCAAAGTTATTAGGTAATGCAACGGGAGCCGAATTTAGCAGTTACGAGTCAAAAGCCTGAAAAGACGACCTCACAGAATAGACGAGAGAGGGGCTAAAATTTCCTATCTATATCAAAGTACCTTTAGAGATTATACCCTCTCAAATTTCTAACTCAGAGGCTCTACTTTTACGAGTCAATAATTAGGATTTACCAAAAGGACTATGGTTCAGATGGAGGACAATTATGACTGACAAAATGGAACAATGGAGACCCAAGGAGTGGGAAAGAATTGTGTCCGAATTGAGATTGAATCTGCCACTTACTCCAATTGATAAGGATGGTATAGCAGACCCATTCCGCCACATACTTGAAGTTGGTGTGGACACAATTATTGAAGCCATTAAAGAAGAAATAGAAAGTGGAGCCATAGCCTATGGTAGTCAATGCGGAGCTTGCAGTTTTATCTTGGATTATGGGGGAGAATAATCTAGCTCTTGGGCTACTATTCGAGCCTGAAAAGATGGCTGCCTCGCCGCCTCATCATAGGTTTCAATCTCTATTGGAGAACCTGCTAAGAATGTTACGTAACGTGTGGTACCAAAACGTAAGTCCTTTATGGTTACTAATGAAGTGCTGGTTCTTCCACCTCTCAAGAAGGTCAAGTCACTACTTGGTTTGCGTGAACTGGATTGACCAAGGATTAGCGTGAAGTCCAACATTCTTGAAAGCTCTGGTTTCATCATGCTTCTGAGAGATACCATCTCAACTACGGGTGTGGTTGTATTACTATTGGTAATCAGTACAATTTTTAAGCGCACTTTGTAGCCAGTAATGGTAGTAACATCGGTAGTTTTAACTCCAGCAGATGTTGCTGTAGCCAGTAAAGTCCAGCTACCAGAAGCATCTAACTCATAATATACTTCAACTTTTATGTCGGCAGTTAATCTTCTGGCTATAGTCCATAACTGATAGAACACCTTTGACCATTCGGCATGGTTAGCATCAAAGTAGCTAGTAATTAAGTATCCACCTGTGGCAAATCTACAAGCGGAGTCTCCTAATGGATAGTCTGGATTATTTGCTAGGATTATATAGCCGACGCTGGTACCATAACTGAACCACAAAAGTGAGTTTGTCCCAGACTTCATAACTTTCATGCAGGTAATGGCATTGGTACCAAGATTAACAAGTGGAGTCCATTCCCAACGTAATCCATACACATCATTGCGGCGTTCTCTACCAGCATAAATAATATAGGTGGAGCCAACCTTAAATGCCACATAAAGATTGTTGGTGTCGGAAGCTAATCCTTGTATGGTAGCTGTTGAAGTTAATGGAAAGCGTGATAGTGGACTAATAAATCTGATTCTGTAACTGCTATCAAGTTCCAGTATATCGTCATAGAGAGATAGATACATGGAAGAATTATAATCACCAGTCCAATACTTGAAATTATCGGAACTTACTTTTTCTGCTATTGAGATAAGTGGAAGTGGTTTGCCATTAAGAATCAAGTACAAGCCATTTTCTTTACCAACAAATACATCACCATTAAAAACAAATAGGCTGTTGGTAGTGTTGGTAATATCACCTACATAGTAAGGTGGGTCTAACCATGGACCCGCAGCATTAAGTGGAAGTAGTGTAGTGCGCACTTCATTGATTATTGTGGATAAGACAAAAACATCTTTGGTACCACTAAGTGCTGGAGCCACAGTAAAAAAGTGTGCCGTAGAATTGTCTAAAGTGCAGAGAGTCCAGGCACCACTACTACCAGTGCTACTATAGTAGTAATTGGCATCATCTGTTCCGCAAAAGATATAGTCGTCATAGACACCAAGACATTTAATTCCTGGGTCAGCAGGTGTCAGTACTGTGTCCCATGTGGTACCACCAGCATTCCGCCTGTAAACTTTAGTGTTACTGTAGCAGTACTCACGGTCAGCAAACATAGCGAAACCAAGAATGGTATCTGATGGGTCAACCTCGGTAATTAGTGGACCCAGTATTATCTGGTTTTCTTGTCGAGTATCTATACCAAGACCATCCTCATACATATCATCCATGCTTTCTGGACGATTGAATAATTCTTGACCCATACCGCCTTGCCAATTAACCTGGGTGAATGGCGTTACTTCATTTATTGGTTGCTCAGAGACAGCCCACTTCTTCTTGCGGTTTTCGTCTTTGGCAAGGTCAAAGACTTTGGTTTCTGCACCTATGGTTATGGATATATCTGCCATTATCTACTCCCATTCTTAGCCTTGAGCCATGTTATTAGTTCAGTCAGGACTTTGGTATTTTCCAAAGAGGTTTTATTGTAAGCATCAAGAATACCAGTTAGACGGTCTTCCATGAATTTTCTATCTTCACGGAGTTGTTTGGTGGATTGGCGATAAACTATAAATATGACCACACCAAAAATTCCACCTATTCCACCTACACTACCAACATACTGCATTAAATCTAGGTTTGGTATCAAATCCATGCTTAACTCCTTAATCTAAGATTTGGGCTTGGGAATGTGGATAGCCTACAACGACTCCATAATCTATAGTTAGCTTTGGTCTACGAAATGCCTGTGGCCACTCTTTACTCATCCAAGAACCATAGCCTGTCTCCAATACATCTTGGATTATTGCCAGATTGACCTTGATACTACTGTCAATGGCATCTTGAACGAGAGTTGTAATGTCCCAGTCCACTGCATCTGCTGGGTTGGCTGGAACAAGAGCAGAAACACCATTAACAACCGTGTAGTCAGACATGCTAAAATCTCCAGAAGTCCAAGTCACACCACTAGACCTCTCTTGAAAAGTAACTTCCGACTCCACCCAATCATCATGCAGTAGTTTGTATGCCCAATGGGTGTTACCAATAGCACCGCTCACATGGTTCGCTATCAATCGGAGAACCGCCAATGACACAGTTTCTCCAGCCAAAGCACTAACATCAAAACTAATAAGCCCCTTTGGGTATTGGAGTCCTAAATTCTCTCCTGCATGGAAGTCAGGGTCACTACCAAAATTCCTGTCCTCCCAAGGCACATAAGAATCTATATGTGAATCCTTATTACTACCAAGAATGAGTTGTGCCATTAGTCTCTCCGAATCACCTTTAGTTCCAAAGTCACAAATGTTTTTGTGGTGCAGGAATCCACATTAAAGCCCAATACATCACCAGCGGTTATATCTTTTGTCCAACCAGCTAGTTCAGCGTCCTCGATATAGTCGTCTGAACTGAGAGTTGGTGGAGCAGAAGCGGTTATTGAGTCGCCATCTACTGGTGGATAGTGTATTCCAGGAGCTATCTTCCATATATCAATAACTATACTGCCACTTTGGTCTTGGTCAGCACACAGTCTAGCACTTACTATGGCACAATTAAATGCGATTGGAAGATATAGCTTTACTCCTGTGGTTATAACTGAGCCACCACCATCTATACTTACTAAAATAGGTGTGTAGCGTACTGGTACTATGTGGCTTGATGGCGGCGGTACAACTATTGGTTCTTTACCATAAGCTATTGTACCAGTCTTACGAACTGTTCTTTCGTATGGAGTTACTATTGGTCTTACTCTCATACGGTTAGTCCTGGTCCAAAGATTAGTGTTCCTGCTGGAGGAGCCATCCAATACTGCATCTTACGATTGGCTAATTCTGCTGCCCAAGTCTGAGCTAGTTGTTGCCAGCGTTCTACATTTTGAGTTCCAGCACTACCAATTCTCTGTTTGCAGAGATAGAGAGCGGCTTGGGCTGATAGAACTAAGTCATATGGACTACTAATGGCTATGGTCTCTGATGCTCCTGAGCCAGTAAAAGCTAATGGCTTAATACCCACAATCATTATTTTGTAACCAGCATCATAGCTAGAATTGAAGAATAGTTTACCATCAGGAGTTACATCCCAATCATGTAGTGGAAGCATTGGATAGTTACTATAGTCGAGAGTGTCTTGGCGAGTCCACACTACTGAACCGTCTACGACTGTGGAATCTGCTGTAGTGGGCCAAGTCGGCTCCGATGTATCTGAAGTTCCAGCAGTTGTGCAAATGTAAGTATAACCATTAAATAAAGCTAGTGTAGTTGGACGAACTGTATCATCTTCGGCATAGACTGTACTCTTTACCCAAATGTCTGGTATTATTTCCTGAGCCAATAAGATTTGGTGTGGTCTATTCTGGTATATACTCAATGAGCTTATGTCAAATTCGTACTTGTTGACAGTGGTTATTACGGTGTCCATGTCTCGGACAACGGTATGTATGCCTGGACAAAGTAATGGAGCTGCATTTCTCAGAGCCACAAGTTTCTGATTGCGAGTAAATAAGCGATGGACTTCGTAGTCTACTCCACTCTCAACCTTAACTGAGAAAGCTGATTTGACGGTAAGAGTTGTACCACTAAGAGAATCGGCTACTCTGGTTTCGGCTGTACCTGAGCCACTGGGACCATCAGGAAGATAAACTATCATGCCATCCTCGACCCAATCAGCCACCTTTTCATAGAGAGCAGAGTCTTCCAATGTTAATTTATTGACATTACCAGCTGCGGTTGTGCTAGATGCCCAAGCATCATCCAAATCTTGACCAAGTAAGGTTAGTGCTGCGGGCATTAGAGTAGCCATTATTCTGCTCTCCTATTCTTTACTGGTTTTATAGTAATTACTCTTATGGTGCCAGCTGGTATGATACCAATATATTCAGTTCTACCAACAACCTTTCTGATAAATGTGCGTATTATCTGGAAGGCAGTTTGCTGGAAAGCTCCAACTTGGAAAGCTGTGTTTATTGGCATTTTACTCCTTAATGTAAATGGTAACGGAAATGGACTGTGCAAGTATTCGCTACTGCTGTAGCCGTTTTCATTCTATAATATATGGTCTCGCCAGCTGTGAACGGTAGTGGCCACATTCTGTTCTGGACATTTGGTGCTTGGAACTTCGTGCCACCAGCAAAGCGGAGAGCTACCAATGTGATTTTATCATCGCCATAAGCTATCTCAGCCATATATATTGTATCATCTTCACTTATTGTCTCAATCATAATGCTAGAAATATGTCCAGAAATAGCTGAAAAGATGGAGCTTAATGTATTGGCTCCACTATCTGTTATCTCAGCCCAAGCACCCCACGCATTGGTTGGCTGCCCAGCAGTGAAAGTGCAAGTTAAGTTAGTATCGACTGGATAGATATGTGTGGTGTGTTGGACTGCATCATCTATGTTATCAACTATGGCATCAATTATATCCTGTTTGGCTTCAGTTGCCAATAAACCATGACCATTGTCCATCTCAGTTTTTGTTGGACCAGCTGGAGTATTGGCATCAACTACAGTTTTTACAGCATCAATAAGAATCTTTAAGGCGCCAAGACCATCTGAACCATTACTTAGGTCAGTCTGGATACCATCTACTACAGTGTCTACTGTAGCCAAGTTATCTATAATTGTCTGTATCTCTGTGTCAAGATAGGCAGCAATGGTGGCTAATGTAGCTGGGAGAGTAGTACCAGTATCAACTAATATGGCATCAACTAAGGCATCTACTACTTGGAGTTCAGTTACCAACTGTTTGATATATTCCATCTTATTGTTAGTTGTGGTAACCGCACCTGTGGCTGCTACTGATGCCTTAGTTCCAAGAGCGGCTATTGCTGGATGCTGTATTAAAACTATGTCACCAATAGCCAGACTTGCTGTGAAAGCTATGTGTTGGAATCTACCAGTTGTATTTGTGAAAGCTACAACTGGAGTTTGCTCACCTTCTGGGGCTGCTCCATCCGCTTTCACTACATATATTTCGTATGGTGAGCCAGCAGTTGGCTTAAAGAAACCAGAACCTATACCAATAAGTGAAGCTACGTCAAAATGTGTGGTGTCAACTACGGCTGTAACTACACCACGAAATGACAGACCATAATCTAGGACTTCGTCAGCAGCATCTACATATTCTTTGGTTGCCACATCATCATCATTAACAGGTGCCGAAACGGAATGGTCTGCATTCCAATTAGATGGGCGTACAAGAGTCTCATCGTCTCCATCTGCTATGGTACTTACGAATGGATGGGTTATATTGCCCAATGTTATACTCCCACTACATATCTCTCTATTGCATTACAGCTTGTCCCTAGTCTATGACCACACCATTCTAACTCCACAAAGCCAACCATATCATCTGGACTTGTAGCTTGTGGTAGTAAAGCTCTGATATGATTCAATAAGCCTCTGGCCATTCCCTGGTTATCAAAATTCATGTCACCAAGGCTATCCCAGTGGTCTGCCTCTCTCACGAACGGCAACTCCTCATTCGGTCGTCCTGGGTTTATCGGTATAGTTTTGTCCATCAGACCGTTGGCGTGATTAGTCAATGCATTGGCTATACCTACGTTACTAAAGCGGAGACCCCACCTTACTCTAAAGTCTCTTCCGTCTGCCATGTTTACACTCCGAATAAATGTTTTTCTAACTGATAATTGTTCTGGTCTTCCGCTGGACTCAATGCTATGTTTCTAGCCCCAAACAGAGCGCAACTGCCATCAACATTCCGTCCCAGATTAGGGCTTTCCATCAAAGCGTAGGCGTGGCCTGTTGTTACATCTATGGCAGGATAATCAACACTTGTTATACTCTCTTTAAATACTTCGTTTCGGTAGAAGAGCCAAGTTGTAGCGTTTTTTACGCAGGTTAGTTTGAACCACTCGTCAACACTGAGAATTCCTCCTCCTGTTGTACGATGTACTGCACCTTGGTCAACACCTATGTTTCCATCCGCTCTTATTTCTATGTAGATAGGAAAGGGGTCTGTCCACGTTGAGCCAAAGAGTTGTTTGCTATTTGCCAACACATCTAAATAAAGCCACATCTCTATGGTGCAGTAGTTCAATCCAGAAAGTAAGTCGTCAGGCAATGCAACATAATCATCACCGCCATCATAGTCCAGATACCATAAGCCACCAGGTAATCTTTTCCATGTAGCACCGAATTTTGTACCATCTCTACCTTGATTTGACCTATCCCAAATAGTTGCACCTTGCCCTGGAAGTCCAGGGTAATATAATATTGAGCCAGTTCCAGCGGGCGGGTAGTCATACCCATTGATATTCACTCCGTAAACCATCTTGCCATTGATTTCAATGGGAGTGCGCCACGGTGAGGGCTGACCAACAGCTAGATATGGCTTTCGTTCACATTCTATAGGTCTGCCATTTATTATTACTATCTGGCTCATCTTAACTCCTACATTAACTGGTGCTTGAAGATTAGTCCATAATTCCTGCTATCAGTATTAGTCCAAGCTGCCGTAATCACATCAGTGGCTTTGAATACCTCATCAGGTCTTATTTTCAAACTGGTGACATTGTTGGCTACAAGGTCAATGAGTTGAATAACGTTGTCATAGTAAGCTGTTCCACTCCCATCATCCTTTGTGATTACCAAGTTCTGAGTGCCAGAGGTTGGAGCAGTATCAATGGTTAGCTCAATCCCAGTCAACTTGAAGGCTGCTCCTGGTTCCAACTTACTGGTACCAACTACAAGGTTACCATTACCTGTGAATGGAGTCTCTACTGTAACTGGTGGTAGTACTCGACCAATTATTGCTGAACCAGCGGCAAGGACTATGCCTGTTACCAAACTTGCAAGCTGTGTAGTCATAAGGCGGAGCTTGGCATTTACACTGCCTACCCCACCAGCTACGGCAGCAGCTATAGTAGTTATACCAATATAATCCCTTATGCTTTTTAAGAAACCTTTGGCTGAGGAGAGCCAACCAACTATACCAGTTGCACCTGTTTCTTGGCTAATTGCGGTTTCCTTGACACCAACTGCATCTGCTCCAAGAGCGGTGAGCAATCCCACATTACCTATGGTTGCTACACCAGCTATAAGCTGAGTTACTAGATATGGAAAGACTTTGGCATTGGATGAACCTGCTACACCACAGGTAATTGTACCAACGGTACGGGTCATGACGATTTGTAGTCTGCGCCAATAACCCAACACTACATAACGATAGACTCCGGTATCAATGGCGGGAACAACTTGAGTTACTGATGGGGTCTGAATTGAGGCTTGGTCTTGACGAATGTACGGTACATTGGCATAGGCACTAAGTTCATGGGCTTTGCCTTGGATATCAATGGTACCAGAGAACGCTACCGTAGTTATCTCAATTACAGTTACCGCACAGCGTTCAAATTCGGACTGGAGTTCTACCGTATCAGATACAGCTTTGGCATTCCAGACAGCTTGGCTAAATGTATATGGCATTTTGCCCCTCCTCATATAAAGACTGGAGCAGCAAGATTATTTTACTACTCCGACATGGATTTTTCTATGCCTTCTGGTATTGGTGTAAAGAACTTCTCGTAAAGACTAATATGGGCTTCGGTCAACTTCTTGGCTTCATCAGCCCGTTTCAGAGCATCGGAAGCTATGGTCATAGCCTGTGGACCCATATGAATTTCTTTGGTTTTGGCTTGCATTTCAGGCGATAGTTCCATATTTAGTTGACCAGTTGCTACCATGAGTGCACTACACACTCCACACTTTGGAACAGTTGGAAAGAACCCTTTGTTACCACAACCCTCTTTTGGACAAAGAAATTCATACTTGACTTCCATTAGCTTTAATTCTTCTTCACTAAAGCTCAGTGTCTCTCGCAATTTGCGGACAATCTTGAGAGTCAATATGTCTCCCTGTGGTGGTAAGAGTTCCACTAATTTCATGCGCTCTATGATTGTCAGTTCCATTGTTTATACTCCTTTCTGAGTTTTTATTTACTAACTCTGGGAGCAGGCTTTCCCACCCCCAGAGTTTAGCACCAATTTATACTATTGCAAGTTTAAGATGAGGTTACGGTGCGTTCTTGTGAACCATCCCAGAAGTGTATTGTGTTGGTGGCATCATCGTACCAGATTTGACCTTCTACACTGGCTACGTTGCTTGACCGAAAGAGTCTAAGCCAAGTATCAAGCTGGATACCACCACCAGCCCCAGTGCCAATCTTGAAGGCATCAGCGGCAGTGGAACCACAATAGATGTGCAACTTGCCAGCAGCGGTGGCAGCCATATATACGGTTACGCTACCAAAGTACAGTCGTTTTGTTGCCGCAATCGTTACATGACCACCACTCAGATATATGGCAGTAGCGGTTATGACCAGTTCGCCATCGGAAGTTATGTTCATGTGGGCTGCTGCACCCTTTTCAATAAAAGAGCCAGTATCCTTGAACTGGATTTTCTTGGTAGTCGCTACCAGCACATCACCGTTGAGAGCCACTGAACCATTGAATACTGCTGCTCCACCAACACCTTGGATACCACCCGTTATTGCCATGTCCCCGGTTACCAATATACGGTCATTATCAGTAATAGTAATCTTCGGAGTGGTATGGTTAGTTGAGCCAAACAACTCCAAAACATCGCCACTTGCATACCCACCATATATAGTGAGTTTAGCAGCAGCTTGCTGAATCATGGCTCCATTGTTGAAGTAGATATGACCGCACTCGGTGATGGTATTGGCGTTCATCTCCAGAGTGTCCTTGGTAAAGATATACTCAGTGTTCCCAAGGATTTTGATATGGAAATACACCAGAGCATTAACGGAGAGTGTAGCTCCGGCATCTTGGGCAATCCAGTGGTTAGTGTCACCGAAATACAGTTTGGCACGGGCAAGTACGGTGGTATTTCCAAGCGTGTCCAAAGCTGTCAAGTCAATCAGGACTCGATTGCGGGAGATTAGTTTCCCAATCTCCTGCTTATAGGTATCGCCTACGCTGGACTCTGGCTTCCCATCTTCACCTAGATATAATGGTGCACCAAAGAAGTCGTCAGCCGCAGCAAAGTATACCTGTGTTACCACACCACCAGTACCGACTGTATCAACTGTGCGAAATACTGCTTTCAGAGCGGCAGTAATTTCAGCACCAATGGCACCGGCTTCCAATGCAATGCAGTCGGCTCGCTGGGAATCGGACTCATCGGCAATCTGGACGGTATAGTCGTTGTCGGTGTTATAGAAACTCAAGAGGCTGCCTGGGACTACTGCTTCCATTAACGTTACCTTGAATTTGCCCCAGGCTTCCAGGACAGTTTTTGTGCTATCTGTGTAAGTAAATCCCATTTCTTATGCCCCCCAAGCGGCGTCCGTTATGCCATCATAACGAGCTAACGCCAATTCGCTGAATAGAACCATTGAACAATACCACTTGATGCGGGTTCTGGTAGCATCCTTGGTCTCCAAGTCTCCCAGGTCTTTCGTGTTGACGCCACCATTCTGGCAACCGACCAATTTACCCTCTCCGAACTTGGCAGCAAAGATTGTGGTAGTTGCACCATTCGTCTTTGCGGAGTAGTCGTCACCGGAGATAGACTCGGTCTGGAGAATCCAATCCGAAGTGATGATGGGAATAGCTTTGAACTGACCGATTATGGTCCCAAACTCATTCTTCGTGAATTTGAGTGGTGAGTTATTCCGCTCTGCATAGTCGGAAAGATTGTCCAGGGTTGTCCTTGACATGATGAGGAAGTCGGGTCCACCAGGTAGTATCAACCGTGTCAGTTGCTTTAGTTTACGGACGGAGCCAGCTGCCCCGCCACTACCACTACCGGCATGAACCTTCTGGGCAGAACCCATTGACACATGGAACCCATTGAAACTCTTGGAATCCAGAGCAGTGCTTCCATATATAAGGGTATCGTCAAATTTCCTAGAGACTGCCTTGGCTTTCATTTCAATCACGATTGATTTTAGGTTCTGGATATTGGAACGAGTTATCCGCAGGAACTCGTCAACGTCAGCATCGCCACCAAGAATAGATAGCGTAGCTGTCTTTTGAGTGAAGGTTGGTGTGGACTCAACCCACGTATCACCAACGCTATAGAAACCAGCGGATGGTAATGTGCTCTCCCGATTGTACGTTAGACCGTTACCAACTATGTCGATAAATGGAAAGTGTTGCAATAATTGCGAATCAGTGATAATAGTCTCAATAACGCCTTGCAGGAGAACATCATTGGATAACTTTGATGCTTCGGCTAATGTCATAGCCATAGGTTTTCCGTTCTCCTTTATTTACTTTTTATTGACTAGCTAGATTAAGTATGGCTTGCTGTTGGATTCCGAACTCGATTTTTTGCATTGCAGTCATTTTAGAAAGGTCTGGAAGGCCACTGCCACCTGGTCCCAACGTAGATACATCATCTACACCAGTTTTCTTACGGAGCTTTTGTAGTTCTTTGGTACCAGTGTCTTTCAGGTCGGTAATCAGCTTTGTTTGGTCTGCCAAGAGAGCGGTTTTGACACTCACCAAGAAACGATTAAAACCCATGGTTGGATTGTCTGTGTCTGGAGCCCAGTCAATACGCTTATCTTCAACCTTTAGACCAACCGTGTCCAGGAAATTAACGAGTTGCTGGACATTCACTACGGACTGTTGTTCTGCTGGTTGTGCTACTGGAATCTGAATTTTTGTTTGTGCTCCACCTTGTTCCAATCGCTCAAGGCGTTTCTGGGTCTGCTCCTCTGGCGAAAGCCCAGCTAAGCTGGTAGTTTCCTGTGTCTCAAAGAACTTGTTTAATGCTCCGATAGTACCCTGCATCTGGGTATTAAGAAGGTTAATCTTTTTATCCATGATGCTTTGAAACTTACTGGTAGCTTGGTTGATGGCTTCCTCAATATCAGTTTTAGCTAATGGCTGCGCTACGGGTTCGGCAGATTGAGCCTGGGCAGGTGGAGTTCCAATGCCAGTTACACCTTTTTTGGGTGTTTCTAACTTTGAACCTACTACCTCGCCTTTGGAAGTACCCTCTGGAGCATATGGGTCAGGAACAGATGTTTCCACTGCTTCAGTTGGCTCCTGTGCTGGCACTGCTGGAAGGTTGATGTTCTGTTCTGGAACACCAACGTTCTGTAGGGCTTGCGCTATTATGCTGTTTACTGTGCTGGGTGTGGCTTCAGTTTCCATTACTTTATCCTTTCTCTTTTATGGAATGGACTTCACCATGTACCGGACTGCCTCCACCTGCTGGATAACAAACATCTATATATACTTCTGGACGGGGCTTGATTCTGCGAATTCTGCCCCCTCTCCGTTGACACCTAGTGAATTCTTCAGGCATTGGCTAAACCCTCTCTAATCTCTATTGTAGCTCGTTAGAGGTGTGCTTGTCAAGAGCAAAAGGCGTTACATTTATAACTATTATTAGTAGTCGCTGCTAACTACTCCAGTAGCGCAATATTTTGTCCATCTCCGGGTTACTTGCACGAAGTTGGGCTTTGGCTACCCGTATCTGCCTCAGAGCAAGCATGGCTTGTGGATGACCAATCAATATGGCTCGCTGTATAGTTGGGTCAGGCGAAGCCAGAGCGTATTCAATTACTGCGGATATCTCTGGTGGATACTGAGCCAGTATAGCATCTCGTAGGTCGTAGTAAGATTGGACTTTTCCCATATCTCTACTATAAGCGGCTCGAAGTGGAGTCTTGTATTTGTCTTTCCTAGCTTTAATGTAGGATATGGTGTCTGGTTCCAATCCCTGCAAAAACTGATTCTCTACCCGTCTATACTCATCAAAATCAAACTCGCCCAAGTCGTTCTCAAACTGGGAAGATTCCATTGCTGTATAATATTCATCTAATTTTATATCGTCTGGATGGCGGACAGGTTTATCCCAACCTAGTAATTCTCGGTAGGCATCCCAATCTTGCTCAGTCTTTGGAGCTTGTGGATATGCTCTCTCAAGGGCTGTGATTTGGCTAACATAATCAGCATAGTTCTGGCGATAGAGGGATTTCCATGCACGTGGACTAATACGTCCAGAACGCAGAGCCTCATCATATTGGCGTTCTTTGTAGATGCGGCTACCCTTAGCTGGATTCTCTGGGTCTCCACGTAATGTCTCTCGCTCAACCTTTAACTGGATATAGTCCTCCCAAATTGGTCTGCTTTCTGAAGTTAGTCCTATTGGACGAATATAACGATTGAGCTTTTGGGCTGGAATATCTGCAAAAAGAACTTCTAGTTGGTCTTGGCGGAGTCCCGTCCATGGGCTTTCACCAGCCCTTCGCAGTTCGGCTGTTTCTTTTCTGGTTAGTCCCAGCTCTTTAGCCTTCTCACCCATCATATCGAAGCGTGCTTTCTCGGTTGGTGTCAGTTCTTTGACGACACCGCCTGGGATAGAGAGAAGTTGGCGAGTCCAGTATTTATTCCAACCCTCCTGTATTTCCTCTTTGGAAGCGTCCTGTGGATTCACACCTTGGTCTACCATATACTTTTCAACTTCACGCTGTTGCCATTCAGCTACCTCGGAGCCATATACTGCACGCAGATATGCGTCAAATGGTTCGGAGATTATACCAGCTATCTGAGATAAGCCTGGTAAATCAAGATTCTCTATGGCTTCGAGCCAGCGATGTTGGGGTATAAGATACTTTGGCTCGCCTACGACTAATGGTCTCTGTCCCTGCTTCATCATAAGTCTGGATACTAGAGCAGTGGCTATTGCCCATTGTGGCCCAAATGACATACCAAGTTTCTGCTGCATTTGCAACTGACCCTGTTCAAGACCGCCTAGATGTTGTGGAGTCCAGTCATATTGTCCAGCCAGCTGCCAGAGCATGGATGCGCCTAGTGGATTATAGGAGTAGGGTGTGCCAGGAATTGGTATAAAACCAAACATTCTAGTTGGTTGATTGGATTCTTCTGCTTGGCTTTGTAACGTCAAAATTTCAGTGCCCAGTTTTGGCTTTTGCAACATTTGTTTGGCATAGAATGGGATGCTACGGGATGGAAAGAACCAGAATGGCATACCAATTCCCTGCATAACATCATCGAGATTAGTACGGACACCATAATTACCAAATGTATCATAGGCTAACTCTTGGGCTAAGTCCATTGCCTCGTTCTGGAGCTTGAGTTCTTGGAGACCAACACCTTCTTTAATGCGGATGGTCTCATCACGGAGATTGTCGAGAAGTTGGTTCTTGGTAGTTGGAACCTCATGCCGCTTGGCAAAGGCTTCCACTGCCCTATCTTTCCAACCTTTGAGCGCCACTGTCTGCTTGCTCATATAGTTTTCCATTGTCAGGAGTTTGCCATCTGGACCAACCATTCTTGGTATATTATTTGGGTCTATGTTCATGGCGTTCAGTTCGTCTTGGCTGACTTTGAACCAGCGGCGGTCTTGGACAGCACGTCTGGTTGACCACAATAGGTCGGCATCTGGAGCAGAGGCTTGCAGTATGGCTGCTTGGTCTGGGAACTCGCTTTGGATTTTCATTATATATTCGTCCCAATGGCGTTGTATAGCCTTTGGGTCTTTAGCATGTTGGATAACTCTGGACAACTCAAATGTCTTTACGGTTAGGTCGTCACCAGCTTTGAAGGCGGCTTGGACTATCTGCTCATGGAGTGCAAGATAAGTGCCTATTTTGTCGTATTGTTTGGTGGCAATGGAATCAGTTATTACATTGCCTAGTATTAAGCTCTCCATTTCCCTTGCGCTCTCTAGGTTTGCGCTGAACATGGCACTCTCAAATTCTGATAGGCTCTTGGCTGCTGTCAATCTGGCTTCTCTGTCTACCACCCGCTCATACTTAAAGCGGTTGAGAATTTGGTTATACAATGGACGGTATTTCTGTGGAACTTCCTGACGAATTAACTTTTTGTACTGGCTCATTCTTTGCAACAGAGCCTGTTTCTGGTAAGTACGAATTTGCTCTGGCATGGATACTTGATATTTCTGGAACATGCGCTCTATGCCACCTATATCATTGCGTGCCCAGAGTCTTGGAAGTTCTTTGGCTATCCCTGAGCGGGTTGTGTCTGGTAGACCTTTCTCAGCCTCAGTGATAGCTCTAGCAATGGTCATAGTCTTATTGCGCTGGACTTCGGCAAAGGCAGATAATACATCATCGGTGGAGCCAGAGATGGATACTTGCTTTAGATGTTCAATGAGTTCTGGCTCTATTTTAACTCCACGTGCCTGAGTTATGGCATCATCCCACAACGCATCTATCTCTGTCAGTGCTGCTGCTGTCTTTGGGCTACTTTTGAGCATCAGTTCCCGCTCAAACTTCTGGTACATATTATCAAAAGTTCTCAACATAGCGTGTTCGTCAAGTGTGGCTCCAGCAGTTAATGTGGGCCACTTCTTGCCCAGAGCCAATGCGCCACTCATAGATTCTGTTAGACCACCAGTACCAACTGTCTGTGCCCATTTGAGGTTCTCAGGTATCTGCTGGTTCCACCTCTGCGCAAAACTCAAAGCTCTCCGCTGCATATCTATGGGCCAGCGTTTGAAGATTGGACTAGCCACTATCGAGTTAATGTCTTTAATTGGATTAACTCCTACCATTACTGGTCTTATAAAGTTCTCTACCACGTTCTGTATCACGTACCAGGGAGTGGAGAGCACTGTGCGTTTCCAAGTACCATACATATCTTTAGATAACTCTATGGCGCCGGGCAGTTTCTTTGGTAGAGTATAGCCTAACTCTCTTGCCAGTAAAGACGCTTCCTTACGGGCTAAGACTGCTGTGGCTTTTTCTGGAAGCCCATCTATCACCTTGGCTATCACATCAAGACCTAGTTCTTCGCTATTCCTGGCCAATCTGGCCAGAACTGCTTGCTGTTTGGGATTGGTAATGGTCGCACTTATTACTGGGTCAACCACACCCATCCGTATATCCTGTAATATTTGACTGATAGATTTGCCGACTTGGGCACCAGCCCTGTCTAAATTCTTCACCAAATCATATACATGTAATGGCTCGTTACCAATTTGTGAGCGGACTGATTCCTGAAATAATGCACCAATCTTACGCTCCTTACCAGCCCAAGTGCCCAATGGTATATCTGGAATCTTTCTTAGCCCTTTGCCGATTCCTCTTATTGGTGCTCCAGCAGCCTTAATATAGGCTTCTTCGAGACTAGCTAATGGTTTAATTGTTTGTGCTAGACCTTTCATTCCAGCTTTCTCTAAACCCTGCACAGCCTTTGTACCAAAGCCCCAACCAAAATACATTAGTGGGTCAACAGTTAACTCTGGAGCTATCTTGGCTAGCCATGGAAGGTCAACTTCTTCCCATATTCGTTCACGTTCTTTAATTGGAAGTTGAAATGGTGTTCGCCCACCTAACTCTTTACTTATTTCGGGTGAGTAAATTTGGGCAATCGACATAGCCGCTGGAGTAAGCCAACCTTTTCGATAAGTCTCCAAGCCTTTGAGAGCTTGACCAATAACTGGTTGTTCTGCTGCCCATTGACCAGCTTTGGCATACCACGGAACTTCAGGTTCTAATTGTTTTGCTGGAATATCAGTAATTGGAGCTGGCTCAACCCTTATGTCTGGTAGCTTAGGCTGCACCAATGATGAGGCAAATTCTGGGCCAAACTTCTGTGCTAACTGTGCAAGCTCACCAACATATGCTTGCTGTGGAAGCTTACCCAAGTAATCCTTCCAACCAGCCACATATTTACTCTGCTCATCTGGTGGGAGCTTTGCTAGTTCAGCTTGGTAGTCAATATTCTCGGTTACCATCTCTACTCTCTACTCTCTACTCCTTACTTCACTTCGCCCAGGTTGTAGTTGGTCGTCCACCACTACCTGGTATCAACTGCTGGTATCTATTCAGCCAGTCTTGTGGGTCTACACCCATCCAATTCAGTCCACCCAATACCTGCTGTTGCTGACTGGGAGCTTGACTACCCCACCATTGCGCTGAAGGTAAGCCCATCTGAGCATACTGGGCAGGTTGTCCAGCTTGTAATTGTCCCCCAGTTAATGCCGCTACTGATTCTGGAGTGCCTTGACCTAGTTGGGCCCAATACTTATATGGGTCTTGCAGATACATGGCAGCTATCTGCTGTTGTGTGGCTTCTGCTTGCTGTTGCCGGGTGGCTTCGGATTGCATTTCGAGTACTTGACGTTTGTAGTCAATATCTCTGGTTTGCTGGGCTGATGCTTGTTGCTGACCAATATCAAATTCTGCCCGCATCTTTGCTATCTGGTCTTCTAATGTACCAACCCTTTTTTGTTCTGGAAGTACCTCCCAGCTACCTGTACCATAGATACCGCCCACTTTGTCCCACCAGAACTGCCGACCATTTACTGTTACCACTCGAGGCTGGTCACCCATACCCGCACCCATTTCTGGACTTACCCATGTACCATCCTCAGTGTAAGTTTCAATAGTTGGTCTACCGCTAGTATCAGTACCGCTTCTTGTATCACCAACCTTTGGAGCACCAGCCTGTGGTTGCACAGGAGTATCCCCTGGAGCTTCTTTTGGAAGACCGCCCCTTATTGTCTCCAACTCCGCTGCACGTTCTTGTGCTGTTGGTGGTCTTCCAACACTACCTGGTGCCATAAAGGCACTGCCAAAAAGACCACCCAAACCACCAAGTTTACCCATTGCACCCAGTTTACCAAATCCACCTGCTTTCGGTGCTAATCCCAATCCAGCTTTAGCTAATCCACCTAGCCAGGGGATTCTGCTACCAATACCAAACATAGCTCCTGGAACACCCATACCTGCCCCAGCAATGCCCGCTGCCATACCAACACCAAGACCAAACTTACCCACATTCCTTGTCCAAGCAGGTTGGTTAGCCCAATGTTCTGGTTGCCATGGCATGGTGAAACCACCAGTCTCTCCATATCTTTCTGTACCACGCTCCCACCAATTCTTTTTTGCTTGTGGTACTTGCTGCTCTGCTCCAGGTGGTAACGTTGCTGGCTGCATCCAAGGTTGCATTGGCATAGTTATTGCCCTCCAATTTTAGTCCTTACTTAGTCTCTACCCACCAAATTCCTCTTTGTCTTTCCTTGCCCTGCTCAGTTCCATTTTAGTTGTCCAGAAACACATGGCACATGGTTCCGTCTCTCCACCCACATGGTAAATATCAAACAGAGCCATCAATTCCTGCTCCGTTATCTGCTCATAAGGTTTATTCAGTACTTGGGAGGGATTGTCTGGAATACCCATAGTATCAGCCATTTCTTGCTTCAACAGAAGTAGCGCACCAAGAACTGGTCTAAGTGTCTCCTCAACAAGCTCTTCCAAACGAGTCTTTACTGCCATTAGTTCTTTCCAAACGGCAAAGATTGTTGTTCTTGTCTGTATTGCAACTCGCCCAATCCAACCAGACCAAGTTGCAGAGCCTTCACTATTACTCCAGTGCGATTCTCCACCCCAAACTTACCTATTAGCCTGCCTATGTGCATACCAATCCCCTCTGGCGAGACTCCCATATTATGGCTAATAATCTTATTGGGCAAGCATAGTAGCTTGATTAGTTCCATATCTTTTTCACTTAGTCGAGCTTTACTCATTACTGCTTCCATTATCTACTCTCTACTCTCTCCTTACTCAGGAACTCGTAATTGACCGCCTGTGCTTGGTGCTCCAGCTTGAGCCATCTGTCGCTTGAGTTCTTCTGGACCACCAGTCTGACTCATCAACCCTTCCTGCACTGTGTTGTCTCTACCCATAGCTGATAATGCTTGGGCACCACCTGGCATGGAGAGAGCAGCTTGACTGGGTTGAGCACCAGGCACTTGACCCGCTACTTGACCAGCCTGTAGCTGTTTTATCTTTACCAGTTTAGCCATCTCTCCCGCCAGAACAGAGGCAACCATCTGAGACATGACCTGTTGTACTGGCTCACTATTTCGGAGCTTCTCAGCTTCCGACCTAATATCCTCAGCTACGTGGTCAATATGGCTCAAATAGCGCCGCCTTGCCGTACTCATTGTCATAACACCAGACTTTACCATATTTATCATATCTGCATGGCGTCTGGCTTCTTCTTCTGGACTAACAGGTGTGAACTCCACGAAGGTTGTATAATGGTGTTTAATTTTTGCTCGGTCAACCCGAAAATCAAACTCCTCGTCTGGAGCCTTAGCCCACATATGAAAATCTACTGGGACCACTCTCTCAGCAATCTTTGTGCAATTACTCATTACCTTAGCCGTACTCAACTGCATCTGCTCCAGAATCGAATTATATTTCAACTGAGCTTTGTTGATTATCTGGGCTCTATCTGTACCACTACGAACTCCAGCTTCAGGCAAACCTCGAACACTTCTTGGTGCACCACTAGCCGACAATACCGAATTTGTGTACGTCATATGTTGCATGACCATTTCAGGTGGTGGACTCTGCACATATTCTTCGATGGTTACACCTGGTGGTTTCTCATAGATTTTCCCAAACTTCAACTTAATATTGGCTATTGCGGATGCACCTGGACCAGAAACGAATGTAATGGGCCAACTATGCGCCTTCAATACAATATTGTAAACTGAGTATGCAAATGATTCTGACCGAAGTAAGGCTCTCAGATAACGAATTAGTCCAACAGCTTGCTTTTCTGGTCTGTTACTCTTGTCCATGTTACCTAAACCTGAGAACCCAACTACATACGGAACATGCCCATAATCATGCTCAATAACACCTTCTGCATTGGCAGCTTTTATGGCTGGTACACTATTCACATATATAGCCCGATAGTGTTTATCGAAATATGACACCTGCACAGCGTCATTAACACCAACAGAAAAGCCCTGGATAATTCCAGAGACCATCAGCTGCAGGGCTAGATTGGGCCACTCTGCCTTCGCTTGCATTTGTGTCTTTGTTTCTTCGATAATCATAAATTCGCCATTCGGGTCTTGGAAAACATTTCTCGGATGCACTGCTCTAATCACTATTGGCAGCGCATCATAAAGTTCTCCATTATAGATATCCATACGCTCATCAAAATCTCTGTCCGACTCTCCTGCACGCTGTTCTGGTTCGTCTGGTACTTTATTTGGGTCATAAAGAGATTCGAGGCACCACATTCCGTAAGTGCATCCATGCCTACTGGCTACTCTCCAAGGACTAATGCTCGACTCAATCTTAGTCCGATAGAACATAGCCGTATCGAACTTGCGTAGCATTTCGGCTTGTTCTATGGCTTCGGAATCCATCCCACGCATGGGTCTGCTAAACCTCGCAAAGATTGTTGAAACATGGTTAGTCCCTGCATCCACTATATCTCTGGCAGTGGGCAGAACCACACCTTCCTCTACGTATTCTTGTGGTAAGCCTAACTGGTCCCGAAATAGCAGTTCATAGTATAGGTCATCCAAATCGAACTGTATATTCCGAGCCGAATAAAGAGTCTTTAGGCTGGTTAACTGGTCAAAAATCCATTTCTTGGTTGGTTTCTCAATCATTATGGAGTCTCCATACTTTATATTAAGCTGGATTTTGGTGCACTATTCCTACGCTTTGCTCTGGTCTGGGCACCATCACTCATCCCATCTATTTCTGCCAAAGCAACTTGACGCTTCTTCAATATTACCAGAGCTTTTTTGTAAAGGGCAGGCTTATTTTTGACTTCTTCGGCTCGTAATAATGTATCAGCAGCACTTTCTGCCTCCCAATCCTTTTCCATAGCAGTTATCTCCTTAGCCATGTTTCAACTCCCTGATTGTAACCTTATGACCCAAACAATCCGCATAAGTTATATACTCAGGACTAACCGATGGAATATGGTAACCCGATATAGCTTCGGGCATTTCTGGATGCTCCAGTTGAATCCTAATTATGTCTGCCCTATCTGGTGGTATATCTATAGCTCTAATTATTCCATCTGGATATTGCAGGAACTTCAAAAGCAATTCCTGTGGCAGTTCTATTATTCCCAAATGCACAGTTCTATGATTCTCTTTCATTATGGGGTCTCCTTGCCAAAAATCGCCTTTGTTTGCGAGTTAATGTTTGCTGGTATACTATCCCATTACTTTTCTTTACTTGCACACTACCAACTATAGATGGAGTGAAGGTTCCATATAGTCTACCAGCCTTAGCTGCACCCACTGACCGCTGCTCATTGCTATCTCTCATCGGTTACCAGGACTGCTGCCAATGCTCCCATAATAGCACTAGCCGAAGCCTCAATCAGCAATAACTTGTGCTCTCTGGAGTACCCCGTACTTGGTGAAAAGGCTACTGGTGTTCCGTTCGCCACTTGCTCTTTGAGCGCATCCCAGTTCTCAGGTCTCCAATCTTTACTAATTGCCATTTTCTATTTCCTCCAATAGTTCTTCTGCCTGAAAATCTGCGGTAGCCTTATCATATCCACTTAAATCATCATAGGACACTGTGGCGCCATGAATACATCCCACCAGATAGTCTCTAATCATTACTAACATCAGAACCTCCTATTACCAAATGTTACATAGTCTCCAACCACTAATCCATGTGATGGCACATGAGTCGGGCTAATCTCAATGGCGCCCATAAAACTCATAACTCGGTCGTCTCTGGCAGGTTTCTTGGCAGCTATCTTACCATCTTTATTCACCAATGCTCTCAGCTGCCGAATAACCTTCTTGTCATATGTCACAACTGAGTCATTCCGAATCGCTGTTATTGTGTTGGAAACCATCAAAGACTTATTGTATTGGTCAGTGAACCAACCACACTTCCCAGTTAATTCTCCAACCACATTTCTTTCCCAGTAAAGATTCTTATATTGAATATCATTAACCAGATAGTTGAGCACTCCCCTACCTACACCATTACGTTCCACTACCAGCAAAGCCCCATTATAGCTACTGGCTACTTCCGCTATTTTATAAGCTAGTGGCTTCTGCTCCATCCGACTACATATCGACGCCACATGCTCTAATCCCCAAGGATTTAGTTTCAGTATAACTCCATCATGTGGGTCATTCTCAGTCGGACTCTCACCACCAGCTGGGTCAAGCCAAAATATATAATGCGCTCCAGCTTCAGGCTCTTTCCATATCTCCACAATTCCCTCTGTCCGTATTGGGTCTCTACTCCGCAGACTCAGAGATTGTATTTGGTCTTCCACATCCATAAAGACTCGGTCTGCGGGACCAAGCCAACAACTCTCCAAGTCCTCTATATATTCTTGTGGAAATAGAGATTCGCTTCCAGCTTTATCTGACCTCATGGAACGAATCTTCCAGCGTTTCCAACGCATCTGGTCTTCCGTCAATCCTTTTGTCAGTATCAGTTCGATTTCTTTCTTGGTATATTCCAGTTGACCTCTATCTTCTTCCAGTACCAATGGGCTACCTCTCGGTATCTGGTAATCCTCACAGAACCACCAATAGAGCGGCAATAGCCGATAGACCGAATTTCCCTCGATACAGTCTTGGACTGAAGTATAGTAATAACCTTGGTCTCCAAGTGGTGTTGATTCTCGGACTATGTATCCACTCATTGGCACTGCCTCTCGCAGTCCAGACAATAATTTCTCGGCATCTGAATAATGGGCTTCTTCACTCACTAACACACGATGGATTGTATCTCCACGACCAAAAGCTCTTTGTCCTGCTGTCCCAATATAGATAGTCGACCCATTCTCAAACACCTTTTCATTGTCTGAATCATGGAACAACTTACTTTTCATGTCGTCTGGTAGATACTTATGGAACAAATCAACTTTGTCCAACAATCTCCTTGTTGCATATTCTTCATGGCTCACTATAGCTACGACCAAACCAGGTATAATTTGTGCCTCGATAAAGAATAGAGCCAACACTCCAGTAGAAAGTCCACCCTGTCTAAACTTACAGAGCAATAATAAATTATGCCAATTCGCAAATAGCAATCTTTGTGTATAGTTAAATTTAATTAGATGTAATTGGGCTTCTTTGTCCACAATATACAACAGGTTCTCAGCCATCGCCAACTTAGTGGCTAAGTTCAATCCAGATGCAACTTGGGTTACCACTTAAAGTGCCTCATCGTTCTCTACTCTCCACTCTCCGCTCCTACTCTGTTCAGGATATTGTTCACCAATTCAGCTGTCACTCGTCTTTGTTCTGGACTCGGCACAATCTCTACTATTGTCTCTTTGGCAGTAATTGACTGCGAACCATCCAGCTCCTTCGCCACTGTCAGTTCTCTATACGCTAAAGTATTCTGAATAGAGTTAGCCAGACGTTCCCATGGACTAGCAGAGCCTTGTTGTGCTCCCATCATAGGCATACGTAGTCCAGCCAACTTCGTTACATATCCCCACTCCACATCCCTTACTGGTCGCTGCTCAAAAACCCTCTTGAATATACCAATGCCAGCCTCCACAATAGAGATATCCAGCATAGCTGTTCTTATGACCCTGGCTTCACCACCAAATCTCTGTGTCAGAACTGGTACCGCATCATCTAATCTCCGAAAGTCCTCATCAGTTGACCGCCAATTCTGCCAACTCCGATACTTTCGCTTTATCAGTTTCAACGCTGTGCCTTGCCCAAGACCAGCCACTCTCAACACAATAAATGTCCCTTTATGGTTATCATCTGCTTGGAATGGTAAAATTGCTTCCAGTATAGTGGCTACTACCGGCTCTGCCACTGCTGTTGTTGTTAGTTCCATTTATACTCTACTCCCAACTTTGGCTCTGTCTCTACTCTCTATCTCTACTATAGCACAGATTACCCTAAAAGTCAATAGGTCAAGTATTGACGGGCGTTATATTTATAACGATTTTAGTCTATCCTAACTATATAACATATAGTAATATATATATCTGAAAATTCATAGAAAATCTGCTAGAAGCCAATAATGTATAATGGCGTCTAATTCATGCCTATAGAGTCAAAAAATCCATCCCCGCTCAAAAAACAACCACTCCCAATAGTTGCCCACCACTCATTTATGACTCGTCCTGAAGTCAATTACTATGGCAGAAGCCAGTAGCACCAAGCCACTAACTACCAACTCCGCCCTTGCCATTCTTGTCTGCGCTGGCTCCACCAGTCTATACTTCCCAAGTTCTCCAGAGTCTGGTGGATTGCAGGTATTAAAATGGGAGTACTAGCATCCCCATTTAATATGGGATAGCCCCAGTCAGAGGGCAACTTGACATAATGGTAGTTGACATAATATGGGTCCCAACCCCTACGATGCAAATTGGAGCCTTACACTACTGAGTTTTTGAGTGTGAGTGTCCGAGTCAATGCCCCACCATTCACAATTACTGGTTGACATAACAACGAGCCTATGGGCGTTATGTAAAGTGGAGCTAAACGCTCAGATTTTGATTGTGGAGCCTCAAAACTGCTGATTGGTAGTTATGTAAAGTTGGGTCCAGGC
>SDBU01000899.1_pt1 | contig 43392 bp, 39 predicted proteins | sample 2277071 | NCBI WGS metagenome assembly SDBU01 (sample SAMN10397929, study PRJNA504765) | marine sediment metagenome | isolation source: marine sediment core GS08_GC12, 126 cmbsf | place: Arctic Ocean: Gakkel Ridge, Loki's castle | collected 2008
AACCTGGTGGACAGCGTATTCAAACTGGGAGTGAGGGTCAGTTGAAGAAGGCGGTTATTTTCGCTATAACGGTAATATGGTTGACAGCCTCTTGCGGAGTTTATACATTTTCGCCATCGGCGTTGGGCGGGATAAAATCGACCGCTATCCCGTTATTTGAAAATAGAACATCGGAGGGCGGGCTTTCAGAGGATCTGACCGATAAGCTTGCCAGGGCTTTTATCGACGATAACACGCTGAGATTGGTACCGGAGAGCCGGGCCGACGCTGTCCTGCGCGGGGCGGTGATCTCGTATGAGCTCGAGGCGTACACCTTCGACCAAAACGAGGTCGTCTCCGAGTACATCGTGCGGGTAGGTTTGGATATCGGCTTTTTCGAGAAAAAAAACGCGAAGGTAATCTGGGAAGAGAAAAGGATGACCAGTTGGGGCACATATAATTCGGTCACCGAAACCGAAGATGACGGCAAGGAAGAGGCGTTGAATAAGCTTGTCGAGGATATACTTAATAAAACCGTAAAGGGATGGTAGAAAATGTCGCATACTAAGATCGGGTATTTATGTTTGACGGCCGCTTTGCTTTTGACGATTTTTAATTTTTCGAGCGTTTCGGCTGTCAATTCCAACGCTGGAACATCGGCATACGCGTTCTTGAAGATAGGAACCGGGGCGAAATCGCAAGCCCTGGCCGGGGCTTTTGTCGGGCTGGCCGACGATGAGACGGCGCTCTATTATAATCCGGCCGGATTAACAGCGGCGGCTGCCGAAGGATACGAGCTTTACGACGATCTTTTGGATAAACCGATAAATAAACCGACCAATAACAGCTTTACGGCCTCTTATATAAATTACCTGCTTGATTTCCAGTACGGATTTGTGGGGTATGTGCGTAAACTCGACGAGAAAACGTCAGCGGGAATCTCGATCGCCTATCAAAATTATGGTACCTTTAACAGGTTAAATTCGATCGGAGATAATATCGGAACGTTCGGAGCGTCGGATATAGCGCTGGGTTTAACCTATTCGAAACGAATTAGATCCGGATGGTCCATAGGAGCTACAGGCAAGTTTATCTACGAGAAGATCGATACCTATTCCTCAAACGGCCTCGGTTTCGATCTCGGAGTGATGTTTCTCCCCGAGGAAAACACCAGGATCGGATTCGCGGTTACCAATCTCGGCGCTCAATTAAGCGGATTGACCCCCACGCATAAAGACCCGTTGCCCACCAAGGCGGCTATCGGACTTTCCCATCGGCTCAGAGGATTGCCGATGGTTTTCTCCAGCGAGGTCGGCAAACCGTACGACAGCGATTTCTACCTTTCGCTGGGCATGGAGATTGTCGCTCTACAGCCATTTTGCCTGAGGATCGGCTGGAGCACCACAGGCAAGGATTATAAAATCGGCACCGACAGCGACATTCTTTCCGGTTTCGCAGGAGGATTCGGATACGGCTATAGCGATTACACGCTCGATTATTCGTACTCATCCTACGCCGATCTGGGCAATGTTCATCGGGTGACTTTAGGCGCTGGTTTTTAAAGAGGATACAATCATGCCATCATCGAGAACTCTATCCGCGAAGAACGGGTTGCTTTATGTTATAATCGCCTTTGTTTTAGCGCCGTTATTCGCGATAGCGGAGGAGACCGATATTCCCTTAAATTACCTGGAGGGTACATCCCGGAAGAAAACGTCGGGGTCAGAGGGTTGGCTGAAATTAGATTCGGACTCGAAAATCGGAATTGGCGATAGCGTGAAAACGTTGGAGGACGGCAAGCTGGAATTCCGAATATCGGATGGGATTTTCAGGATGGGCGCCAACACGCTGATTACTATTTCTCCGGGCGATTCGCGAGAGTACAATGACGGGAAAGCCATGAATTTGATTGCCGGGGAGTTATGGACTATTATTAATTCCGTCAACGATCGACGACAGGGAATATTTTTGCCTCACGCGTCTGTTTTCGGCGCGGATTTCGTTGCCCGTTTCTCGGCGGGTGATGATGGAACCGCCGAAATAAAGATTTATGAGGGAGAGCTCGAGATTTCGCGGCTTGTAATTTCAACGACAGATTCAACCGATGTCGATATCGATAACGATACGGCCGGCGATGGTGAAACTTTGCCGGAGAGCTGGTCTATGACTCTCGAATCAGGCGAGAAACTGATAATATCGTCGCGGGGCGAGATAACTTATCGCAACCCTTTCAGCCCCGACGATCCCGATGAAAACACAGATTGGGTACGTTGGAATAAAGATCGAGATAATAAGTAATAAAACTATAGATATTTATTCAGATGGAATCTTTTCCACTTTTATATGCGCGACCCGATGGCCTTTTTTATCCCGCACGGTAAATCTTAACCCGACCATTTCTATAACCTCGTTCAGCTCCAGGACCCGATCGAGTTTTTCCATGAGCATGCCGGTCACGGATTCGAATTCCCCCTCGGGCGGTTCTATTCCGAACCTTTCACAAACCTGTTCCGCGTCAACAAAACCTTTAACGATCAGCGAGCCGTCAGGTTGGACGACAATATCATCCTCCTCTTTATCGTATTCGTCCTGAATCTCGCCGACTATCTCCTCTAATATATCCTCTAACGTGATTATTCCGGCGGTCCCCCCGAATTCATCGACCACAACAGCCATATGCAATTTCATCTTCTGCATATCTCTTAGAATCTCGGAGATCTTTTTAGAATCGGGCACGAAAAACGGTTTGCGCATTATATCTTTGAGGATTATAAGGCCGCCGGTCCTGAATACTTTCAGAATATCTCTGACGTTTAAGATCCCCTTTATGTTATCGAGGTTTTCCTCATAAACAGGAAGACGTGAATACGGCTCCATGGTCGCGACCTTTAGAATTTCCTCGGGAGTTTCCTCTATCTCCATGGCGACCATCTCGGTACGAGGAGTCATGACATTACGCGCCACAAGATCCGAGAATTCAAAAACCGAGTGGATCAGCTTATGCTCGTCCGGCTCGAATACGCCCTGTCTGAGGCCCTCGGTCAGGATGATCTTCACCTCTTCCTCGGTAACCGCCGTATCTCGTCTCGAATCGGGGGATATTCCGATCGCTTTCAGACAAAGATTTGTCGACCAGGAAAGGAAATTGATAATTATCTGGAGTATCCTGAGCGACCACCAGGTAGCCGGCCCGACCGCCAACGCTATCCGCTCGGAGTAACGTATTGCCAAAGATTTGGGCACGAGTTCGGCCAGAACCAGAAAGACATATGAAATGACGATGATAACCAGCGTAATCGAGATCGTTTCGGCCGCTCCGCTTATGACCGGGATCGGGACAGACTCCAGTAGAGGCTTAACCACGAGTATTGCGGTGGCGCCCCCCAGGGCGCTGGCCGCCGAGGCTGTCACGGTCATGCCTATCTGCACGATAGCGAAGAAATCGTCGGGATCGTTTTTGAGCTTCTCCACGAAAGCGGCACGGGTGTCGCCCCGTTTAGCGAGTTCGCGAATTCTGCTCTTGCGGAGGGCGACAATGGCGATTTCGGACGCCGAGAAGAACCCTGATATGAAAACCAGGATGAGTATGATTACTATTTCAAGCCAGAACTTAAATTCCATTTATATTCCGATCAGAGACCCTCTCTGGCGTATCGCTTTAGTTTTTCCACCCGCTCTTCCAAGGGAGGGTGCGTGGAAAAAAGCGAGGTGATGCCTTTCATTTTTAAGGGATTGATTATAAAAAGATGGGCCGACGCCGGGCTTGTTTTTAACGGGATTTTCCGGCTGAAATAATGAAGTTTCTCAAGCGCCGAGGCCAACGCCAGCGGTTTATGTGAAATCTCCGCCGCGGCTCTATCGGCCAGGAATTCACGCTGACGGGAGATGGCCATTTGCACCAGCGATGCCGCGATGGGAGCGAGAATACCGACTATTAGAAAGACTACGATATTCCCTCCCGCGTCGTCGTCATCCGAGCCGAAGAACGGCATCCAGCGAGCCATGAACGCGATATACGAAATCGCCCCGGCGATAGTGGCCGCCACGACCCCGACAAGCGTATCTCTATTTCGGACATGCCCTAATTCGTGGGACATCACCGCCGTCAGTTCATCGTCGTCCAGAAGCCTCAAGATCCCCTTTGTGGCCGCTATGGCGGCGTGCTCGGGATTCCTGCCGGTCGCGAAGGCGTTGGAGCTTTCCGACGGTGTGATATAGACTTTCGGCATGGGGAGTTTGGCCATTTGCGACGCCGAGCGTACTATGCCGTACAACCTGGGATTATCGGCCTCGCTGATTTCACGGGCGCGATATAGCTTCAGTACGATTTTATCGGAAAACCAGTAGGAGCCGAAATTCAGGATTAAGGCTATCGCGAACGCGAATGTAACTCCACCGCGGCCGCCTACGAAAAAGCCGATGATTAATAAAATAGTCGTAAGAGCTACGAATAATAGCGCGGTTTTAAAAGTGTTCATTCATTCCTCTTCCTTAAAATACGATTCCCGGGAATCATCCGTCAAGCCAAACCTGCTCGGCTGATCCGACCGGCGAATATCATTTTCTACTTATACCGGCGGATCTATCCGATGGTTTCGGAAACGCGGTTTGATCGAGTCAAGCGCGGACGGAGAGGGTCTTGCGGAGTGCCGGTAAAAGCGGTATTTTACGGTAAATAGCCAGGATGAGAATCAACTCGACCGCGGCCCAAATCCAATAAATGAGGATATATTGCTCCAGAATGGCTATATGGGAGATCTCCCAGAGCCCGGCGCCGACGAGAGAGTCGAAGGCGAATGGAAGATGGATAAAGCTTAATTTAAACTGAAAATATATCTGCGATGACCACAGCGTAAAAAGCCCCAGCGCCTCGAACCATCTGAAACTCATTTTAGAGAGGATTATCACTCCAAGTACGGCCTGGGTGGCGGTAAGCAGAATCTCGGCTCGATGGCTCCAGTCGAATTCGATAGCGGTGATACTTCCTATGGAGATACCGAAGACGATCGGTATGATGGCTATTAAAAGTGTGAATTCGGCTATACCGGAGGAAACCATGTTCATCAGCGCCATAGGCGCCTTAACGACGCTTTTAGCCCAATAGAAAGCGGAGATTTTCTCGGGAAACTCGGAGAGGAACGGAGCCAGCCATTGAATCATCATATACGCCGGAACTCCCATCACGAACGATAACCCCAGCGCCGATTCTAAAAACGGACCGGCAACCAGCATGATCGCGGTGCCGCCCAGGATAAAACAGGCCCATATCATGATATTCCTGACCATTTTTTTCCTGGTCAGGATATATCTGGGCACGAACTCCAACTCATCGATTTTTTCCGCGGCGCGCGGGGGAAGCTTCAGTAAGAAAACAACATATATAAAGTATAATCCGAATAAAATGAGCGAGTCGAAAATGGACAGGGTTCCCTTCAAGACTATTATAAGCGAATAAATCGATCCCACTAATAATCCGGTGACTTCGACAGCGTGTTCGTTTTCAAGCTGAATGCTGGCGACCCTGAATTTCCCGTTCTTGCGAAGATTGAATACAACCGTCGTGATGAAAATCAGAGGCCATCCGAGGCCGACAAGAAGCCTTATGGCCCCGGTGAAATTGGCTGTCATCAAACCTATGTTGGCCATGGTCGGAGACTGACCGGCGTTCCAGGCGATTATCCCCTCTACGGCGAACTCGGGAAGGGTCTGGATAAGGGCAAGGATGGTTAAGGCGAAGGCCTGGGATACCAAAAACTGCGCCGATTCGGCTCCCCAGGCGATTACCAGGGCGGCCAATATTATCGATGGAAAAGTCCAGAACGATTGCATCGCGGCCGCCCTCGCCGTTTCGGGCGTGAATTTATCTATATCTGTCAGCATTTGGCTTTAACCACGAATTATTTTGGAGACGATATCGGTTCTGGAAACGATTCCCACGATTTTATCATCCCGGAGTACGATTACCCTGTCAACGTCTTTAAAAAGCATCAAGGCGGCGGCCTCCACAACCTGCGACATTTCGGAGATAGTGACGATATCCTTATTCATTACGTCCTGTACCCGGACCTTATCCTCCTGCCTGAGAAGATCCTCGAAAGGCACCAGTTCCGGCAGGTTGGCCAGGTTGGCGATAAAACTTTCGTAATCGGGAAGGGCGAATCGCAACAGCTCTTTTTCGGAGATCTCGCCTAATGTCCTGCCGTCATCGTCAACTACAGGGACACCGTCGATTTTATGTTTGAACATCAGGTTAGCCACTGTTTTCAAGGAATCCGACGGTGAAACCGTGGGAGGTTTCCGGGACATGATATCGGCGACAATCAATACCTTTTGCACTCTGATACCTTCTTTCTCGACTAATCCAATCAGATCATCCGGAGATTTCACAGCGGCGATCTTCTCGAGCATCCCCGAACGACGAGCCATATTAGCCAATCCCGATAGGGTTTGCAAATATAATTTGGAGATATTTCTCGGGGTAAGCAGAAGGCAGACGACTCTCAGAGGGACGCCGTCGGGAACATCGGAGCTTATGCCGTTTTTGATGATTCCCACCACGATGAATAAAGCGTCAACCGCGTCGGTACGGGCATGGGGAAACGCGAATCCCCGGCCGAAGGAGGTAGATCCCATCTCCTCTCTTTCCATGACCGCCTTGAGGATCTCATCTTTATTTTTACTCGGATATCTTTCGCAGAAGAGAGCGGCCAGTATCTCTACCGCCTCGGCCTTGCTATCGGCTTTCAGGTCGATATCGATCAATCCTTTTTCGAAAAAACGAGCCAGGTTCATCCCCGCGCTCCCGGTACCGGACTGTTCATGCTTGTAACGCCTTCGAATTAACGGTTTCAATTACCTTGATATCCCGCGGCGCGGAAACGCTTCCGGATACGAAGAACTTTATTCCCTCCTCCACGGTCATATCGAGAATCCCCGGTACTCCGGCGGGAAGCAGTATTGTTATCCCTGTAAAGGGAGTCGGGCTCGAGGGCAGAAAAACGCTCCAAAACTCTCTTTCGCCGTCGGCGTTGTGAATTGTAATACGATTGGCCAGAAATCCCAAAACAAAAATTCCCTTTCGGGGATACTCTACCATAACCACTTTTTCGAAAGTCTTGTTATCGGGTATGATCACGCCTTCTATAAACTGCTTTGCCGCCGAATACAGGGTGCTGAAAAGGGGGATTCGCAGAAGAAGCATTTCCCACTTGCCGTAAATCTTCTTGCCGATAAGATTCGAGGTAAATATCCCAGCGAGCATTATAGACATGAGGGTGACCACCAGGCCTATCAGCGGGAAGCTGATCTCCTCGCCGATTAGTTTGACAATATACGGGCCAATCAGGTTATCGATTGTCTCGACGGCGAATTTGAGTATGGCCGCGGCGGTAAAAAGCGGGACGATAACTAAAATTCCCGCGAGAAATCTGTTTTTAACAGTCTTTCTGAATTCCTCTTTAAAACTCATCTGGCTTTAATTATTCGGGTGATGATGTTCTCTGTCAAGCGAAAAGGATACCTCGATCCTCACCCGTTTCTCCTTTCGGTTTGATACAGCCGATCCTCTATAATATTTCGGCTGATTATCAAAAGGTATAAGCGCATCCCCGGTTTTTATCGATCCGGGCGATAAATACTTTTCCGGTATATTTTAGGGGAAAAACACTTTCGCGGCTTCGCTGGCCCACTGGTAAAATATCGACGGCATCACGCAGATTAGTATTACCGCGATTCCGGACAGGGTAATCCCTATTCCCAGGGTGGGGCCGAATCGTATCACCGATTCGTCGTCGGAACGGTGGAAAAACATCTTGCGCACGACGTTCAGATAGTAGAACAGGGAAACCACGGAGGTCAGCACAGCCACAACCACCAGCCAGTATATCTCCGCCTTGACCGCGGCGGCGAATAGCCAGTATTTGCCTAAAAATCCGGCGGTGGGCGGAAGGCCGACCAGGGAGAGCATAAATATGGTCATCATACTCGAAGCGAGAGGGTTGCGTTTTATCAACCCGGCGTAATCGTCGATACGGTCCGATCCGGTCATATTCGAAAACCCGATAGCCACCATGAACGCGCCGATATTGGCGAATAGGTAGGCCATAAGGAAAATCATCATTCCGATTATGGAATATTTATTTCCAGCGGTGAGGGCGACCATGACATATCCCACCTGCGCGATGGAGGAATAAGCGAGCATCCGTTTAATATCCGTTTGGGATAGCGCGACGAAGTTGCCGATGACCATAGCCAGCACCGCGACTATCTCCAGGAGTAGAACCCATTCGGTTCTGGCGATCAGGAGAGGCCCGAAAAAGATTCTGACAAAAGCCACCAGCCCGGCCGCTTTTGAGGCCACCGAAAGAAAAGCCGTGACTGGAGTAGGCGCGCCCTGGTAAACGTCGGGCGCCCACATATGGAACGGCGCGGCGGCCAGCTTGAACCCGAACCCGGCGATAAACATGACGATCCCGAAACCAAGGCCGAGCCGCAACCCCTCGGCGGTCAAATCCCAGCTTTTAATGTCGGCCAGAATGGTGGTGCCGGAAAGACCGTAGAGGATGCTGATGCCGAAGAGTAAAATCCCCGACGATGCCCCGCCGATAATCAAATATTTCAAGCCGGCTTCGGTCGATTTATGATCCCTCTTCGAATAAGCTGCCAGAACGTAGAGCGGGATGGTGGCAAGTTCCAGGGACACGTAAAGTGTAAGCAATTCGCCCGCCCCGGCCAGGAACATCATTCCGATCGTGGCGAACAGGATAAGGCCGTAGAACTCCCCTTTATGTTTGAGATGGATCTCAACATAATCGATTGAGGCGATAATCGTAAGCATCGAGGCCAGCAGAAAAATTATGTTAAATAGCCTGGCGTAACTATCGGAAAGATAAGTTCCGAAAAATCCGCTGCCGTCGGGGGTGAAGATGACCAGTACGGCGGTTATGGCCAGTCCGAGGATGGAAAGGTATCCTATCCCTCTGCGGCTGTCATCCTTTTTTGAGAAATCGACTACCAGGACCAACAAAGCCCAAATGGTCAGGAAAATCTGCGGTATGATCAGCGAAATGTTCATGATCCGATAATCAGTTTTACGAGGTTATCGACAGTGTCTTTTAAGAAAACGTTGAGTATTCTGGGATATACCCCGATCGCGACGGTCAGGATTGCCAGGGGCACCAGGGTGAAAATCTCGCGGCCGTTGATATCGGTCAGACCTTCCCATTTCGTATTAAACTGCCCCAGGAATATCTTCTGGATCATACGAAGGATATATCCGGCTGTTAAGACAATGCCGAAAATAGCGACTACCACGATCCATTTTCCGAAGAAGACGGTTTCGAACGATCCGACAAAGATTAAAAATTCCGAAACGAATCCGCTCATGCCGGGCAGTCCCAACGAGGCCATGCCGAATAACATAAACAGGCCTGTATAGACAGGGAGCTTTGCCCCCAATCCTCCGAACGCGGCGATCTCCCTTGTGTGCGCTCTATCGTATAAAACGCCGACGAGTAAAAACAGGGCGCCCGTGATAACGCCGTGCGAAAACATCTGAAACAAACAGCCCGAGATCCCTCTTGTGGTAATCGCCGCCATGCCGAGCATGCAGAAGCCCATGTGCGAAACAGACGAATACGCCACAAGCTTTTTTAGATCTTTCTGGGCCATGGAAACCAACGCGCCATAAATAATACTGATTATTCCGAGGATGGCGATCGGCATGGCATAAGCGATAGCGGCCTTCGGGAACATGGGATAAGAAATTCGAAGAATACCGTAGGTACCCATTTTCAGCAATATGGCCGCAAGGATCACCGAGACCGCCGTCGGCGCCTCCACATGAGCGTCGGGCAGCCAGGTATGGAACGGCCAGACCGGGATTTTAATAGCGAACCCTATGAAGAAGGCCGCGAATACCCACATCTGGAAAAGATGCGAGTACATGTTGTTCTGCCTGATAAGCTCGAGCATATCGAGGCTTCCCACCGTGAAATAAAGCGCGAGTATGCCGACCAGCATGAAGACCGATCCGAATAGTGTGTATAAGAAGAACTTGATAGCGGCGTATTCGCGCCGAGGGCCGCCCCAGACACCGATTAAGAAATACATCGGTACCAGCATGATCTCCCAGAAGACGTAGAACAGGAAAAAATCCAGAGCGCTGAAAACACCCATCATTCCCACCTCTAAGAGCAAGAACCAGGCGAAATATTCTTTGACTCTCACTTTGATCCCGAACGACGCGATAATCGAAATGAATGATAATAGCCCGGTCAGAAAGAGCATCGGAACAGATAAACCGTCGGCGCCCATGATATACTGTACATTGACCTGCGGAAACCATTGCAGAGGTTCGGCGTAATCGAACACGAATCCCGACGTTTTACTGCTTAAATCGAACAGCATTCCGGTATCCATCACCTGGAGGTAGTAATAGACGAGATAAATCGAGAGCAGGAAGGGGATAAAGGAAAAGAAGGCGGCTGTCCAGCGGATCGCTCCATGCGATTCTTTTTTCAGAAGGAGAATCGCCACGATCCCGATTAATGGAATAAAGGTCATATATGTCAGTATCGGAAATGGTAATGTAATCGATTCCAACTAATCCTCCTTCAGATTAATTTTATAAACAAAAAGACCACCGCGCCAAAAAAGACAAACAGCGCGTAGGTCTGTAATTGACCCGTTTGAATCTTGCGGATATTCCGTCCGAAGAACATGGATAGATACCCGGAGCCGTTAACCGCGCCATCGACAACGTAAGTATCGAATCTCTCATGCGCCCAGGAGATGAAAAGAGTTAGTTTCCCGGCGCCGTTGACCATACCGTCGATAATAAGTTGATCGAATTTATAAAGGGCCTCCATGAGCCAGTATGTCGGATTTATGATAGTGGCCATATAAAGTTCGTCGAAATACCATTTGTTATAGAAGAACGTATATATCGGCTTGAATCTGGCGGCCATTTTCTCCGGCGAGACTGATCCTTTGACATACATTAGATATGCCAGGCCGATACCGCTTGCGGCTACAAGCAACGATATAATCATCAATATAAGACTCGGCTCTACGTGATGAATCGCGCCGTAATAAACAAACGACGAGTACCCTTTATGAAGCCACGGTATGCCGACCCATCCGGCGCAAACCGAGAGAACGGCCAGTATCATCAAAGGGACCGTCATGCTCTTCGGAGATTCGTGCGCGCGATCGTAGGCTTTCTGGTCGCGGGGTTTGCCGACGAACGTCATGAAATAAAGCCTGAACATATAGAAGGCTGTCATTCCGGCCACGAGGATAGCGACCAGCAGGAAAATATAATGCCCGCCTGCGAGGGCTGTGGCGAAAATCTCGTCTTTGGACCAGAACCCGGATAAAGGAAATATTCCGGATATCGAAAGGCTGGCTATCAAGAACGTTATCGATGTCACTTTCATCTTTTTATGCAAACCGCCCATGAACCGGATATCGTTGGTATGGACAGCGTGGATCACCGAACCGGCGCCTAAAAACAACAACGCTTTGAAGAAGGCGTGAGTCATAAGATGAAACGTACCCGCGGTGTACCCGGCCAATCCGAGCGCCATCATCATATAACCGAGCTGTGAGACTGTGGAATAGGCCAGCACCCGTTTGATATCGTTTTGAACCAGGCCTATGGTCGCCGCTAAAAACGCCGTGAACGCTCCTATCGACGCCACCACTAACATCATGGTTTCCGAGATCATGATGATCCCCATAAGGCGGGCGGCCAGGTACACTCCGGCGGCGACCATGGTGGCCGCGTGGATTAATGCCGAGACGGGTGTGGGACCTTCCATGGCGTCGGGGAGCCAGACATGCAACGGGAACTGCGCCGATTTCCCCACAGCCCCGGCGAACATCAGCAGTCCGGCGATAATCACGAGGCTTAACATATCGGCCGGTATCTCGCCGTTGGCGATCATGTAATTAAGCTCCGGCAACGACGCTGTCCCCACCGCGAATAGTAATATAGCCAATCCCAGCATGAATCCGAGATCGCCGATTTTTGTGGTGATAAAAGCCTTCTTGCCGGCGTCGGAGGCGGTTTTCTTCTCAAACCAGAAACCGATCAGCAAATACGATGTCAGACCGACAAGCTCCCAGAATACGAACATCAAAACATAAGTCCCGGCCAGCACCAACCCCAGCATAGAGAAGGTGAACAGGGAAAGGTAAGCGTAATAACGAGCGAAACGCGGGTCGCCGCGCATATAGCCGAGAGAGTAAATCTGCACCAGCGCCGCCACGATACAAACGACCATGAGCATGATAGCGGTCAACGGATCTATATAGATGCCCATGGGGATTACAAACGCGCCTTCTTTGCCGTGACGTTGCGGCTCGTCGAAGGTAAGGTGATGCCCCGATTCGCCGTGGCCGACCGCTGTTTCCTCGTGGATAGCTTCCTGATTATGTTCGTCGGAGCGGGTTCCGGTCTCTTCGCTGACGGCGAGCGTTTCTTCGTCATGTGTAGCCTGAACGGAATGATCGGCCAAGTCGGCTTCATGATGCTCGATCTCCGCCATGGGAACTATGGCGCCGGTCGATCCGGGATCGCCGAACTCCAGCCAGTCGATCCAGTATTCTTTCGGGGTGGGATCTTCCAAGACCTGTATAAGAACGATTGTCGATAAAATGAAGGAAATCAGGATCATGCTGATGGAGAAATAGCTTGAGACCTTGTTGTTTTTATTTAAAAAGAACACGATCATTATAAATGCCAACAGCGGAAGGGCCGCTATGATCCAGCTATAGGGAAGCATCAGTTCGTACCTCCGGAATGTTTGGGGTTGTCGGCGATTATATTTTCGATCGGTGGAGACGATGGTTTCTTGTCATCCTGAGCCGCCTCGGACACCGATAAGAATGTTCCCGCCAGGGCCGCGGCCATGGGGTTGCCTGAGAGCAGAGTAGGCAATCCCGCTATCACATTCTTCTGAATTTGATTATTCATTTTGTTGAATCCCGTTAGTCCCAGATTATGGCAGAAGGATAGAATAGCGATTGAAGCGACGGCTGTTAAAATGATCCCGATCTTACGCGTATTTCCGGGATTATGCCCCGCCAGCGATCTCCACACGATTACAAACGGTAATGTCGATATCATAACGCCGCTGGCCAGGCCGAGAGCAATTCCTCTCCATAATACGATGGGATCGCCAAGCCTGTTTATGAACTCGGAAAATCGCAGAGAATCGGATAACGAGAATGAGATAAATCCCAGGCCGGCAAAAACGGCCAGGATAAAGCCGAGAGCCCATCCGGTCTTAAGAGAAGGCCTTATTTTAAAGGCGGAATATTTCCTGTAAGCAATTACGAATACGATTGAAGAAAGTAGAAATACCAGGTAATAGAAATCTATCGGTATATTCAACAGATGAACGAACAAAAACGGCAGACCCAGAAGCAACGCCGCCGCGTATAAAATCCAGATCAGGTGCTTCCAATCGCTTGATTTAAAATTTACTGAAACCACAAACTCACCATTTCATATAATTAATTTTGTCGACCTCGATACCGCGGAAATTGCGGTAAAGAAGCATTATAATAGCCAATCCCACAGCCGCCTCCGCGGCCGCGATGGTAATGACGAATATGGCGAAAATCTGCCCGGTGATAGCGTCGGGGGTGAGAAATCTTGAAAAGGCGATGAAGTTGATATTCACCGCGTTGAACATTAACTCGATGGACATTAAAACACCCACAGCGTTGCGCCTGGTAAGCAGGCCGAAAATCCCGATGCAGAATAACGCCGAGGCTAAAACCAGATAATGCGCTAAACCAGGCATATTACTCGTCCTTCCTCGCGATAACTATCGCCCCAATTAGCGACGCTAAAAGCAATATGGAGACGATCTCGAACGGCAGTACGAAATCGGACATCAGCAATCGCCCGATCTTTTCAATACTGTCATTGGAAAGATCTATGATAATCTCGATATCGCTTTCAGTAGTCAGAACCCATTCGGCTTTTTCAACCGAGTTGATATCCAACCGATCGGTCCAGGCTTTCATATAAGCCTTGCGGCTTCTGGAAAAGAACCTGTCTGTAGTTGAAAAATCCGAATTCGCCGATAGCAAATACCCGCTTTTCTTATTTGTAAATTTGGCGAGAAGAACTTTAGGCTTCCTGCTATCATCGGTAGTTACGACGAAATAACCGGCCGCGACATAACTTTTCCCCCGTCTATCCTCGATATTAATCGTCCAATTCCATCTGGGGTGATCGGACGGCAGTTCCGAGATATCTATCGACGCGGTCCAGGCTCCGGTATTCGGAGCGGACGGGACATCGAATGTTTTTATCATGGTAAATCCGGCAAGAGCCAGAAACAGGACGCTTATAACGGCCGCCGGTATTATATTTTCGTTGGCCTGACGAACCGAGCGCGATTGTATCTTATGAGTAAGCATTATGGCGAATAGAATAAGAATGGTTACCGCTCCTACATATATCAGCACCTGAATAGCCGCCAGGAATTCCGCGTCGAGCATTAAGTAAATACCGGCGACGAGGAAAAAGGCCAAAACCAGGAAAAGGGCGCTGTGGAAAACGTTGCGGAGAGTAACCACCATCAAAGCGGCAAGCACGATCAGGCCCGCTAATATGTAGAAGAGAACCAGGCTCACTTTTCACCCTCCTCGCCGCTATCGGATTTTTGTTCGGTAGATTGTTTTTCGGGGCTGGGAGCCGGTTTTTCAACCTTTTTCTTTTTTCTGGGTTCGAATTTGACATCCCGGCCGATTTCCTGAAGTTTCGCTTTGTCGTAAATCAACTCATCTTTATTGAATACGGCGAACTCGTATTTGCCTGTCATCTTGATAGCGTCGAAATTGCAGACCTCCTCGCAGATTCCGCAAAAACAGCAAATTGTGTTATCGATCTTGAACTCCCCGGGATATCTCTTTTTCGTTTCGGGGTCTTTGATCTGCTCTATATAGATCGCGTTTACCGGGCATTGCTTCATACAAACCAGACAGGCGTTGCAATTCAGTTCACCGGTTTCCGGATTCGATAAGAGGACCACTACTCCCCGCGAGCGTTCCGGCATCGGCCAGCGCTCGTCTGGATACTGCAGGGTGACCGCTTTTTTCGGCAGGTATTTGGCCGTGGTCTTAAGGCCGATCAGCAGGTTCCAAAAACCTATTATTATTTCTTTTACAATGCCCATGATTATCCGAAGAAATAAACTCCCAGTCCGGTTAATATCAGGTTAACAAACGCCAGAGGAAGAAGGAACTTCCAGGCGAAACCCATGAGTTGATCGACTCTAAGCCTCGGAAAAGTCCATCTGAACCACATAAGAATAAACACTAAGAACAGAGTCTTGCCGATAAACCATGCCCAGCTCGGGACGAAAGCCAGCCCCGGCAACGGCGGCTGCCATCCGCCCAAAAACAGGGTCGTGCCGATTGCCGATATGGTAAAAGCGTTAATGAATTCCGCTAAGAAAAACATGGCGAATTTCATGCCGGAGTATTCGATATTAAATCCGGCAACCAGTTCCTGTTCGGCCTCGGGGAGATCGAACGGTGTACGGTTGGCTTCGGCAGTAGCGGCGACAAAGTAAATCCCGAAACCGAGGATCTGGGGAAGCCAGTACCATTTCCAGAAATATGGTCCCTGGGCCTCGACTATATCGACCATGGAAAGCGACCCGGCCAGCATAACAACGCCGAGAAGCGAGATTGTCAACGGCACTTCGTAAGAGACGATCTGCGCCGCGGATCTCATGCCGCCTAAAAGCGCGTACTTGTTGTTAGATGACCATCCGGCCATAAGAAGCGATATAATTGTAAAAGAGGTAATGGCTATTATATAAACGATACCGATATTTAAATCCCTGGCGATAAGACCTTTGCCGAATGGGATCACGATATAAGCGAGATAGGCCGTCACAAACGCGATTACCGGCGCCCAGAAAAAGACTTTGCGGTCGGCGACGTCGGGAATGATGTCCTCTTTTTGTAATAGTTTTATGCCGTCGGCCAGGGTTTGCAGCACACCGTGCGGCCCGGTACGCATGGGGCCGAGTCGATCCTGAAAATGAGCGGAGACTTTCCGTTCCCACCAGACCAAAAACAGAGCGACAAGCGAAAGAACTCCGATAAGTACTATTCCCGCAAACGCCATAACAGAAAGATCGAGCCAGATAACGGGGATACCGTTGGTTACAAACCAGTTTGATAGATAATTGTAAATGCTCAGCAGGAAACCGTCGAGTTCGAACATCAGCGATCGACCTCCGGGAGAATAACGTCGATTGAACCGAATATGGCCACCAGGTCGGCGATCTTCCAGCCAATGGATATGGGAGCGAGGGTTTGCAGATTACCGTATGACGCGGTTCTGATTTTCACCCTGTACGGCTTTTTGCCGCCGTCGGATACGATATAATAACCCATCTCGCCTCTCGGCGCCTCGATGCGGGAAATGACCTCCCCCGCCGGCGGCCGCAGGATAACAGGCAATTTAGCCCGGACCGTATCGCCTTCGGGCAGACCGTCGAGGGCCTGCTCTATAATATTGCATGATTGCCGGAATTCACGGATACGCACGATATATCTATCCCAGATATCGCCGTTTTTACCGGTCGGGATTTCGAAATCGAATTTATCGTATACCGAGTATGGTTCGGCCTTCCTGATATCCCAGGCGAAATTCGATCCCCTGATTGTCGGGCCGGAGGCGCCCAGATCCTTGGCCAGATCGAGAGGCAGGATTCCGATACCTTTGGTGCGGCCGAGGAAAATCGGGTTTTCGGTCAGGATGGCCTCGTAATCATTGACCTTATCGCGGAAATCCTTGATAAATTCCCGGCATGATTTCACGAACTTCGGCGGTATATCGCGCGATACTCCGCCTATCCTTATATAATGATAAGTTAATCGCTGCCCGCAGGTCATCTCGAACAGGTCCAGAACCCACTCCCTCTCGCGGAAAGCGTAGAGGAAAGGAGTAATCGCCCCAAGATCGAGGGACATGGTTCCCAACCAGATCAGATGCGAGGCGATCCGGTTTAGTTCCACCATTATCACCCGCAGATATTCGGCCCGTTCCGGCACCTCGATCGCGGCCAGTTTTTCCACCGCCACCGCCCAAGCCAGGTTCGAGGGCATGGAAGCACAATAGTCTATTCTATCGGTGAAGGGCATGAACTGGTTATACGTGCGGTTTTCGGCGATTTTCTCTATGGAACGATGAAGATATCCCACATGCGGGGTGATTTCCTTGATGAACTCACCTTCCATTTTCAGAACCAACCGGAGCACCCCGTGTGTCGACGGGTGCTGAGGGCCCATATTAATGAGGAATTCCTCTTCGCGAAGGTTTTGAGTTGTATCCATCATTTTTCCGGCATGGGGATGAAATCGGGACCGGTCCAGCCTTTCCTCATGGGGTATCCATGATCCCAATCATCGTAAAGCAATAACGGACGAGGATCAGGATGGTTCGGAAAATTTATTCCGAATAGTTCCATCGCTTCTCGTTCGAACCAGTTTGCCGCCGCCCAGATATCCGAGAGGGTCATTATTTCAGGATTGTCTTTATCCAGTTTTACTTTGACCACCGCCTTATGGATTTTCTCGTAGGAGGCAAGGCTCAATACCACTTCGAAACGATCGTCGGGATAATGGACCGCGCAAAGCTGGAACAGCGAATCGAAATCGAGATCGGGGTCGTTTTTGGCAAACGCGCATAATTCGTGATATTTCGCCTGTGAAATATATAAATAAGGTTCCGGCTGATCGTTTTCGATAACATCGATATCAGGCCCGAACTTATCTTTGAATCTGTTGATTATCTTTTCTTTAGTCATCTGGCGCGGCTGGTTTGCGAAGCTTATACGTTTTTCCGATCCGATGCCCAGTCGGACATCTTCTCTTTTTTGATTTTCTCCTGTAATTTCAAGCAACCCTGTATCAGCGATTCGGGACGGGGAGGACAGCCCGGGATGTAAACGTCCACCGGTATAACCTTATCAATCCCTTTTAATACCGAATAGCAATCGTAATAAAACGGCCCTCCGTTGCAGGCGCATCCGCCCATGGCGATCACGTAACGCGGTTCGGCCATCTGCTCATGTAATAGCTTGACCCTTTTCGACATCTTGTGGGTGACCGTGCCGGCGACAAACATCAGGTCCGCCTGCCTCGGCGAAGCGCGAAAGATCATACCGAAACGGTCGAAATCGTAGCGGGACGCTCCCGTGGCCATCATCTCGATAGCGCAGCAGGCCAGACCGAAGAGCATATACCATATAGATGACGCCCTGGACTGGTTCAAAACCCAGTCCATCGAGGTGGTGATAATCCCGCCGCCCGGCAGTTTTTCAACGTAAGCCGGAACTTTTTCGATTATACCCATCTAAGCGCTCCCTTTCGCCAGGCGTAAATAAGCCCGAAAATAAGTATGGCCAAAAATATGAACATCTCGATCAGGGCAAACAGTCCCAGTTTCCTGAAAGCGACCGCCCAGGGAAAGAGGAAGACTACTTCGACATCGAAAATAACGAATATCAACGCGAATATATAATAGCCGACATTATATTGAATCCAGGACGACCCCATGGTAGGCTCGCCGCATTCGTAGATCTGGAGTTTCGTCTTCGAGGGTCGATGAGGTCTCAATAGTTTAGCTATCAGGAAAGTGACCAGAACGAAGCCGGTGCCGATCAGCAGGAATATTCCGATTATCGAGTAGTCATCAACCATTAAGAGTCCCCGTCTTGTGACTATTTTCACTTATCAATTCAGGGCGGAAAAAACCTTATCTCGCGAAAAAAGTCAAGACTATTTTCAAAAATAATATTTACCCTAATAAGGCGCATTCTTAGATCTATTTTTCTAATCAAAGAGTGTTAGGGGGAAGGGGCTGGTTAAATCTCCGGCGGATTCAGATCGAGTTTAATCAGGAATGTTTATTATGTTGAAAAAGGGGTTGTCGGATGATGATTTGGTTTTCGTCGCCGGGATTTTTTTGTCAAACGAGAACGCCGCGAAGCCGTCAAATCGAATTTCGAAATTGATCGTTTATTGGAATTTTATTTTCGCAAACGGTCGAATCGACGAAAAACGAATTTTAGGGATCATTTTACCCTAATTGATTAGGGATTATCTTAAAAAAATATATCTTCGGATTTTGTTTAAAAACGCGCGCGATCAAAATCAATTATGGTGATCTGTTTATTCGCCGCGATTCGGTTTTTTCATAGAGAAAAACATAGTTCAATTGAAAAATATTTATGAGGATTAACCGTGAATGCTCTTTGAAATCGTTGACAGAACACTTTGGTAGTGACGAAAAAAGTTTTTTTATTTCAATATTTGGTTTGACACGAAACGAATAAACGTGATAAAATCTTTGCGATTATTATGAAAGTGACGATTGGAAGATCAAGTGAGAGATTCGCGGCTAATCTCGAACAGTTAAAAAAAGAATCGGCCAGGCAGATTAAGAGGTCCTACGATTCAATTGTTACTATAAAAGATTTTCTCTCCAGGACGGGAACCGAGGAAGCGCCTAAGCGCTATACCGCCCTGGTTTCGAAATTCGACTCCGTGGAGAAAAGGCTTTCAACTTTCGAGGAATCGCTCAACGAGCGCGTGGAGAAATTGATAAGGGAGTACGACAAATTAAAATCGGAAGTCGATACCCTGGCTAAAGAGAGGAATATTTATAAAGCCTTATACGATCTTTCGGTGGATATAACCTCCCAGAGAAACTTAGGCGAGGTTCTTCCGTCGATTGTGCGGACAACGGCCAAGAATTTATCATGCGATAACGCGGTTTTACGCATAGTCGACGATAACGGATCTGTTCTATTTCAGTATAACTGGTCGTCGAAGAACGGTGGAGAGAAAAACTCGCCTTCATACCAGATCTTCGACGCTGTCCTTTCCACCGGTAACATCGTTTCTATACATTTCGACGAAGGTTCCGGTGAAGGGGTTGTTTGCCTTCCGCTTTGTTCCGCTGACGAGACTCTCGGGATTATCTACCTTTCACGCAAGGAACAGGCTTTCGGTCAAAGCGATATAGAGTTGCTGCGAACGATCTCGTCTAAAATCGCCGTTACGGTGGAATCCAACAGGCTGTTTTCGGATCTCGAGGAATCACGTCAGTCGCTGATGGAGGATCTTCGGGAAAAATACGATTTCGATGAGATCATCGGAAATTCGCCGGAGATTGCCCGGGTATTGGCCACTGTAGCGGATGTTGCCGAGAGCGAAAGCGTGGTCTTGATCGAAGGCGGCTCGGGGACGGGAAAGGAGCTTCTGGCGCGCGCCATACATTTTAACTCCCTCAGGAAAGATAAGCCGTTTGTGGCCATAAACTGCGGCGCTATCCCCGAGACGCTCTTGGAATCCGAATTGTTCGGTTACGAGAAAGGGGCGTTCACCGGGGCGGTTCAGAAAAAGCCGGGTAAATTCGAACTGGCTGACCACGGTACGATTCTATTGGATGAGATTGGCGAGCTATCACCGGTATTACAGGTAAAACTCCTTCGTTTTCTGCAGTCGGGAGAATTCGAGCCGCTCGGATCAACATCGATGCGGTACGCCGACGTAAGGATTTTATCGGCCACAAAACGGGATTTAAAGAAAATGGTGGAAACCGGGGAATTCAGAGATGATCTTTATTATAGAATTCATGTTATCGCTATCAAGCTGCCCTCCCTGGCAAGCCGAAAGGGAGATGTCGAGATACTGGCGAATTATTTTTTAAGGATGTACGCGGAGAAGAATACGAAAGATATTAAAGCTATAGGAGATGGAGCGCTGAATTTCCTGAGAGGATATAATTACCCCGGCAATATTAGAGAATTGGAGAATATTATCGAAAGAGCGGTGGTGCTCTGTAAAGGAGATATGCTGACCGCCGACGATTTGCCGGATTACATGGTCAATCGGCCGGGAATATCGGGGCTGGTCAAGCCGTCTAACGCAGCGGAACTGAGAGAACTCAAGATTAAACTCTGGAAAGAGGTGGTTGAGCCGGTGGAAAGGGAGTTCGTCTATAAAGCCCTTGGCGATTGCGGGGGGAATATTTCCGAGGCCGCCAGGCGGATGGGAATGCATAGGAAACAGTTTCAACGGATACTCAAAAGGAGCGGCGGTCCCGATCGGGTACCGGATTCGGTTTGATATGCCGCAGGCAAACTATTGTTTACATCGTGGCGCGACAACGGTGTCGCGGGAGTTGTCATGGGGGAAATTATATTTTCCCGTAACTATATAGAAAAATATGCGACAGCGATGTCGCGTTTTCTTATCTTGTTGAACGACAATGGGATTTGCGATAGAGATCGTATCTTGTTGCAACCCCGCGTGTTACGTCCTGTACTTTATTATTTTATCATTTGTGGCATGATATTTGCCTTATACGACTTACGGTGAACTTTATGGAAGATAGCAAGTTAACGATCAATGAATCATTCTCCACGGGAGATCTTAAAACTCAGGTTATCGATGCCGCCTTAGAGGTGCATAAAAATATAGGATTGGGATTCGGAAAGCAAGAATACGGCAGGGCATTGGCTCACGAACTGGGGCTCAGAGGTATTCCGTTTGAGCGTAAGAAGAGGGTTAAGCTTTCTTATAAAGGTTCGGTCGCGGGCGAATACAATCTCGATTTTGTAGTGGATGATTCCCTGGTGCTATTTGTGTCTACCGAGGAGAGGCTATCTCTGTCCGCCGATTCCAAATTGAAAAGTATTTTGAGATCGGTGAAATTGAAAGCAGGATTGATTTTTAATTTTTCCAAGGAGATCTTGGAGATTAAAACCGTGAAACGTTAGATTCACAGGAGGAGGTGAAACCATGCCCGCGAAAAAGAAGGCTAAGAAGAAAACGGCTAAGAGGAAAGTAGCCAAAAAGAAAACGGCCAAGAAGAAAACAGCTAAGAGGAAAGTAGCCAAGAAGAAAACGGCCAAGAAGAAAACTGCCAAGAAAAAAACGGCCAAGCGGAAAACTGCCAAAAAGAAAACCGCTAAGAGGAAAATGAAAAGATAACCTTTAGCGCAAAGGTAAGTTTTCAGGCAAATAGTTCTTTTGCCACAAAAGTCCGCCTTCGGGCGGACTTTTTATTTGGTATCTCCGCTCGAATTGATTATTATTTTCAATCTTATGCTTAAAGGACGTAAAAAATATTATTTGCCTGCCATAATATGGGCGGTATTGATAATGATAGTCTCGTCGATACCCGATCTTTCCACCCCTGTCGTAGGGTTTACCTGGATTGATAAAATCGCTCATTTCTGCGAATATTTTATTCTGGGTTTTCTAACCGCTTATGCGGTTAGCGGTTTTAACCGGAAAACGTGGTCGATATTCTTGATCTCTGTACTCATGGCGGCGGTTTATGGCGTATTGGACGAGTTTCATCAGTTGCTTGTCCCCGGCAGATTCATGGAGGGATGGGATATGGTTGCCGATTTTTTGGGGTCGATTCTGGCCGTAGCCCTATTTGTCAGATTTCTGCAACGTAAAGCAAGAGCTTCATTTCGAGATTAAACTCATTGAATATTATTGATTATGAGGCCGATTATAATGTAAATTGGAGGTTGATTAGCGTATGGCAACTAAAATAAAAGCGATTTACGGGACTAAGGATATCTTACCGGACGAGGCCGGGAGCTGGTTAGAAATTTTATCGGTGGTGTCCCGGGTCGCCGAGTCCGGCAACTACGGTTTAATCGTGAATCCTGTTTTCGAGGCCACTGAGTTATTCGCCAGGGGAATAGGGGAGACCAGCGATGTGGTCGCCAAAGAGATGTATACTTTTACCGATCAGGGCGGACGTTCCCTGACTTTACGTCCGGAGGGCACGGCGTCGGTAATAAGAGCCTATATAGAACATTCCCTCGGAATGGGCTCGGGTGTTACCAAGCTCTGGTACGCCGGACCGATGTTTCGCCAGGAGCGGCCCCAGGCGGGAAGATACAGGCAGTTTTACCAGTTCGGTATCGAGGCCATCGGCTCCCTGGAACCGTCACTCGATGCCGAGGTGATCGGTTTGAATTACGAGATATTAAATCAACTGGGAATAAAGGATCTTTCACTGGAAATTAATTCAATCGGGATGCCGTCAGATAGAAAAGTCCACGGTGAAGCTTTCGCAGATTTCATCGGGCCTGTACTCGAGAGCTTTTGTAAAGACTGCAAAAGACGTTTCGAGATCAATCCCTTAAGGATGTTCGATTGCAAACAGGAAAGATGCCAGGCGAATTTAAAGGACGCTCCGGTCGTTTACGAATTTTTATCGAACGATAATCTCAAGCATTTCGAGAAAGTGCTTAAGTACCTGGAGATTTTGAAAATTCCCTTTATGTTGAATAAAAGGCTGGTTCGAGGCCTGGATTATTACACGCGTACCGCCTGGGAGTTCAAATCGGGAGCGCTCGGTTCGCAGGATTCGGTATCCGGCGGCGGGAGATACGATCTATTATCCGAACAGCTTGGCGGGCAGCCTACCCCCGGGATCGGATTCGCCGCGGGGATGGAGAGGATATTGATGGCCATGCCCGGCGACGTCGAGGGTAAAAAACAGAAGACATTCGGGTTTTACCTGGTTATAGGCGATGAGCGATTTCGTCCCGACGCTTTTAAGCTGGCCGGTTTTTTAAGAAGGCTGGGTATTACCGCTGATATCGATTACCAGGTGCGTTCGATGAAGGCTCAGATGAAACAGGCGAATAAAAGCGGGTTTAGATACGCCGTGATTTTTGGCGAAGACGAGATGAACAGGGGCGCGGTTGTTTTGAGAAATATGGCTGATTCCGGTCAGTTCGAGATCGTATTGAGCGATATATATAGTATCGGTAACGCGGAAGAATTTGGAGAGTTTATTGGAAAAGGAAGATAACATTTTCAGGACAGGATTAAGGTCTCATACCTGCGGGCAGTTGGGCAAATCCGATTTCGGGGCCGAGGTTTCTCTTTGCGGATGGGTTCATGGATACAGAAATCTCGGGGGTCTGCTTTTTATCGATATGCGCGATAGGTGGGGAATAACCCAGGTGGTTTTCGATCCCAACGATGTTGACGCCGACAATATGGACTTAGCGCGCACCCTGCGCTATGAGTTTTCGATAAGAGTATCAGGCAAAGTCAGGCAGCGTCCCGAGGGGATGGCAAACAAATCAAATCCTACCGGAGATATAGAGGTAGCGGCTCGAACGGTGGAGATTCTTAATGAATCCGTCACTCCTCCGTTTCTGGTCGAGGATGAGACTACCGCCTCCGAAGAATTGAGGCTGAAATACAGGTATCTCGATCTTCGACGCCCCTGCTTGAGAAACAAGCTCGAGATTCGCCACAAGGCGACTGTGGCCGTAAGGGAATATCTCAACTCGAGGGGGTTCGTGGAGATCGAAACACCCCTTCTGATGCGTTCCACTCCGGAGGGCGCCCGCGATTATATTGTGCCGTCGAGGGAACAAAAGGGGAAATTCTACGCTCTGCCGCAATCGCCTCAGCTATTCAAACAGATTCTGATGATTGCCGGTTTCGACAGGTATTATCAGCTGGCCCGATGTCTTCGCGACGAGGATCTACGCGCCGACAGACAGCCGGAGCATACTCAGATAGACATGGAGATGTCGTATGTTACCGTTGACGATATCTTCGAGATCGTTGAGAATATGATGAGACATCTATTTAAATCTGTGCTCGGCGACGATTTCGCGCTTCCGTTTAAGAGGCTAAAATATAGAGAGGTTATGGATCGCTACGGAATAGATAAGCCGGACTTGAGATTCGGCCTCGAGATTGTCGATCTGGGCGAAGTGTTAGCCGGCACGGAATTCAGGATATTTTCGGAGACTCTTAAGAAAGGCGGCGTCGTCAGGGGCATCAAGTACCCCGGCGGATCGGGGCTGTCGAGAAAGCAGATAGACAACCTGACGGAAATCGTCAAGAGCGCCGGAGGGAAAGGGCTCGCTTATATCGCCAGGACCGAAGAGGGGGTCAGATCGACGGTGGCCAAAAACTTGGCCGAGGCGGAATTAAACGGCATCTACGAAAAAACAGATCTGAAGGTCGGCGATATCCTTTTTATCGTTGCCGATGAATGGAAAACCGCCTGTGATTGTCTGGGTGTCTTACGCAAAGAGTTAGGCAATTCGTCAAAGGACGAGTATAAAGAGAAATGGGCTTTTCTCTGGGTCGAGGAGTTTCCGTTGTTCGAATATAAAGTGGATATCGCGCGTTTTGACGCAACGCACAATATAGTATCGTCCCCGTATAAAGAGGATATAGATTTGCTCGACCGCGGGTTTACATCGGAGTTATCTTTAAACGATCAGGATCATCCCTGGAGCAAAATTCGCGCTAACCAGTACGATCTCGTGTTAAACGGGGTTGAAATCGCCTCGGGTGGAATCAGGATTCACAATCGAGCGATACAGGAAAAGGTATTGAAGGTGCTGGGAATAGACGCCCAAAGGGCTGAAAAGATGTTCGGATTTTTATTAAACGCCCTGGAATTCGGCGCTCCCCCTCACGGCGGTATCGCCCCCGGTTTCGATAGGATTGTGGCCCTAATGACCGATTCGGATTCGTTGCGGGACGTTATCGCGTTTCCGAAAACCACCGCCGCTCAATCGCTCATGGACGGTTCTCCGGCGGAAGTGGATCCGAACCAGCTTATCGAATTGGGGATTCAGATCAGGGGGGAAGAGGAGTAGATGGCCTCTTTAATACAGAAAACAATCGATATAAGCGGAATCGATCCCCGTTTAATTTACGGTCCGCAACATTCGCATATCGAGTTGATCGAAAAGGAATTCGAGGTCGATCTCGTGGCCAGAAGCGACTGGATAAACATCAAGGGAGAGTCCGACAGGGTCAGGTCGGCCGAGAAAATAATCCTCGATATTCTCGACCATATCAGGGCTACCGGGGAGTTAAACGAAAGTTATATTCTGTATTCCATCGCCGTAGTAAAGGACGGCGGTATCGCTCCATCCAGGGAGGTCGATAATAATTCCGGCGTGGTTACGTCTATCGCCACCAAAAAAACAATCAAGCCTAAGACAATTGGCCAGAAGAAATATATCGAGATGATCGAATCGAAAGACCTGGTTTTCTCTATTGGTCCCGCCGGAACAGGCAAGACCTATCTCGCCGTGGCTATGGCGGTCAGGGCCTTTAAGCGCAAGCAGGTATCGAAGATTATCCTGACCCGGCCGGCGGTGGAGGCGGGAGAAAATCTCGGGTTTCTCCCTGGAGATATTCGGGCCAAGGTGGATCCTTATCTTCGCCCTTTATATGACGCTCTTCATGATATGATTGCCTTTGAGAAAATAAAGAAATTAATGGAGACAGGGATAATCGAGATCGCTCCTCTGGCTTTTATGCGGGGACGGACTTTATCCAACGCTTTCGTGATATTGGACGAAGCTCAGAATACCACATATGCTCAGATGCTGATGTTTCTAACGAGATTGGGCGGGGGGTCCAAAGCGGTAATCACCGGCGATGTCACCCAGATCGATCTTGAGAACAGGCTGTCATCGGGTTTATTACCGACGAAGAAGATCCTGGGGAAAATCGATGGTATAGGTTTCATAGAACTTACCGAGAAAGACGTTGTCAGGCACAGGCTGGTTCAGGATATAATTATAGCCTACGATAAGCATAACACCGCGAAAAGAGGGCGGAAGGGACGATCTTGAAGTTCTTTTCCAAAAATAAGAACAACGTCGTTATAAAGGGATCCGATACCGGTAAGGATTATTCCGACGACGATTCTTTACGGGGACACAAACTGCTATTTCGGGCGTCGCTTGCCGCCGCCCTGATTTTCGGGATTACCTTCCTTTACCCCATCGATAAGATTTATCAGCCTATCGAGGTTCCTCGGGTCGGAGAGATAGCGGGAGAGGATCTCTCGGCCCCTTTCGATTTCCCCATATTAAAATCGGACGAGGAACTCAAAAAAGACCGTCAACTGGCTATGAGCAATCTTCGGCCGGTGATCGTGTATGATACAGTGCTGAGCGCCGCGATCGAAGACGGAGTTCGCCGGTTTTTCGGCGCTGTTGATTCGCTGGCCGCCCTCCATCTCGATTCGATTTCGTTCACACAGGTGTTGCGCTACCAGTTTCCGTCATTGCCTCAAGGCGTGATAACCGTTATAAGCGACGCATCCTCGGCGGGCGAACTCTCGGGGTTCTGCGTGGAAACAATCGATACGGTGATTTACACCGGCGTTATATCCGCCGTTGAAAGCCTGCCTTTCGAGGAATCCGGCCTGGTCACCCTGCGAAAGAGCGGCGAGACAATAACCCTTGTAAGGGAGCTTCTACGAGATGTCGAACGGGCCCGATTATTCATAACCGGTAGAGCGTATGCCCGATTCGAAAGTAATGAGCGTATAGCGCACGCGGCTGTTGAGATAATCGGACACTTTCTCGAGCCGAACTTAAGATATGACAAAGAAGCCACCGAACGAAATAAAAATGCCGCCCTTCAGGCTATAAGAGATGATAAAGGGTGGGTTTATAAAGACGAATTAATAATAAAGGCGAACGAAAGAGTTACCGAACTTCACAGCGATAAGCTTTTGTCTTTAGCCAGGTTTAAACGTCAGAAATTCTCGCAGAGTAATTTCTGGCAATTCCTTCTTCCACCCCTGGGACGGCTTTTTTTCGTGGCGTTCCCGATTCTGTTTTTCGGGTTCTATGTTTACTATTTCCGAAAAAACATCTTCGCCTCGAACTCAGCCCTGGTTCTTTTCTCCATTCTCATCGGGGGGCTGACAATCATCTTATACATTATAATATCCCAGCCTTATCTGTCGCCTTATCTTGTACCCATTACAATTGTATCGATGCTGGCTACAATCGCCTACGATCTGGAGACGGGACTTTTCCTGACATTCGCGTTGGCGATTATGATAGGGGTTTTAACCGGATTTAAGCTCGATGTCACTTTCGTAGCCATTTCGGCGGGGACAGTAGCCGCTTTTTCCGTACGAAAAGTTCGGCATAGGCACGAATTCTACAGGTCTATCCTTTACCTTTCGGTCGTCTATTTCGGTGTCGTCTATATAATCGAGTCGTTGAAACTGACCCCCCCCGCCGATCTCTGGCGTCATTCGGGGCTGGCTATTCTCAACGGTTTCCTTTCCCCCATATTAACGATAGGATTGTTACCCCTGTTCGAATCGACGTTCAAATTAACCACCGATATTACTCTCCTGGAGCTTTCGGACCTCAACAGGCCATTGCTTAAACGACTGGCTCTTGAAGCCCCCGGCACTTATCATCATTCTATTATGATCGGAACCCTGGCCGAGGAAGCCGCCAAATCGATAGGAGCTAATTCGCTTCTCGCGAGGGTGGGATCTTATTATCATGATATAGGCAAAATGCTCAAGCCGGAATATTTTGTCGAAAATCAGGTTGGCGGTAGAAACAAACATGAGAAACTCGCTCCATCGATGTCCGCGTTGATTCTGGAGGCGCATGTAAGGGAAGGTAAAGAATTGGCCGAAGAACAAGGCCTGCCCGATTGCATTATCGAGTTCATTACCGGCCATCATGGAACAAGCGTGATGACCTACTTCTTAGAGAAGGAAAAACAGCTCAAAGACAACGATGATGTTGATATAGACGAGTATCGTTATCCGGGTCCCAAGCCGAAATCCCGGGAAGTGGCTATTGTCATGCTGGCTGATTCCGTGGAGGCGGCATCGAGAACCCTCGAGGATCCAACGTCCGCACGGGTAAGGAACCTTGTCAAGAAGATCAGCTCGGCCAAATTCGAGTCGGGTGAGCTGGAGGGCTGCGACCTGACCTTAAACGAACTGTTTTTAATAGAGGAGAGTTTTATCCGCATACTCATCGGTATATTCCATAAGAGGATAGCGTATCCCGACGAGGAGGAAGCGGAAAAATGAGTTTATCTTTGATGCTTGCTGACAGGAGGTTCTCTCTCGACAATAAAGGATTGAGCTCTTTGGTCAAAAAAGTGCTCAAAGGGGAGAAAGCGTCGGAAAAGTTCTTGAATATTGTTTATTGTTCGGATACCTTAATAACGGACCTTAATAGCAGGTTTAAAAAAAAGGATCGTACCACCGATGTACTCGCGTTCGAGATATCGGAGAGATCCGAACCCGGATTTATCGGGGAGGTGTATATAAACCTGGCGCAGGCAAAACGGCAGGCGAGCGAATTGGGAATTCCCTATAAACAGGAGGTTAAAAGGTTAACCGTCCACGGTGTCCTGCATCTTCTCGGTTATAGAGACGGCAACAGCCGCGATCGCGACAGGATGTGGTCAAGGCAGGAGGGTTACCTGTAACTATGGAAAGAACCGAAGGCGATTCTGAGGTCCCTCCCCGAAGTACCGATTCGGGCGCTGGGCTGGTACATTGGTTAAAAAGGATTTTCGGCGGTAACAAAAAGACCGAATTATCTCAAGAGGAAAGAGATAAGGCGATCGAGGAATCTATAGAGCAATTCGCCTCCCAGGTCTCCTCCGAAGAAAATATTCTGGAAGAGGACGAACGGGAGATGATTCACGGGGTGGTTGAACTCGGGGAAACCGCCGTTAAAGAAATCATGATTCCCCGGATCAATATGGCAGGTGTTTCGGTTACTATGAATCTTTCCGAAGTAATCGATATAGTCAAGAGATCAGGCCATTCGAGAATACCGTTATACGGCGAATCGTTGGATGATATCAAAGGAATAATATACGCGAAAGATCTGCTGTCTTACGCGTTTGATAATAAAGATCCCGATTTGATTTCAATCGCCCGCAAACCGTATTTTATCCCGGAGAACCTCAAGATCGACGATCTTCTCAGGGAGATGAGGGAAAAGAGGCTTCATATCGCCATCGTGGTCGACGAGTACGGCGGAACGTCGGGTTTGGTGACCATGGAGGATATCATCGAGGAGATAGTCGGGGAGATCGAGGACGAATACGATACCGAACCTCCGCCGATTATTGAGATTTCCGCGGATACCTATATGGTTGAAGGCACCGTGACGATATCGGACCTGAACGAACAACTGAATCTCGGAATACCCGAGGAAGAATTCGAAACGGTGGGGGGGCTGATTTATGACCTGGTCGGTTCGCTCCCGGAAAAAGGACAGGCGGTGGAATATCACTCCCTTAAATTCATTGTCCATAGGGTGGAAGGACAGAGGATAGTAAAAGTAAAACTGTCCATCGGGAAGAAAAACGAATCCGCCGAAAACGAATAATGGGAGAACCGGCATTTACACTATCGAGCGCTTACATGATTAATTCGCGACTTCGAACGCGCGGTTAAATGAAAAATATCGTCAATTCAGTAGAAATAGAATCATACAGCCGGGAAAATCTCGTATCCGCGTTACGGGCGCTGTTGGAGCCGTTGGGAGGGCTGGCACGTTTTGTCAAACCGGGTATGAGAGTTCTTATAAACCCCAATCTTCTCTCCGCGAGAACGCCTGACAGGGCGGTAACCACTCATCCGGAGCTGGTGGCCGCGGTGGCCGGCGAATGTGCCGCGGCGGGAGCGGAGGTTCTTATCGGCGACTCACCCGGCGGTATCGAGAAGGGGTTGAAAAGGGTTTGGGATAATACCGGCATGACCGCCGCCGCGGAACGGAGTTCCTCCAGCCTCGTGAGTTTCGAGACCGATGCCGTGAGGGAAGTCTCCGTAGGGGAGAGGAAATACAATATTTCCGTCCACGCTTTCGATGTCGATTTTATTATTTCCCTGCCCAAATTGAAGACTCACGTTTTGACCAACTATACGGGCGCTATAAAAAACTGCTATGGTTTTATTCCCGGATTGCGAAAATCCGATTATCATAAGCAAAACCCCGATGTTAAATCGTTTTCGAATGTGGTGGTGGATATTTACTCCGCGGTGAAACCGGGTCTGTTCATAATGGACGCGGGTATGGCCATGGAAGGCGAGGGGCCGGCGTCAGGCAAAGCCCGATGGCTGGGATACCTGTTCGCGGCTGTCGATGGCGTAGCACTGGATAGTTCGGTCGTTTCTCTGCTCGGAAATAAGAAAGTCAGGGTTTTGCCTACGGAAATAGCCGCCGACCGGGGAATCGGCACGAGTGATTTATCGTCATTAAACCTAATGGGCAGAGCCTTCGAAAACGGGGTTATTCCCGATTTCAAGTTTCCGTCGAACGCCTATTTGAATTTCATTCCCTTTTTCCTCGTAAAAGGACTGGAGCCATACTTGTGGGTGCGTCCGGCCATAGACCATGACACCTGCACCATGTGCGGGATCTGCGCGGAGAATTGCCCCAAGGAAGTGATTCACGATAAGGGGGGACGAATGGAATTCGATTATGACGGTTGCATAAAGTGTATGTGCTGTCATGAGCTATGCCCGCACGAATCCGTATTTCTCCAGAGGAGCGGATTGCTGAAACTTATAGGCAAATAGCCAAAAACACGTCAATAAAAAAGCCCCTTCCCGAAAAGAAGGGGCTTTTTATTTTGTTTCTGAAAAATCTTTAGGAGAGATGTCTCGAGACAAGTTTGGTCATCTCGAACATGTTGACTTTGCTCTTGCCGCCGAATACTTTCTTCAGCGCGGCGTCGGCGTTGATCATTCTCCTGTTGACCTTATCCTGCAGTTTATTCTTCTTGATGTATTCCCAGAGTTTCTTGGTTACCTGGGTCCGGGGTATGGGCCTGCTGCCGACAACGGCTGACAGCGCCTCGCTCGGTGTCACCGGTTTCATGAAAGCGGGATTCGGTTTCCGTTTGGATTTCTTCTTCGCTTTTTTCTTTGCTACCTTTTTCTTGGCGACTTTTTTCTTCGCTACCTTTTTCTTAGCGGTTTTCTTTTTTGCCGTTTTTTTCTTGGCGACTTTTTTCTTCGCTACCTTTTTCTTAGCGGTTTTCTTTTTTGCTTTCTTTTTCGCAGGCATCTGCGCCTCCTTTAAGTTGGTTACGGATGGTAGCTACTTACCCTATCTAATTGCTATTCTCTCGATTCCTATCAATTCGATTTGGCAATTTTATTTTGCTCCTCTTTTCAAAGATGAATTTTAGGAGTGAAACGATAAAAAAATCAACAAAAAACATTCGGTTTTGGATAAAAAGTACGTTTTTTTTTATGTTGAATACCGTGATTCTTCGGGGGGAAAACGCTTTATTCGACCTGACAATTCAATAAATTAACCGAAAACCGCGGATTCATCCATGGTTAACCCGGACCAAAGGCAGGTGTTATCTGCCGAAAAACCGAACCCGGGAGATTGACTTTCGATTCGAAATTACTATATTGGAGCAAAAGAAAATCTCGGAAAGGACGGTGACTATGAGAGTAAGATACTTCACAGACATCGATGAAATATCTGAGATTCCGGTAAATGAACGTGCTTCCCTGAAAGAGGTTACTGACCGCTATTCTTTTCGGGTCAACGATTATTATCTGTCTCTCATCGACTGGGATGATCCCGACGATCCCATAAGAAAGATAATCATACCCGAAAATCACGAGTTGACCGCCTGGGGCGCCCTCGATCCCAGCAACGAGGCGGCGAATTACGTAGCTCCCGGCTGTCAGCACAAATATCCGCATACCGCCCTGATTCTGGTAAACGAGATTTGCGGCGGCTATTGCAGATTCTGCTTTAGAAAAAGGATCTTTAGCGACGAGAACGAGGAGGTATCGAAGGATATTAATCTCGCTCTGGATTATATAGCTTCCCATCCGCGGATCACCAACGTGCTTTTAACCGGCGGCGATCCGCTGATTTTATCGTCGGAAAAACTCGACGACATTCTGCGTCTCTTAAGGAAAATACAACATGTTCATATCATCCGGATCGGAACCAAAATGCCGGCATTCAACCCTATGAGGATTATAGACGATCCGGAATTACCGGCGGTGATATCCAGATACAGCACCAGGACGAAACGAATTTATTTCATGACTCATTTCAATCATCCCCGGGAGATTACCGATAAAGCCGCTTTGGCGATCGATATTTTGTTGAAAGCCGGTGCTATCGTAACCAACCAGACCCCGGTATTATGGGGTATTAATAATGATCCCGAAACCCTGGCGGAACTAATGGAGAAGCTCTCATATATAGGGGTGCCTCCATATTATTTCTTCCAGTGCCGCCCCACCGCCGGCAACAAGACCTACGCGGTTTCCATAACCGAAACTTATACAAACCTGGAGATCGCCAAATCCAAAGCGGGCGGGCTGGCCCGAAGGGCCAGGCATGTGATGTCTCACGCTACCGGGAAAATAGAGGTGATCGGCGTCACCGACAGGTATATCTACTTAAAATATCATCGTGCGCGAAACAGAAACGACGATTCCCGTATGCTGGTTTTCAAACGAAACGATAAGGCTTACTGGCTGGACGATCTCGAGCGGGACGGCGATTTAGTACACAATCACGCAGTGATGGAATCTATACGCCCCTGTTAAGAATATATCGAGATGAATTCGCAAGGGATCGGGCCGGAGATTTATTCGGACGATCCCGCTTTCGTATAATTCCCCTTGAATTCGGGCTCCTCTCAGGCTACAATCCATATTCATGAACAGGGGATTAAATCTAAAAAAACGTCCGGTTTTATTAACCGGATTGCCTGAACCAAAAATCCGGCCCCGATACAGGACCGGACATTCATGTTTTTTCAGAATCAACCGCCGCGAAGGCAGTATTATATGCTATTAGGATTTCACCTGTTTGGAAAGCCTGGATTTGATTCTGGCGGCTTTGTTCTTGCTTATAACGTTTCTTCTGGCCGCCCTGTCGACAACGCTGGTAGCCGATTTGACATGTTCGGTTTTCTTCTGAAGATCTTTTTCGGCGTCAACCAATTTTATCGCCGAACGGATCGACGATTTAGCGTGACGGTTTCTGCGCCGAGCCTCGGCGGAGGTTTTCATCCTCTTGGCGGCGGATTTGTGAGTTGGCACAATTCACTCCTTTGTTTAACAAGCGGGAAATATAAACAGTCGAGGTAAGTTGTCAACCGAAAAAAAGAGCTTTCTTAAACAAACCGGACGCTTCTCCCTGGCGACGGTCATATCCCGGATACTGGGGCTTTTACGGGAAGCCTCATTCGCCGCGGTATTCGGCGCGACAGGGGGTATGGACGCTTTCGTAGCCGCTTTCAGAATACCCAATCTCCTTCGGGATCTGTTCGCCGAGGGGGCTCTCTCCGTGGCCTATATACCCGTATTTACCGAAAAGCTCAAAAGAGAGGGGACCCAAAAAGCGTTCGCCCTGGCATCATCAGTATTTTCCATCCTACTGGTAGTTCTGGGGACGATTGTAATACTGGGAGCGCTCGCCGCGCCATATTTCGTTCATTATTACGTCTCGGGTTTCGACGATCCCGGCAGAGTGGAGCTTACTATCACCCTGACGCAGATAATGTTTCCATTTATCCTCCTGGTGGCTTTTGCCGCTGTAAGTATGGGGACGTTAAATTCCCTGGGCAGATTCGGTATTCCCGCGCTGGCCCCGGCGGTGTTCAATATCATAATGATATTATCCGCTTTATTCCTGACCCGGTACCTTAATCCTCCCATATTAGCCCTTGGCATAGGCGCTGTCGCCGGAGGAGGGGGGCAGTTTCTTATTCAGACGCCTCAATTGATCAAGGCCGGGTTCAAATTCAGATTTCGCCTCGATTTTAAAAACGAGGCTGTAATCAAGATATTCAAATTGATGCTTCCCGCGGCTCTGGGAGTGGCGGCATGGCAGGTAAACGTGGTCGTGGCCACTGTTATCGCCTCCTTTCTCGAGGTCGGGAGTATCTCGAACCTGTATTACGCTTTAAGACTTATGCATTTTCCCCTTGGCGTTTTCGGAGTAGCCCTCGCCGCGGTTTCATTACCGGAGATTTCATCATTGGTCGCTGCAGGTGATATAAAGGGCGCGGGAGAAGCGCAGAGATACTCGTCGAAAATGGTCATTTTTCTGCTAATGCCGTCGATGGCATACCTGCTCGGAGCGTCGGAAGCGATAGTGTCGGCCATTTATCAAAGAGGTAATTTCGAGTGGTCTAATACGCTGGGCGTAGCGGCCGCCTTGCGGGCGTACGCCCTCGGCCTGGTTTTCTTCGGGCTGGTGAGGGTTACCGCCCAGGTATTCTATGCTTTCAAAGATACGATAACTCCGGTCAAAGCCTCCTTCGCGGCGGTGGCCGTCAATATTATCTTAAGCCTGCTTCTGATGAAACCGCTCGGATTCGCGGGGCTTGCCCTGGCGACATCGCTTTCGGCTGTGCTCAATTTCTCGATATTGTATTATTATTCGGGTAAAAAAGCGCCCAGGCCGGATCGGTTCGGGCTGGTGAAATATTCGTTGAAAATATTGTTAGGCTCGGCTATAGCGGGGGGAGCGGCGTTTTTTACGACCGGGTTATTCTTAAATGTCGACGGATTCGACGGTTTCCGGGGCGCGGCAGCAGCAGTCGTTCTTTCGGCCGCGGCCGCGGGCGCACTATACCTTATAACCTGTTCCATTATGAAAATAAAAGAGCTTACTCAGATAAAACAGCTATTCATGAAAAAGTAAGGCATCCCGAAGGGCAAACGGATGAACCGAAACTAAGCTCATGCGCAAGATAGCGGTAATACAAACGGCGTTTCCCGGGGACGTTATCCTCTCTACGCCGGTATTCGAGGCGTTGAAAGAGAAAATCAGCGACTGCCGGATAACAGCCGTCGTCAGGCCGGAATCGGTATCGCTGATAGAGAATAATCCGAATGTCGATCAGGTGGTTGTCTATGATAAGTACGGCGTCGATAAAGGTATTTCCGGAATAATTCGGCTTTCTCGCGAACTTAAGGGGCATGATCAGGCGATTATTATTCAAAGGCATCTCCGCTCCGCCATGATAGCTTTTTTAGCCGGTATACCCGAAAGAACAGGTTTCGATAATTCCTCGTCGAGGCTTTTATATACCCGGAAAATTTCATATAAAAAGGAGCTTCACGAGGTTCGGCGATGCCTCTCGTTGATAGATTCAGAAGACAGCGGCTGCAGGCCGAAAATATATATCGATGAGAAAACCGAAAAAAACGCCATGGCCGCTATCGAATCTAACGGCATCACTGGTGATTTCGCGGTGGTCGCCCCCGGTTCGGTATGGCCGACTAAAAGGTATCCGTATTACCCCGGATTGATAAATTTAATAGGTGAGCGGCTAGATCTTCCGGTAGTCTTGCTGGGAGGGGAATCCGATATATCTGACACGATATCGCTGGAGGAAGGATGCAGGATTCGTCCTGTAAATCTCGTGGGTAAAACGAGCCTGTTGGAATCGGCGGCCATAATTGGCGGGGCTAAGATAGTTTTCGCCAACGATTCGGCTCCGGCTCATATTGCCGCGGCGATGGATACGCCTGTCGTGACGATTTTCGGCTCCACTGTAAAGGAATTCGGTTTCGCTCCTTACTCGGACAATTCCGCGGTTGTCGATATCGGTGATCTTTATTGCCGGCCGTGCGGGGCTCACGGGGCGAATAAATGCCCGGAAAAACATTTCAGATGTATGATGGAATTACAGCCGTCGAAAATTATAGGCGCCGCGGAATTATTGTCGGGGTGACGATTCCAACAACGATCGCGTGATATTCAACTTCTCCAGGGCTTCGGGAAAATCCGGTTTTAATTCAAGCGCCATACCAAAAACCTCGGCGGCTTTTTCGAGATATCCGGCCTTCCCCATAGTCAACCCGAGATTATACAGAACCACCGGACTGTTCGGCTTAAGGTCGAGGGATCGTTTGAAAGCGGCCAACGCCTCCGGAAGTAGCCCCTTATGATCATAAGCAAGAGCTAAATTCGCCCAGCCGTCGGGATAGTCTGGGAGTATTCTGGTAGTGTTCTCGAACAGGATCGATGCCGAATCGATCCGGCCGCGGGAGACCTCGATGAGCCCCAGCTCGTAATAAGCCAGCCCCGGCATCTTTTCTTCCTTATAGCCGTATTTCGTCTGGGACGAGTATATCGTCGAAAGATCGTATTTCTCCAGAATGTTCGACGATCCTTTCGCGACGATAAATTCAAACTCGTCTTCCGCAAGCTCGATATCTTTCCTTTCGACAGCCATTTTTCCCTTAAAGTAATGGCCGGGAAGATAATCGGGGAAAATCAGGGTCAGGCTGTCGGCTACTATATAAGCGGCGTCATTGGCGCCCATCATACGCAACGCGAGGATCTCGTTGACATGAGCTTCGAGATGCCGCGGCGATTCGAAAACCGACAGCCGCGCTTCCCGCAACGCGTTCTCGGCGTCGCCGTCGAGCCTGTATAAAACCGAAAGATTGTTGTGGGCCTGGGTCGAACCTCCGCACGCTTTGAGTTCCTTCTGGAATTCCAGCCCGGCATTCTCGAAATCGAGCATCCCGAAATAAATAATGCCTCTGTTCAGATGCGCCGATGGTACGCACCCCGCAAGCTCGATAGCCCGGGCATACTCATCGAGCGCTTTTTTGTTCATCCCTTTCTTGAGGTAAACGTTACCCATGGAAAAATGAGACATGGCGAAATTCTCATGCGAAAGGCCGAAAGGATCGAGATTGGTAAATAAAAATAGAACGACCAATAATACGACCGTTTTGATTCTATTTTTCTTATCGCCGCTTCTGAATCTGTTGAACAGCCAGACTATCCCGTATGACGCCAGGATTATGAGGAAAGGCAAAACCGGCAGACGAAAACGGCTGTTGACAAAAAAGGCGATAACGGTCAGCATGTAGATTATGACGAAATACCCTATGATGTGATGCTTTTTACTCTTTTTGAAAAGGAGCCGGAGACCGAGTATCGAAAACGGTGAAATTACGAAAAATAACGGCGGAAGAAGCCCGGTGACCGAGGCGAAACGTCGGAAAAAATGGAGATTCTGATTGTTCGAAACCTCGTAACCGTTCCAGAAATAGAAAATCTTCTTCAGCGTAAGGCCTGTCCACGCGAATGGATGATCGATTATAAATTTCAACGCCTTTTTATAATAGAACGACGACACTTCCGAGGGTTTCATCGTATCTCCGAGCCTGGAAGATTCTTTTTTGGCCTGGTACTCGCAATCAGCGTATTGCCATGTGGCTCCGAATTCAGGCATAATCGCCGATTTACCGTCGGCGTAACCGTTGTTGCCTATATAGAAGTTGATCCCCCCCTGCGAGGATATAAGCACAAAATCACCGCCGACTACCATATTCCTGATGGTCACGGGCAATATCATGAGTAAGCACCCGGCCAGGAGGACAGCATATCTCAAAAATGCGGCTTTGTATTGCCTCGGAAAATAAATCAACAGCCAGATTAATATCAGCGGGATGAACACGGCGTAGTTGGGGCGGGTAATAGCGGCGAGTCCGAGGATCAGACCTGAGAGGAAAAAACGTTTATACGCGGGATGTTCCGCCGCCCTGATCAGAGACCAGATCAGGAGGATGCTGAATAGGACCAGGAGGGAATCCAATAGCAGTTCATCCTCGAAGTAGATAAATACCCAGTAAAAGGCGGAGATCAGCCCGGAGAGAATGGCTGTCTTTTTGTTGAAATACCGGTTCGCGAAGAGGAAAATCAAGACGCATGAGAATGAGCCGAGTATATGCTGAATGACCTTGGAAATCGCCAGCGACGGGCCCGCGACGGCGTATATCAGACCCAGGAAATAGGCGTAAAAGGGAGCGCGGAAAAACGGACCGCTTCCCAGAAGATCGCCGCCGGCAATCTGTTTTGCCCAGAGATCGTGGTATAAGGGGTCGATTGTGGGAGTATCCCATCCGGGAAATCCGGATTTGACCTGGAAAAAATAGATCAGCCGAAGGATAAGGGCGGCTAAGAATATCGAAATGCCCCAGATATATTTCGAATCGAGTTTTCTCACGATTGTTGATGATAAGATTTTTGCCGTTAACCGGCAAGGCATTTATAGTCTCAGAGAGCGCTAATAACTGAAAATCGTTGCAGTATTTTGGCATGATAATTCAGATAAAAGCCTTTTAATGCCGGGGCGGGGGAGGTTGCTTAAGCCGGCGGACCTCGATCAGGTTGATTGTTTCTTGAATAAATCCGGGGAACGCATGAGGTTTCCCCTTTGTTATTCAATTTGAGGTATGGGCATGGTTTTTGTCTTGATTATTGGGAGATTTTTGTTTTATTTGATTAGTTAGATGTTTTAATGACGATTACGTTGAAGATGAATAGTTAAAAAACAGGAGTAATTATGAAAACCGGATTGTTAGCGGCTATCATTTTCCTGATTCCGGCAGTGGTTATGGCGGAAGCTCTGGAAACGGCATTTCTACCCGACGGAACCGAGTATCTTGTGGATCGATTTATAGTTACAACGACGATCGATACTCCTCCCCTGGAGATGGGAAATGTTGTTGCCGGAACTGCCTTTACAGGAATTACATCGATTGACAACCTTTGCGCCCAGTACGACATTGTAAAAGTAGAGCCGTTTTATGACGGTCCGGTAAAGACTGTCGGCTTACGCGATCTCGTTCCCAGAATGTTTATCTTCCACGTGGAGCCGGGCGCCGACGTGCAGGCCGCTCAGAGCGGTTTTACAAACTCCGCGAATATTGAAACGTCAGATCTTTATGATATACCTAAACTATTTTATGATCCCAACGATCCTCTACGTGGGTCGCAATGGCATCTGGGCAGAATACAGGGTTACGATGCCTGGGACATTATCCGAGGCGATACCACCAGGCACGCCATAATCTCCATTGTCGATACCGGCGTTTACTGGATGCATGACGATCTCGCTCCTAATATGTGGATCAACGAGGCGGAGGATTTGAACGGCAACGGTACGCTGGATGAAGGCGATTTAAATAGAGTTGACGATGACGGCAACGGGTATATCGACGATGTTATCGGATGGGATAACGGAGCTAACGATAACGATCCGCGGGAGGAATCTCCCACTCACGGCACCCATGTCGCCGGATGCGCGTCGGAAGCTACCGATAACGGTCTCCAGGGCGCGGGAATCGGTTTCTCCGCCCGTATTATGGCCAACAAGGGGGCCAACTCGTCAGGCCAGCTTACCGCCGTTTATCCGGCCATGATCTGGGCCTCTGAAAATGGCGCACATATTATCAATTGCTCCTGGGGATCTCCGTATTATAGCGGAGGACGCCAGACTTTGATCAATGGTTTATGGGAAAACGGCGTTGTAATAGTCGCCGCCGCGGGCAACGAAAATAGTTCTCAGAGTTTTTATCCTGCCGCCTACGATAACGTTTTAGCCGTAGCCGCCACCACCTCTTCCGATCGTAAAGCTGGCTTTAGCAGTTACGGCAATTTTGTCGACGTCAGCGCCCCGGGAGTGGGGATTTACGCTACTTGGGCGACCGACGGTTTTAGATCGCTTCAGGGCACTTCCATGGCTTCCCCAATCACAGCTGGAGCCTGCGGATTACTTAAGGCCGCATTCCCCGATTGGTCTAACTCCGATATTGTAGCAACTATAATCGCGACCGCCGATGATATCGACGATCTCAATCCGGGATACGAGCGTATGCTCGGTTCGGGGCGAATCAACGCTTACGCGGCGCTGGTATCAATGACCATGCCGAATATCGAAATAGCGGATCAGGAATTAACCATAACCGACGGCGATGGCGACGAGACCTTAAACCCTGGTGAATCGTTTGATTTGGTCGTCGATCTTCAAAACTCCTGGGCCGACGCCGAAAACGTCTCGGGTATTCTTCGGAGTACCGACGTATTTACCGTAACCGATTCCATCGCCTCATTCGGAAATATCGGGCATAATCAGACAAGAGATAATAGCGATAGTCCTTTCTCGGTATCCGTCAGTTCGGACGTGTTGTTGGGTTTTTACCCTATAACGCTTGAGGTCTCCGCGGATGGCTATGAAACGATTCTGGAAGTGATCGTGGAGGTCTCGTTACATCAAGACGGATTCCCCATGGAAATTGCCGGGCAAATAGAATCATCGCCTTTAATAATCGATGTCGATCTTGACGGCGATAACGAGCTGATTTTCGGGGCTAACGATGACAAGGTTTACGTGATTGAATCGGACGGAACAATAGCCACTGGCTGGCCGCAATCGGTTACCGGTGACGCTATCTCCGGGCCAGCCGTGGGCGATCTCGCCGCGGTGGGCGCGTATCAGATTGTCGCAGTTTCCAAAAACGGTCTGGTGTACGCATGGAACGCCGACGGTTCCTCCTATCCGAACTTCCCGGTTAACCTGGGCGGATTATATTTCTCCGGAGTTATGCTGCTGGATATCGACGGCGATAACGATCTTGAAATCGTCACCGGTTCTTTCCGCGATAATAATATCTATGCTTTGCATCATGACGGCAGCGAGGTTGAGGGGTGGCCCTTCAGCTCCGGAAAGTGGTATGGAACGCCCGTCTCCGGTGATATAGACAATGATAACCTGCCTGAAGTCATTTGCGCCGGATTCGATTCTCTGGTGAGCGTTATCAATGCCGATGGAAGCATGCTGGAAGGATTCCCCGTGGATGTCGGAGCTATCGTTTGGACCTCAAGCGCGGTGGGGGATATCGACGGTGATCAGCTGCCTGAAATCGTGACAGTAACCGCCATTGGAGACGTCTATCTTATTAATCATGACGGCAGTATCGCTGACGGCTTTCCTGTCGCTCTGGGCAGTCTCCTGCGGTCGTCGCCTTCCCTCGGCGATCTTGACGGCGACGGATATCCTGAAATGGTATTCGGGGGCAACGATCGGATGCTTTACGTTTTAAAAGGGGATGGAACCCACTTGGCCGGATTCCCGCGGGAAACAGATAATTCCATTACCTCAAGCCCGGTAATAGGCGATATTTCCGGTGACGGCCAGCCGGATATTATTGTGGGCACCAACGGCGGTATGCTTTACGGTTACGCCAGCGACGGCAGCCTTCTGGATAACTTCCCCATCGCGGGGTTGACTAACGGCCAGATAGTCGCTACCCCCGCGCTGGGAGATCTTGATGGTGACGGCGATATGGAAATTGTAGTCGGGTACAAAGGCATCGGATATAACCTGGTGGTCATCGATTATAAACAGGATGCGTCAACCGCCGATCTGGTCTGGCCGTTTCTGGGCAAGGATATCTGGAGAAGCGGTAATATGTCCGACGTTGTTACCTCCGCCGATGACGAGATAGTTCAACCGATAGAGTTCGGCCTTAAGCAGAATTACCCCAACCCTTTTAACGCCAGGACCACTATTCAATTCAGCCTGACCTCGCGGGGCGAGGTGGAGCTTTCGGTTTTCGATCTCCTCGGACGTAATATTAACGTCTTGAGTTCCGGAGTATTGAATGCCGGCGTTCATAGCATGGTTTGGGACGGAACGAATAAGGCCGGAGATGTCGTGGCCTCGGGAATCTACTTCTACAGGCTTTCCAGCCCCGACGGCGCTGAAACCCGTCGGATGATCTTACTGAAGTAATCGAATAAAAAATCGACTTTTAAAGGCCCCCCGCCGATATTACAGCGGGGGGCTTTTTTTTGCGCGTAGTCATTATAAACGGGGGTTTGAGGGCTCCGATTCCCGATAATTGGTTTCAAGGTGAAACGAATTCAAGGCTCTGTGTTTAAGAGTGAAACGTCGAGATCGCGATTTCTATAAATTGACGGTTATCAGGCCTCAAGCAGTCGATACGACTTTCGTAGCCATAAAAAAGGGGGGAATATGTTAATATGGTGCGTCACATTATTCTGTCTCGGGGTAATCGCTTTCATGGATAGCTTTTTCAATTACGGCGATATATTCCGCAGGGTGAATTCGATTGTATTCATGCTTCTTTCACTCGGACTTCTGATCAGAGCAAGTGTAATGCTGAAACAGGGTTCGAAGGCAAAACAAGCGGGAAACGACAATAATATTCCGGTCAAGAGCGACCCATCGCCAGCGTCCGATAGGCAGATGGCGGAGGTAGCGAATTAATCGATAAGCTGTTGATATGGTTATTCGCGTTACCGGCGGCGGGCAGCTAAAACGGAAAGATCGATCCGGTATATATTTGTCAGGATCGCTATCCTGAAGAGATCGATCAGAAAATCGTATCAGATAAGAGATCATCGATCCCCGGGATTTATCGCGCCCGGGGAATCCCCTATATGACAGGATATCGTAATTTTGTATGTATTTTTCCCGCAGGCAAGAGATAAGCGCATACTCTATATCGCTTTAAGACATCCGCAATAGCGCGGTTCGCGGCTTACAGTTACGATTTATAGATCCAGGCACTGGCGGAAATTAGTTTTTCGCGCTTAACATGTTACTTCTCATAAGTAGTTTTCACTGTTACCGCAAAGTGATAATGTCCTAATTATGCAAAGTAGAAATGTCCTAATTGGAGGTTATAATGACTCCCAGAAATTCAGGGAGGATTATGGCTGG
>SDBU01000900.1_pt1 | contig 43376 bp, 35 predicted proteins | sample 2277071 | NCBI WGS metagenome assembly SDBU01 (sample SAMN10397929, study PRJNA504765) | marine sediment metagenome | isolation source: marine sediment core GS08_GC12, 126 cmbsf | place: Arctic Ocean: Gakkel Ridge, Loki's castle | collected 2008
ACACAAAGTCATACCAGCAGCCCGATACAGACCCATTTACCCGGCATTGCCACAGCTTCAACAAAGGCAAACTCGCCTCGTTTGCATAAATGACCGTGCTTCGGGCCGAAATACGGATAACCGGATTCGGGTTTTCAGCCGGGAATCTCGCCAGTTTTTCAATCTGCTCCATCGCCTTCTTACGCTCGGTGATATCGAGACCGTATACATTCACATAGCCTGATTCCACTACAGGCGCTAATGTTACTCCAAATATCCGCCCGTCATGGCAGGCAAACTCAAATGTCGAAACCTTGCCCGAGCTTAATGCCTCTTCTACGCGGTCACAGCAATCCTGCGGCAGACGTTCGCCCACCTTTTTTCCCCACGTCTCCAATACGACAGAGCTGGCACGATTGGCGTAAAGGATTGTGCAGTCCTTTGATATTCGCAGTACGGGATTCGGATTTTCAGCCGGGAATCTCGCCAGTTTTTCAATCTGCTCCATCGCCTTCTTACGATCCATGATAATCTGGGCGCTGAACAGGAAAGCGCTTAATTGCTTCATATCCTCTTCCTGGTATTCGGTCTCCTTGTTGGCAACGGCACAAAACGCTGTGATTCTACCCCTACTGAACACGGGCACAAGCATAAGTCGCTTGAGCGGAACGTGCCCTGCCGGAAATCCTTTCTTGCCGGGATGTTTGTCATAGTCATTGATTATCATGGGAGCACGGTTTTGCACGGCCTCGGCCCACAGTCCGCCTTTTTCAATGGGAAATACGCGGGGCTTATCCTGAATTTTGCAATCTTCCATTACGTCCGGAGACCAGGAATACACGATGTATTCACTCTCGTCCTTACTCAGGAAACCATAGGAAACATACGGGCTTGAGGTTCTTTCAGCGATTTGCTTCAGCACATAGTCACACAGAGTTTTCAGATCCTGCTCGGCCAGTTGAGCAAGGCCCCACAAAGACTCCAGGTTACTGCGCAGTGTATCTTTTTCCACTTCTGCCCGTTTGTGCTCGGTGAGGTCCATCAAGATTCCGAAACTGCCCGTAAATTTGCCGTCCGCATCGAAGATTGCCTGCGGTGATATCCGAATCCAAATCTTTTGACCGTCTTTTCTTGTGGTCCCGACCTCGTAAGGCTCGCTAATACCTTTCCTTCTTCCAATCAATTGTTTCTTTATTGTCTTCTGAGCGCCTTCATCGTAGAAGTTCGTCCAATGACTTCCCACCATTTCATCCGGCGAGTATCCGAGCATTTCGGCGAGTTTATTATTGACATAAACATACCTGCCGGATTCATCAATTTGTCCCAGCCCGTCATTCATCCTCTCCGCTAACATCCGGTAGTGTTCTTCAGACTCCCGCAGTGCTTTCTCGACACGCTTTCGCTCTGTGATATTCTCAAGGCAGACAAGCACCATTTGCTGTCCCGAGACTTTGAGAGTGGCTGTCGAGACCAAAAGAGATAGCTCCTTTGTTTGTCCGTCAATATCAAAAGGAAGCTGTGCTTCTCTTTGAAACAAGTTTTTGCTTGTCTTGAAGGATTCCAGCACCGTGTTGCGGACTACACATATTTCACAGGAGGGGCCGTATCCACAACCTTTAGGGTCATCGAGAGAATGAAGACAGCGAAGGGCATCACCTCCACGAAGGCCTTTCATTTCATCGGCTGTTCGCTTCGCAAACCTGATTGCGGCCTCGTTGGCCAGATGGACGCGCCTGTCCCGGTCGACAAGAAGCAATACTGCCGGTACCTTTTCAAAGACAACAGAAAGCCGTTCCTCACTTTCCCGCAGCGCCTCCTGTGCCTTTTTGCGCTCTGTGATGTCCTGCAATATACCCACTAATCGGACAGCTTTACCATCTTTTTTCTCTGTCAGGCTGATGGAGGAAAGTGTGACATACCCACCTTTCTTTGTCCTGAATCGGTATTCTGCTATAGCACGATCTTTAACTTGAATAGCATCCTGCAGAATTGATAGAACCCTATCTTTATCATCAGGGTGTATCATTTCTGCCCATCCATCAACGTCAATCTGTGCAAACTCTTCAGGAGTGTATCCAGTTGTTTCCTCGATAGAGCCGCCCCAGTTTACTTTGCCTGTGCTGATATCATAATTAAATGTAAAACCTCTTGCAGCTTCAATTGCTGCAGATGCCTGATTTTCACTTCGTCGCAGCGCATCTTCCACTCGCTTGCGCTCTGTGATGTCCATACATATCGTTTGAAATAACTCCCGGCCGCCAAAACGAACTCGCGAGACATTTAGAAGGGCATCGTATACAGTACCGTCTTTGCGTTTCAGTCGCGCAGGGAAATCAACCACGCAACCATATCGCTCAATGGTTTCAAGCAGTTTCTTTCGGTCCTGCGGGTTCTCATAAGTATCGGCAAGGTTAATCTTTTTAAGCTCTTCTTTGAAGTATCCGGTGATGACCTCCATTGTTTTATTTACGTGAACAAGCCTGCCGTCGGGAGTAGCTAATCCGATACCAAGGGGAGACTGTTCGAAAAGATACTTGTATCTTTCCTCGCTGTCCCGAATTGTCTTTTCAGCTTTCTTCCGGTCGCTGATGTCTCGCGTGATATGTACCGCGCCTACTATATTGCCTTTACTATTTGTTACCGGATCCACTGTTACCATCAGCCAGCGGTCGGTGCCTGGAACCTGGAGTTCGGTGCTCGCTTGTTGGCCGGTTCGGAGCATCTTTGTCAGCGGGCAGCCGGGAATGTGCTCCTCTGAGCCGTGGACTAACTTGCAGCAGGATTGGCCGATTATCTCGGCTAAGGGTTTGCCTGTAAAATTTTCTCCTATACGGTTGGTGCGAAGTATTCGGCCTTTAAGGTCTATCAGGACAACCCAGTCGGACATAGCATTGAAAGTGGTTTCCCACTGCTGTTTACTGCGACGCACCGCCTCCTCCGCCTTCTTGTGCTCCGTGATGTCTGGCTTCGTTGGGTGAAGTTCTACAATTTCACTGCGTGGACTCTTTTGTTTCTTTTCAGTCTTTTTCGCTTGATCGCTATCCATTAATTTACCCCTCTTCGCTTAAAAATAAAGGCCCTGCGCACCTTCACATAACAAAAGCAGATATGTGAGTTTGGTATGCAAAAACTCCCTGGGGCGGTTACCGGGCTTGTTTGCGACAAGACTCCCCCCACTCTTTAATCCATCCACCAGCCAATCTAACTGACCAATAATTCCCACCGTCATTTTTTTCCCCTGCCTAATTCATAACAATCGTATTGCCTAAGTGAAATAAGTCAAATAAAATTACCGGTTAATCCGGTCTTTTTTCGGCCAATTTCAAAGATTAAGCTGCTGTTACAAAGCTTTTAGACAATGAAATGAAAAAAGGGGTCGGTTTGAACGCTTTAATAGACCTTTCGGCTGCGCTCGAGGAGACAACAAACAATGATTGAATATAGTGAATCCCTTGATTCAGCTATTTGCAGTCTTTGAGTTAGTTCAGAATTAAGTACTGTCTACCCTGGCTGGGCGCCGTGGCGACCGCTACTATTAATGCACGGTGGTCTTTTAGAGCAGCGCTTTTTCTGCCCCGTTCTCAACTCTTTTGCAAAACTTCCTCAGATTCCACAGAATTGGCATCCATCTTTGCCGAATATCTTGGCAAAGTAAGACAAAAGATGCTTCCCTGACCGGGAGTGCTTTCAGCCCAGACTCGCCCCCCTTGTGCTACAATCAACTGTTTTGCGACATATAGTCCCAAACCGATTCCATGTGAACCTGGACCAGCGTATTTGTCGCTTTGAATGAAATTATTGAAAACCTTGCTGACATCATCGCTGCCTAATCCATTGCTGGTATCCTGCATATTGATCTGAACCTCATCCTTCATATAACTGACTGTAATTCGGATAGTATTACCCATCGGTGAAAATTTGATTGTATTGTCGATCAGATTCACGAGTATTTGCCTCACCAGACTATGGTCTGCATATACGGCTAAATTGGGTTCGGGTGGTAAGGATGCCAGCAATTTTATCCTTTTTTCTTTAGCTAAGCTCGCAAGCAAGCCTATCGATTCAGAAACCACCTCTTGTATATCGACTTGGGTTTTTTGCAGTTGTACATTGCCGGTCTCTATCTTTGAAATATCAAGAAAATCGCTAATGATTTTTGCCAGCTTATCGATTGTCTTATCTGCGATTTCAAGACTTTTCCAAAGCTGAGAGCTGATTACTCCTAATCCTCCCGACATTGCATTGGAAATAATCCCTTTGAAGATACCCAGCGATGTTCGAAGCTCTTGTGAAACGGTCACGGCAAGTTCGTTTTTTAGCCGGTCATACGTCTTGAGTTTCTCTTCGGTCTTTTTTCGCTTGACCACATTCTCTACGCTTACAGGCAAAACCTTAAGATAATTACGCTCGTGGTCTTTTATAAGATAATCAGACGCACCGGCTTTCATAGCTCTTACAGCTATTTCCTCACCACCGGTTCCGGTAACAATAATAACGGGAGTGTCCTTGACAAAGTTCAAAATATCAAATCCTGTGCCGTCGCCGAGGTTGTAATCAGAAATCACAATATCGAACTGTTCGCAGGCCAGGACCTTCTGACCCTCTGAAATAGAACTGGCCGTTTTGTAATCATATGGAAGATTTTCGTCTTCCACTAACCGAGGAAAGGCGTCCTGGTCAATCTTGTCATCTTCGATCAATAAAACTTTATATCTCGCGTTATTCATATTACACCTTCAATTCAACAGCAATCGGAAAATCACTATATTCTTCTAACTCTGTAGACATAGGTTCTCTCCTGCTTTTACCTTCGCAAAAGCTGCATCTTTCCCGATGCTAAATTTTGGCAAGGTGAAGCAAAAACTGTTTCCCTGTTCATACCCGGTTTCAGCCCATATGCATCCACCGTGCATTTCCACTAATTCCTTGGCTAACGGCAAACCCAAAGCCAGGTCTTCTTTGTCTGAACGGAGATGTTCTTTAATCTGCGTATAGAGATCGAAAATCTCATCTGCCTGGCCACTCCCAATAGTCGGGCCGTCGTCTTGCACCTCCACCGCAATCTGATAGCCAATATCTTTTACTTGTACGCGGACACAGCCGTTCGAAGCAGTGGTCTTTATTGAATTGTTAATAAGATTGGTTAGTACCTGTACTATCCTGTCATAATCTGCTTCGACAACGAGATCGGAATGAGGCACAAAACTCTTTAAGTTAATGCTTTTTTCAGATGCAAGCGGCGTTAGCGATTGTAAAACTTCGGAAACAGCCGAGCGAAAATCGAACTTGGTCAACTTCAATTTCATCTTGCCCTCATCAACCTTGGAAATGTCAAGAAAATCACTAAGAATCCCTCCGGCCCTATCAATATGCTCCTCGGCCAGCAATCTCATCAATGTCTCTGAAACCATGATAGCCAATTCACTTTTTAGCTGATTTTGCTTCTTCAATTGTTGATTTGCCCTTTTAAGTTCCTCCTCAACAAGAATGCTGTCCGAAATATCGCGAGCCACGCCCACAATCGCAACACCGCTTCCGTTTTCATCTTCGATGGTTGACGTTGAAAGAGAAACTGGAAATACGCTGCCGTCTTTTCGTTTGTGGTAAAAGCCAACTTCCCAGGAGCTTCCTCCAACTTGGGAAATGCTCTTCATTTGCTCACTTTGCTGTTTTCCTATCCAGAGCGTATTACTCTTTTCCCCAATAATCTCTTCTTTCTTGTATCCGTAACTTTCACAGAATGCTTGGTTGACGAAGATAATCTTGTTCTCCATATCGGTAATATAAACACTGTCCTCGGTGCTCATAATTGCACCGGACAGCAGTCGCAGCTCTTCTACCATCTTTTTGTGTTTGATGGCATTTTCGACTGTTATTGGAACAGCTCCGAGATAGTTTTGTTCACTGTCTTTTATCAGATAATCATAAGCACCGGCCCTCTGGGCTTCGACAGCTATTGCTTCATCACCAGCTCCGGTGACAAATATAATGGGAGTATCCTTCACCAGGTCCAGGACATCAAACGCTGTACCGTCTCCAAGCATGTAGTCTACAATTACAACGTCGAATCTGTCAGAACTCAGTGTGCACTTGGCCTCTGAAACAGACCCGGCCATTGTGCAATCATACGGAAGATTTTCTTCTTCAACTAACTTGTTAAAGGCCATTTGATCCAGTTTATCATCTTCAATCAGCAAAATTTTGTATCTTGTATTTTTCATAGTCTTATTCTCCATTTGGTAACTCGCTTAAAGTCCAGTACAACTCAAGTACTCGGATTGCCTCTACGAATTTTTCATAATCGACAGGCTTAACAATATAACCCGCAACACCCAGCTTAAAGCTTGCATCTATATCCGGTGCCTCTTTAGATGTGGTTAAGGCCACAACAGGAATCTTTTTCAGCTCCTCGTCCCCTTTGGTGATTTTCAGGAATTCGAGGCCATTTAACTTCGGCAAATTCAAATCCAAAAGAATAACACACGGCTTTTTATTGCTCTCGTTTTGCAAATACTTCAACGCTTCCTCACCGTTGACCGTGTGAACCAGTTGATTTATAACCTTCAAATCCTTCAATGCACGCCTAACCGTCATCGCATCTATTCTGTCATCTTCAACTAACAATATGGGCTTCGAGTTGTGCATCATCTACAACCTCACTTTCTTGCTTTGGTAACGTGAAGAAAAACGTGCTTCCTTCGCCCGGTTTTGACTCCACCCAAATCTTTCCGCCATATAACTCCACGATTTTCTTTACCACGCTAAGGCCCACGCCGGTACTTTCAAACTCATCACGCGGCGACAATGTCTGGAATATCTTGAATATCCTTTCGTAGTGTTGTTTTTCAATCCCGGGGCCGTTATCAGAAACACTGAATTTCCAAAAGCCGTCCTCTTGGACACAGCCTATTTTTATCTGGCCCCGTGGTTTATCCATATATTTTATGGCGTTGCTCAGCAGATTCTGGAAAACCTGAATAATACGGGTTTCTCCACATTCGACTACCGGCAACTGTTCTTCGATTGTAATCTCAATATTTTCCGGCGGAACAATCGCTTCAATAACCTCTGAAACAAGTTCATTCAGATTCACCCGAACTCGTTTTACTTTTTCACGTCCGACTCTGGAGTATTGAAGTATGCCATCAATCAGGTTATGCATCCGAACCACACGCCCTGTAAGTAAATTCACTCGCTCTCTGCCTTCCTCATCAAACATATCCGCATAATCAGTTGCTATCCAGTCGGCTAAGGTCTTAATCCCACGAAGCGGCGCCTTCAAATCGTGAGAAACGATATATGCAAAATCCTTTAATTCCTTGTTGATACTTTCCACTGTTTCCAGCAGCCCAGCCTGCTTTTCTTCAGCATGCTTGCGCTCGGTGATGTCTTTGGTAATATGGACAGATGCAATAATATCACCGTTCTCATCGAATATAGGAGAAGTGGATGCTTCAACATAAATTCCCAGATGAGGTTCAAAGAACTCTGCGCTTTGTGGTTTTTTCGTATCAAGGCTTTGTTTATGAGGACAACATGCCGGAGGTTCTTTTGTTCCGTGAATTATTTCATAACAGTGTTTGCCAATAAGCTCTTCCGGCTTCATCTTAAAGGCATCAGCAAAAGCCTTATTTACTCTTAAAAGCTTGAAATCCTTATCTTGAATCGAAACCAAATCTGAAATGGAGGCAAAGGTTGTCCTCCATTCTTCAGCCGCTTGTTTTAGTTTTTCCTCCGCCAGCTTTCGTTCGGTGATATCAAGCGCGTAAACATTGACGTAGCCGAAGTCAACAATGGGGGAAAATAACACCGAATACATCCGACTGTCGCATTGAAGTTCGGTTGCTTTGCCTGAGCCGGTTCTGAAAACATCCGCAGCCTTCTGACGCCATTCCTCGGGTAAAAGCTCACCTGTCTTACATCCCCAAAAGTTCAATAAAGGTTCGCTACCGTTATTGGCGTAGATAATACTTCCATCTTTCGCGACGCGGAGCACAGGATTGGGATTTTCAGAGGGAAACTTCGCTAATCTTTCAATCTCTTCCTGTGCACGTTTAAGTTCGGTGACGTCCCAGAAAATGCCTAATACACCGCTGACATTACCCTGTTCATCCCTGACAGGCGTTTTGACCGTGTGGACGATCATTTCCTGTCCATTCTGTACGAATGGCTCATCTATATCCAATTTCTTGCCCGACTTTATAACTTTCCGGTCATCCGCCCTGTATTTATCAGCTAATTCCTTCGGGTAGAATTCATAATCTGTTCTGCCTGCGATTTCCCTGGGCTTAATCCCTAAATCGCCGGCATAGTTCTCATTGCAGGAGACGTAAACTGAATCTTTGTCTTTGAGAAATACCCTTTGAGGAATATTCTCAAGAAGCGTCCTATACTTTTTCTCGCTCTTCTTCAAAGCCTCTTCCGCTTGCTTGCGCTCAGTGATGTCGCGAGAGACTGCTATTATGTACTCTTCTTTGCCTTGACTTACATACTTTAAACTTGTCTCAGCATAAAATGTCGTTGCATCCTTGCACTTATGCCGGCCTTGGATGACTAAATCTGACTTGACTTTGAGTTTTTCTGTTTGTCGCTGCCAGGCGGATTCGTCTCGTATGGATTCCTCAATGTCTTTAAAGCTCATAGTGAGCAATTCTTCTCGTGTATATCCAAGACTTTCACATGCTTTATCATTTACATCCAGAAAGCGGCCCCATTTAAGTTTCATAACAAAAATACAGTCGTTTGACCGGTCTATTAGATTTCTAAATAATTGCAGCTTTTCTCCCGCCTTTTTGCGTTCTGCGATTCTGCCCAGATGTTCGGCAACCGCATCTAACATATCACGTTCTTCTTGAAGGAATGGACTTTCGTCGCTTTCTGCTTCCTCTCCAAGGTAGTAAACCTCAATCTCCCCGGTTTTCTCTCCTCCCACTTTTATCTGGGCATGCTGACTTAATTCGCTTTTGTCGAAATTATCTGTCTGATATTTGACCCCATTGAAAGTGATTCTTACGCAGGTGATATCCGGATACTGATATGCATTGCGAATCAGACTGGTCGCTTCCTGGAATATCGCTCCCAGTGGAATCTCCGGCTGCTCAATAAGTTTTGAAAGACCATATAGACAATTAAGGTCCTTAACACGCTCCTTAACTTTTTCTTCAAGCTGTATGTGGGATTCTTTTAGCTTTAGATGAGATTCTTCTAATTTGCCGGCCATAGCATTGAAAGATGCAGCAAGCTTGCCAATCTCATCCTTGGTTTTTATCTTCGCTCTGTAAGTTAAGTCACCTTCGCCCACTCTTTCTGCGCCTTTAGCGAGAGCTTTAATGGGCTTTGTAAAGTATTTAACCGTAAAATAAACTGCTATTCCGAGTGTTCCGATGGTTGATACGAGAAGCAGCGCTGATAACAGAATGAACTTCTTTTGTACGAGGGCAAGCTCCTTCAAAGAAAAACCAAGCCACAAAGACCATTCTTTTTCTCCAAAAGACTTGACGAAAACGCCGCGACTTTGCTTCTTGTCCAAAAATGATTTTTCGCTGTCCGGTATTTGCTCTACCTGGGGAAAATACGCATAAGCACGAGTTCCTATAAAAGACGTATCATTAGCCAGGTGTATTGTTCCATCATCCCTGACCACCCACCAGAAAAGGAAATCATCGCGTTTTGATAATCTTGCGAGGCTGTCAAAAGGCCACTTAAATTCTACGTAGCTCTTCTCTATTTCTCTTGTTATAAATTCGCTGGCGAGCATATTTGTTTCTATGGTGTGTTCTTCCTCGTCAGCTAACTCATAAGTTGCTATTACATAAGTGAATAAGGAGGCTACAACAAGAGAAGGAATAACAACTGCAAAATATATTTTCCAGAACAACTTCATTCTTTTGTATCCTTAGGCCCTATAACAAGAAAGGACGTCAAAAGATTGCCATGTTTACAGCCAACCCCAGGGAAATAACCCTGTTCGCCCCACGTAAAGTTGGTGATGAAGGGAGCGCTATTATTCGTGTAATTTATAAGATATGGCAGCTTCCCTCTTTCAGTTTCAGGTATTGCCCCCATCACTCCACCGCATATAAAACCTATTCCCAAAATTGGTCTCATATCGACCCTGATGTCCCCCTGGATCTTTGCATTTCTTGGAAGATTGCCGATTCTGTTAATAAGCGTTTCCCAAGTACCATGGCTCAGATGTACTCTTTCTCCAACTTTAATCTTGGTGCTTGTACGGACAGCCTTGTCTTTCATCTGGTCGCTCCTTGGCCATGGGTGTGAAAACAGAAAATAATCCTCGCCATCCCGCGATGTGTACTTCCTATACAGCGGATGCAAAGTAAGCAGGTCTCTTATTACATCAGGTTTCCCGACCTGCTTGTATAATGTTTCAATTTCGCCGCCAAGCCATTCGTTATAAACATCCAATGCGGGCATATTATCTATCTCTACGATGGCTTGTCCTTCGGTCTTTGTTACAATTCCCGTATGTTTGTCTGTTACGTCAAATCCGCCCTCGAATGTCCAGCCTACAGGCAGGTCTGTATAAATAACAGCTAAAGAAACACCTTCACTGTAAACCTCGTTCTCTCCAAACACCGCAATGGCTGGGCCGCCCACCGTCCCACCTAACACGATTGCGTCTTTACCCAGAACTTCTTCAATACCCTCAAGAACCTCCTCTTCTATACTAATCGTAGTTGATAGAAGCACAACCGTTGGTGATTCATCGTCCGTTTTACCGGCGCTTTCTATAGCACTCACCACTGCAGACTTTGACATTTCCTGCGTTGAAGAAAAATCAGAAAGATTAGCGGAACTCACACCAAAAATAATGTCTTTTGAAGTAACAGTCATAATTGCCAGCCCTCTTCGTCCTTGCATCTCAGCGAATTTGTAACCCCTCTCTGCCACCTTCACAAATCCCTTCTCAGTCATAACCGCTCTTGAATCAGAGGTCCCACCAAATATTTTCGTATCTTCACCAAGCAACTGCTTTGCGATAGAAAGGATACTATCTACATCACTGCCGGAACTGGCGTAGATTACAGCAAAATCGGGATTCTTTTGTGATTTGCCCCGCAGGGCCATATTAACAGCTTCTTTCATTGCCTCTATTGGATTCTCATTAGTACTCCATCCTGTACCAACTTCGGTGCCGGCAGTTGCAGTTTCTTCAATTACACTTGCGGAAACTTTCCGAGGTACCAGTTGAAATTCTTCCTTCTCCTGCCACGTGAAGAAAATGTATAAAATCGCTCCAATAATAACTGCTATTAGGCTCGCGATAATTAGTTTGGTCGTCATTATCGTCATTCCCCTTGTCGATTCAATTTCCGTTCCTCTGCCTTTCCACTTAGAGCTTATTTCAGAAACTATAAGTCAAGGTTAAACCGCACCAGAGTTCATCCTCATCATTGACCGAATCATCCATCGATATTTGATAGTATAGTCCCGGCGCTATGGTTAGATTTCCGCGTCCAAGATTTGTACGCAGCCCAATAACAGCGTGAGACCAGTCACTATCTACACTTTTACCGCCAAAGCCGTCATTGTAGGATATGTTCCCAAAGAAGCTAAAGACTTGCTCTTTTTTATCAGGCCAGAAAGCCGGAACGTTCAAATCATATCCAAGACCAAAAACGTGAATGAAGCCTTCACATCCACTATTGTCGGAATCGCTTTTGCTCGGCCATATACTGCCGAAGTAGTAACTGGGTACAACTGAGCTGCCACCTACGTTAATAAGCTCTGGCCAACAAAGGTTTATACCAATTTCCTGAGTGTCTGCCTTCCGCCTGGCTACTTTTGGCTTGCCGTAATAGAAATAATTAACCGTAAGGTCAGTAACATACCGGCTGTCTTCCAAAAAAGAACCTTTGTAAAAAGCGGCATAGTTAAACTCAACAGACTTCTCAAAACCGCTTGACATTGGATAAACTCCTATGACTTTTCCGCTAAAACCGGTGTCGCCAAAATCTATAGTGGCAACGGGGATAAAAGCCCCATGGTCATCCAACAGGTCAAAACCATGCCACATATGCTTGCTTACGAACGTAGTGCTCAAATCAATCCCTATATCATCTTTGCCGGCATCCGGCCTGGTTTGTTCAGCTTGGGACAGGCCCACCACGCTTAACAAAATTATGGTAGTTAGCAAAAATCTTGTTTTATGCATTTCCAGTTTCATTTCCCTTAAGTTACTACTCCCTGTAAATCACCAAACTTAGATAATGAAGTATTCCAAAAATTGCCATCCCGTGAGGGAATAGTGCAGGCTGCCCTTCACATCTAAGTTGCGATAGGGGGCCTGACCGTTGGATCCGGGCAGCCGCACTACACCCGTTAGCAATTAAGAACCTTTAATTACAAAGTCATCTATTATTGTCCGTAAAGAGCAATGGACAAAATAAGACCTGTCAGCTAATCAACAGCCGTTACATTCCAATTATCGTTACCTAACATCTGTTCGTTCTAATAAGTCGGCGTTTTCCAGACAGCAAATACCAAAGGCATCCCTGGTTTTGGTACTCGAAAAAGCTGGTGTCACAATTGATGTAAGCAAATCCGGCGAAAAAACGTTATTGTCATAATAACGAACAAAACTTATGCTTGCTCGACTACGGGTAACCAGACGAACTCAGGCGTGAATTCGAACGGTTTGTCAGCTACTACAATGGCATTCGTTATCATGAAGACATTGGCAATGTTGCTCCGGATGGTGTATAATCTTGCAGGCAACAAAAGCTGCTCCGGCAACGTGCTGAACTGAAACATAAAACTGTGGAGGTTCGAATCCTCTCGCTCCCGGTTTTTTAATGGGTGAATTTGGAGAGTGCAATATGAGACCCAACATACTTGTAGCGATTATTTGCATATCAGTTATCACCTTATGTATCTCATGCAGCTCCGTCTTTCTTGGGGCCAACGCTGAACCGACCACTGCGATACTGGGAGCATTCCACAAAGAGGTGATGATGCTTGAGGAGCAACTGACAGATAAACAGCAGCAGCAAATCGAAGGAATGAGATTTGTAACCGGCAAGCTGAAAGGCAAATCTGTCGTCGTAGCCTGGACCGGCATAGGGAAAGTCAACGCTGCTATGACAACTACACTGCTGATTGAGCACTTCAGGCCGAGCGAAATAATCTTTTCCGGTATCGCCGGAGGCGTAAATCCAAAGCTTGCCCCGGGAGATATAGTCATCGCTGCCGAAACCGCTCATCACGATATGGGGATACTTCAAGAGGATGGCTTTTACAATAGAGGAGTCATAAATCCCCTCGATGGCTTCCGAAATCCAGTATTTCTGCCTGCGGACAAGCGCCTCTTGAAATTGGCCGAAAAAGCCGCCGAACAGGTCGAACTTGAAAAGATAAAAACAACCGTGGGAGAAAGGTCACCTAAGATCATAAAGGGCATCATTGTTACAGGAGACGTGTTCGTCGCATCACCGGCCAAATGTAAGGAATTGCGCGATATGCTCAACGCCGATGCTGTGGAGATGGAAGGCGCAGCAGTTGCCCAAATTTGCTATCAACGTCGGATTCCGCATCTTGTTGTACGCAGTATCAGCGATAAGGCTGATAAAACAGCGAGGATGGACTCGATGATGTTCCAGGAAATGGCTGCCAAAAACTCCGCCGCCCTGATTGCCAAAATAACAGAGCTTTTAAGCTCAGATCTTCCCGTTGAAAAAGCAACAAAGAAGTGAGATAAGAATTCAGGAGGACAAAATGAAAAAGTGCATATCTACTATTTGGCTAATAAGTATCGTCGCTGTATTTTTAGGTGCTTGCAACTTGACCTCTGCGCAGGATATCAATGCGAAAGTCGCGCAGCTGGATATCAACACGGCAAATCTTGATGATGTTATCCGCATTTTCGGCGAGCCGGAAAAATACTTTTGGGGCGGAAAAACCTTCACAAAGGATAACCTGCCTTCAATTTATATTACTGCTTATTATTCAAACAGTCTTCAAATTGTCATGGGCAGAGGTAAGATCATTGAACTACGCTTTGAAGGACAGGACACAGGATATGTTTATAAGGATAAACTGAAGATCGGCTCCTCACTCGATGAAGTCATTGAACTGTTAGGCAAGCCCACAGAAACAGTTTTGGGAAAGCCAAACAAGTTTAAGGATGGTGTTCTTTACAAGGACATTGATGGCAGGAAGGGACTTTGCTACTACGGACGACGCGACCACGGGGTGCGATTTTTCTTCCTCAACTATAATGTCACCGCGCTGTATGTAAGGCGCACCAGACCTGCCGAGGCTAAACGTGGCTCGTTCCAAACTGCGCGACCCATCAAATCAGTCGAGCAGTATGATGATATGAGGTGGAAGGATTTGAGCAAACTCGACCTGTCAGGCAAAAAGGGTCTTATCCCTACGTTGAGGTTCAATCAAAAAACAGTCTGGCCCCAGCCTGACAAAATGCCTCCCGGCAGCAAGCCCGACAAAGTGCTCAAAGACGCGATGAATCCGGGTCTCGGTATACGCAAGCTCCACAAGCAGGGCATCACCGGCAAAGGGGTAAACGTAGCCATTATCGATCAGCCCCTCTATCAGGACCATCCGGAATTTACCGGCAAAATCGTGGCGTATCACGATGTGGGTTGCGGAACAGAAAGCAGCATGCACGGACCAGCGGTTGCGAGCCTGCTCGTAGGAACAAACTGTGGAACAGCCCCTGATGCTCGCCTCTACTATGCTGCCGCTCCCTCCTGGACTAAAGACACTGCCTACCAGGCCAAAGCTCTTAATTGGATTATCGATCAAAACAAGAAACTACCCGCCTCGAAAAAGATTCGCGTTGTGTCGGTTTCAGCGGCACCTTCCGGCACTGGCTCTCCTTTTGATAAAAACCAGGAGATGTGGGATAAAGCCTGTGTCCTCGCCGAGGCAGAGAACATCCTCGTACTCGACTGTACCAATCATCATGGAATTATAAGTCCATGCTGGTACAATCGGAGCACACCGGAAAGTGTAATAAGGTGCACCCCAGGCCTACCTGGCCGAAAATCCGGAACCTACCCCGGACGCATCCTTGTTCCTACATGCCCCCGGACAACTGCCGAGGAATACGACAAGGGTGATTTCAGCTATCAATACTGTGGCCGCGGCGGGCTAAGCTGGGCGATTCCGTATTGCGCCGGCGTGCTTGCTCTTGGCTGGCAGATTCAACCCGAAATTGGGCCCGTACAGATGCGGGAGCTGCTCTTTAAATCGGCATACATACATAAATCCGGCGATAGAATCATCAACCCGAACGGATTCATCCGTCTTGTCAGATCGGCCAAGGTAGATCCGGGTACCGGGAAAAAGAGATAATGTTCAGCGGACAGTTACTATAAGGGAATTCAGTAAAAATCCGGGATTTAAAAATGGTCAGTGAATTTTTTCAACTCGAAAAGAAAAAGACAACTGTAAAGATTGAAATTGTGGCGGGTGTTACGACGTTCCTGACAATGGCGTATATTATTTTCGTAAATCCATCTATCCTGAGCCTGGAGGGGGTCCCTGAGCAGCAATTGATTGGCATTGAACGGATGGATAAAGATGCATTGATAGCTGTCACCTGCATAGTAACTGCTATTACCACCATTATCGTCGGTTTTGTTGCTAAGGCACCCATAGCCATGGCACCGGGTATGGGCCTCAACGCCTTTTTTGCATATCTGGTTGCCTCTGGCAAAATGAATTGGCAGACAGCCCTGGGCGTGGTGTTTATTTCAGGCCTGCTGTTTTTGACCGTGACATTATTGGGATTGAGAAAAAAAATCGTCGAAGCGATACCACCATCCCTCGTTTCCGCTATTGCTGTCGGAATCGGTCTGTTTATTACCTTCATAGGCCTGAAAAATCTCGGCGTCATTATACAAGACCCGATTACGTTCGTCTCAGCCGGTCCCTTGACCATAACCGTCCTTATTGGCTTGGTTGGTATGCTGGTTATGATTGTTTTTGAAATGAAAAAAATAGCCGGCGGCCTCGTCATCGGTATCCTGGCATCCACAATCCTGGCTGTTTTATTTGATAAACAAGTACAAATCCCACAGCAGTTCATCTCATTAAATCTGAATATTCAAAAAATCGCTTTCCGCCTGGATATCCTCAGCGCTCTCAAGTGGAGCTTTTTGGGGACCATTTTCACCCTGACATTTATAGACATGTTCGACAGCGTCGGAACGCTAATAGCATGTTGTCACCAGGCAAATATGATCGATAAAGAAGGAAAAATTAAAGGCCTAAACAGGCTATTAGGCATTGATGCTGTCGCAACTGTAATAGGTGCCCTGCTCGGAACATCTACTATAACTGCCTATGTTGAATCGGCGGCAGGTATCGAGCAAGGCGGACGTTCGGGATTGACTTCGATAGTAACAGGCCTTTTATTTCTCATTGCCCTGTTATTCATCCCCATTATCGCGATTGTGCCCCTATATGCAACCGCCCCGGCTCTTATTATGGTCGGCCTGTTTATGATGAGGGAAGTAAAGAAAATAGATTTTGCAAACTTGGAACAGGCCTTCCCCGCATTCATCATAATGGTGATGATAGCCTTGAGCTACAGCATAAGCACGGGATTGGCTTTTGGCTTCATCTCATTTGCACTTATAAAAACAGTATCGGGAAAGACAAAAGATGTCAAACCTGCCATGTGGATTATCGCAATTTTATCTATACTGTTTTTGACACTGGATAGGCTGCCTAATATAATCGATTTCTTTAAGACTCTTACATAACCTGATGGCAAGGTGATATCATCCTAATAACCATAATTTCACGGTTAAACAAAAGGGGTGTTTATGGATAGAAGGCTCATAATAGCAACTCCAGGAAGGTTCTTTGTTGTCCTGATGTTTCTGGCGACAGCGCTTTCAGGCTGTGCCAACGCGGATTCTGCACTAACGCCCATAGACAGGCAGTACGAAAGTACCTGGGAGTCGCTGGCCAAACACACTGACCCGGAATGGTTCAGGGATGCAAAGTTCGGCATCTACACACATTGGGGACCGGTTACCTTCGGCGCCGAAGACGGCCCCGGTGGTGTCCAGTGGTACGGGCGAAACATGTACGTCCCCGATAGCCCGACATTTAAGTACCACCGAAAGCGTTTCGGAGACCAGAACAAGGTAGGCTATAAGGACATCATCCCCCTTTTCAATCCCAAAAAGTTCGATGCCGAGACCTGGGCGGAACTGTTCGCCGCCGCCGGCGCCAAGTTTGCCGGTCCCGTCGTTATCCACCACGACAACTACGCCATGTGGGACTCAGCATTTACAGAGTGGGACAGCATGGACCAAAGCCCAAAACGCGATTTCACCGCAGAGCTCGAAAAAGCAATCCGCAAACGCAACATGAAGTTTATAGCGACGTTTCACCACGCCTTTGCTTGGCGCTACTATGAGCCCGCTCTCAAATTTGACGCAGCCGACGGCAGGTATGCCGGCCTCTATTGCCAGCCCCGCAAGCTCGGCAGCCCGCCAACAAAAAAATATATGGATAAGTGGCTGGGCATGGTCAACGAAGTAGTCGAAAAGTACCAGCCCGACCTCACATGGTTCGACTTCGGCCTAAGCAGCGTAATCACGCCAGAGTATCAACAGCGAATGTTCGCCGACTACTACAACTGGGCCCAAAAAAACGGACGTGATGTCGGCGTGGCTCACAAGCATCGTAATATCCGCCAGCACACCGGAATCCTCGACTTCGAACGCGGCCGTGAAGACCGCCTCACACCATACCCCTGGCTGACAGATACTTCCGTCGGACCATGGTTCCATCAGAAATCATCTTCCTTTAAGACCGTCAATGAGCTGGTCGATGTCCTCGTCGACATTGTTTCCAAGAATGGCTGTATGCTCCTTAACGTGGGCCCGCAAGCCAACGGTGCTATCCCTGAAAAAGGTAAGAAGATTCTACGCGGCATGGGGGCGTGGCTGAAAATCAATGGCCAAGGAATCTACAATACCCGCCCGTGGCAGACCTTCGGCGAAGGCCCTACAAGCAACTCAGGCGGCGGTTTCAGCGAAAATAATGACAAGCCATACACTTCGCAGGATATCCGTTTCACACAAAGCAAGGACGGCAAGACCATTTACGTTATCTTCCTGGGCTGGCCGGAAAAAGAAGTAACGATTCGTTCCATGAAAGTGGACGCCGCTAATACCAACGCCCGAATTGAACTGCTCGGCGGCGGCAAAGTAACATACAAAGTCAACACCCAAAAGCAACTGGTAATCCAACCGCCTGTCCAACGCTCCGGCGAACACGCTTTCGTGTTCAAAATGACCGGCTTTGACATCTCTTTGCAAGACTCGGTGAGGTTTGAACAACCTGAAGCCGTCCGGCTTGGACCCGACAAAGCGACATTGGAAGGGAAAAAGATTCAGACTCAGACCAACGAAGATCGACTCAACATCGGCTACTGGGACAATCCGAATGAACGCATACATTGGCTCGTCAATATTCCCGAATCCGGCAGCTATGTGGTTCGCGGAGAGTTCTCTTCAGCCTATGGTACAAGCGGCCTCAAAGTAAGCGCAGCCGGGCAAACACGCTCAGCCGAAGTACCCAAAACAAACGGCTGGTTCAAACCCCAGTTCGTGTCCTTCGGAACGTTTAACTTCGCCAAAGCTGGCGTCTATCACCTCGTGCTTCAGCCTTCCGACCCAGCTCGCTGGCGAGCGGTCAACGTCTATCAATTGCAATTGGCACCGAAGTAATCTTGTTATTAATTAGGAGGATTATTATGAAAAGTTTCAAAAGCATCTTTTACTTAACCCTTGCTTTGCTTATCACAGAGATTTCGAACCCGGCGATTGCAGAAAACTCTATGAGCATCACGACCGGGGGAAACGCAGTCTCAATTAACGCGGGCTCCCAACTCCTGCTGCGCTATCCTTACAGGAACGTTCCCTTCAAGCCGTGTGTTTCGCAGCTATTTTCTCCGGCTGGCATCAATATTCTGCGCGATGCACCTGCTGACCACCTCCATCATCACGCATTGATGTTCGCTGTCAAAGTAGATGGCGTCAATTTCTGGGAAGAGACACCAACCGCCGGTAAACAATTGCACAAATCCTTTACCGACGTCAAAACCGATACGAAAACTGATGTGGTAAATGACAAACGCTTCGAAATGCGCCACGCAAGCTTCACGGAACACATCGACTGGACAAGTCCTAACCAGGAGCTGTTACTCAAAGAGCGCCGCACAATCGATGTCCGTCAGGGAACCGACCTCGGCGCTACCCTTTTGACCTGGCAGTCTAAGTTTGAACTTCCCAATGAAAAGGAATCGGCCACAATTACCGGCTCCCATTATCACGGCCTGGGAATGCGCTTTATAAAATCAATGGACTCGGCTGGCAGGCACCTTAATCCTGACGGCAAACCCGGCACCGTATTCCGAGGCAACGAAAGGCTCCTCCGCTCCACCTGGTGTGCTTATACAGCCAACGCCGACGGCAAACCCGTTACCGTCGCAATGTTCGACCACCCACAGAATCCTCGCCACCCGGCAACGTTCTTTACCATGACAAAACCTTTCGCATATTTGTCGGTTACATTGAATCTGCACAAGGAGCCGCTGAAAGTAGTCTCAGGCAAGCCCTTGGTATTGCGATATGCCTTGGCCGTCTGGGACGGCAAAGTTGAAAACGACAGGATTGAAAAATTGTATCGGCTATGGACCGCAAAATAAATCTAAACGCCAACTGAATATTATAAGAGAAACCGTAATCAGGAAATTATGGAGAAAACCATGTCTCGAAAAAAACCATCGGATAAAACAAACACTATGACCCGTCGACACTTCATTCGCAAAGCCGGCACCGCTGCCGCTGCCCTTACCGCTGTGGGCACAACTTCACATCAATTCACCGGTAACGTGCTTGGCGCTAACGACCGAATAGGTATCGGCTTTATCGGCTGTGGAGGCAGAAGCAATGCCCACCTTCGGACCATTCATTATCTGAAAACCGAGAAAGCTGCCAATATAGATATCGTTGCTGCCTGTGATGTTTACAAACCGCGTCTTCAGAAAGTCGTCGACGGCTACAAGGCCAAAGGCTATATGGACCATCGTAAGCTGCTCGCCGACCCGAACGTCGACGTCGTCTGCATCGCCACACCGGACCACGTCCACGGCTACCAGGCCATCGATGCCGTCCGCGCCGGAAAAGATGTTTACTGCGAAAAACCCGTAACGCATTGGAGGCAGTTCGAGCTGACAAAGCGTCTGGCCGCGGAGGTTAAAAAGAGCGGCCGGGTCTTCCAGCTTGGCACACAGGGAATGTCCGACCCCGCCTGGCACCAGATAAAAAAGCTGATTCAGGATGGCTTAATTGGCCAGCCGGTCCACGCTGAGTGCGGATATTTCCGTGTCGGAGACTGGGGTGAGCGGGGAATGACAATCGACAATGCCAATGCAAAGCCCGGCTCTGAACTGAACTGGAACGCTTTTCTCGGCGACTCACCAAAGCGGCCATTCGATGTCAGCCGCTTCTTCCGATGGCGGATGTATGAGGACTACGCCGGCGGCCCTTCAACCGACCTATTTCCCCATGTCCTGACCCTCGTGGTGCACATGCTCGGTGTCACCATGCCCAGCGTGGCCGTGGCGACCGGAGGCAAGTTCCGCTACCAGGAGCGAGAGATACCCGACACGTTCAACATGCTTATCGATTACCCCGAGAATATTACTATCGCAATGTTGGGAACACAGGCTAACGACTATCCCGGAACGGGAGGTCGCGGTTCGGGACAGCGCATACCAGTAATCCGCGGATGGGATGGAACGCTTACAATAGAAAAGAATGAAATCGTCTTCATCCCCGCCCAGGGCTCAAATAAAAAAGCCCAGCGCTTCGACATAAATGGCGGCGAGGACTTTGTTGGATACTGGCAAAATTTCCTCGACTGCTGCCGCTCGCGCAAAACCGATACCCTCAGCCCAATGCCCCTGGCATACCATGTCCAGACGGCCTTACAAATGGGCATGCTTGGCCTGCGACAAGGCAAGGTCGCACGCTTTGACAAAACCAAAGAAAAAATTATTCTGTAACTATAACCAGGACCATATTTGATGTTCTCTTGCATAGACAGTCTAAAAAACTGATTTCAACGCAAAAGGAGGCAAAAAAATGGAAATCAAAATTACAAGTTCAGCTTTTGAAGAGGGTGGCTTAATTCCACCGAAGTACACTTGTGATGGCGCCGATATTTCTCCGCCATTGCAGTGGGACCACGTCTCTGAAGCCACTAAGAGCATCGCCATTATAAGTGATGACCCCGATGCGCCGGTGGGAACATGGGTACACTGGGTCATGTTCAACCTGCCTGCTGATACCAGAGAGTTGCAAGAAAACATCCCTAAAGATGAAATCCTGCCCAACGGAGCTAAGCAGGGCATCTCCGATTTCGGCAGGATTGGTTATGGCGGCCCTTGTCCCCCCAGCGGAACGCACAGATACTTCTTTAAGATTTACGCACTCGACACGGAACTCGATCTGGCCGTCGGGGCTGCAAAAAGTGACTTGCTCAACGCTATGGAAGGACACATCCTCGGCCAGGGTCAGTTAATCGGCAAATACAAAAGACAATAGGCTGGTAGTGTTTCGCCATACCGGGATTTATCGGTTATGGTCCGCCGGTCTCAGAAGTTTTCCAGTATAGCCGCTGTACTGATTGCAAGCAGCATCAGGTAGTCCAAATCACTGAGGCTGTACTGCTCGTGCTCCGTAGCATTATCGACATACAGCGCACCGAAACAGCCCGTTGGGTCCATAATAGGTGCTATCATTGCCGAGCGTATCCCATCTCCTCCCATCTGAGCCGAAACTTGCGGCAAAAGTAAGAACTGCCCTTTCTCAACCGCTTGAGTGATTTTTTCATTGAGTTTTATTTCGCTTAGTGCAATTGCTTGGCCGTCTCGGCCCTTGCCTGCGTGACTCGTCATTGGACCCGTAGACTCATTTCTTAAAGCGCACCAGGCGTGATGTCCGTCAAACTGTCTTAGAGTGATACTTAATAAGACCTGCAGCAGTTTGTCTGGTCCTTTTGCCTTGCAGATTGCCTCGGTCGCCTCCATAAAATCTTTCACCCTTTTGGCCGGCATTTTAAGCTCAGGGGCGTGCTCAGCATCTGTCTTTCGTACTATAATTTGCGGTCCACGAGAAGCAGAATCAGCTATGAGCGTATCTTCCAAATGAGTTGGCTTCTCAGTCTCGGTTTCGGCTTCGAGATAGATTTCCAGAGTAAAATCAGATATTCGAAGGGTATCCCCGGTCTTAATCTCAGCTTTGTGGATTGCCTCCTCGTTTAAATATGTTTGGTTCGCCGAATCCAGGTCCTCGACCATCCATTTTCCATCCCCGGTAATGAAGATTACAGCGTGCTGTCTTGATACTGTTCTTTCGGGCAGGAAAACCTGGCTGTTCGGCTGTCTGCCAATATAGATAGGCCCCTCGCCGAATCGAAACTCTTCGACAGTCTGTTCTCCTTTTTTCACAACCAAACGCATCGGCTTCCCTCTGTACATTTGGATTCAAAAACTCTTACATTTCATTATTCATAATCAGCTAGGAATTGTCAAGAAAACATTTATTAAATATTTAACTGTCCCTGGCTGTCCCTCTCTTTGAATTTCCTATGTCACTATTATCGACAATTTCCCGCAATAAGAAAGTATCTGAATGCCCGTCGAAAACGAAACTGGCTTAAAATAACAGGTATCCCAGCATAAAGTAAAGTATCAATAACGATACCAGAAGGATGTAAAACACTGTCTCTACCGTTTTCTCAAGCTGGGGATTTTCAATCTTATCTATGAAAAATAATGGCAGACCTACGATTATCAAGATGGGGGCAAAAGCAATAGTCATGAACAAACAGATTGACCACAATATGATAGAAGCTTCTTTATCATACAATACTTTCCGCCACATGTCTCCGCAGAATCCACACCTGAAACGAATACGTACGAGCGGCATATAAGATGCCAAAGGATTGATCACATCATTGGAATCGCAATTGTCGCAGTAGTACTGCAGCGGATGACAGGGCTTAAGACATTTGAAGCATAACGGTCGGGCATCAGCCGGAATAAACTCATCACCGACTTGCTCAGCTTTTTTATTGTCTCGCGCCGGCATATTATCAAGGCCTCCTTCAGTCATAATAGTATAATATACCAGCTTTATTGCAAATCAGCCATAGTTATTACTTTTCCTGCACCAAGTTTTATGTAATTCCGGCCAAAATACTCCTCGAACAAGCTCCTCGCTTTATCACCCGAACCATGACATAAGCCGACATTCTGCACGCCCAATTGCTTAAAAACTGAAATAACTTTTTCTATCTTACCTTTGCCCGCCCATTCCAGATGAAAACCGCCCATTACCAGAAGGATATCACCTTTCACTAAATCTTTCGCCGCGTTGACGATGTTTACAATCCCCGGATGCGCACAACCCGATATCACTATCAAGCCCCTCTCTGTGCGAATAATCAAAGACTGCTCTTTTATCCATTTTCCAAGCTGGCCGGTAGACCAAACATTTTCACAAATCTTCATTGGTTGTTCGACCTCGACAATTTTTGCCCCTTGGGCCTTTACTTTATCTTTGAATCCCTTTGGAAATGATTCCGGCAGATAAACACCAACATCAGGATTCTTTTTAAGAAAGCTCTCCAATCCGCCGGTATGGTCTGGATGAATGTGAGAGAGAACAACTGTATCTATGCTTTGCGGCTCTATTGCCAACTTCTCCATATTGCCGAGCAGTGAGCCGCCCGGCCCGCTATCGAAGAGAATAGTCTTCTCAGGCCCGGTTATAAATGCCGAAAATCCCCAGCCGGTTGCCAGACCTTCTTTATACGGATTATTATCACAAACTATTGTAATGTTTACATCTTCCATTTCGTTTCACCCTTTATCTTATGTGCGATAGCAATTATAACCGCTGCGGTGTAATTTAGAATATAACAAAGCGTTTTTTTTATTAGCAACGTTCTGCTTTTTACGTATAATCACGGTTTTATCCACCATTGTGAGGCTTATCGGTGGTTTGTTGAAGGCTCGATGGAGGCTTTACTTGAGAAATCTCTGTTCATCTGAATTTGAAGGAGATAATGATGTTTAAGAATCCACTACTTAATGCCGTGTCACTCGTTTGTCTCGCCGCCTTCGGCTGCAGTGCCATTAAAGACACATTTGTCAGAAATTCGAATGCAGCTGGTACTCACATTGAGGTTGTTGAACAGCCGGACACCAAGGCGACAAACACCTTCTACGTAGACAACCGTCCCCCATTGACGCCAAGTCCGTTTATAAAGCTGCCGATAGGTGCAATCACACCGCACGGTTGGGTACGGAGGCAGCTCGAACTCGAGGCAGATGGCTTCACGGGTCACCTTCTCGAAATCAGCAGGTTCTTAAAAAAGGAAAACAATGCCTGGCTCAGCCCGAAAGGCGAAGGTCACAGCCCCTGGGAAGAGCTTCCCTACTGGCTAAAAGGTTTCAGCAATCTCGGATATGTGTTGGGTGACAAGCGAATCATCGACGAGGCACAAACCTGGATTGAAGCCGCAATTGCAAGCCAGCGCGAAGATGGCTACTTCGGACCACGCGCGAACCTCAATCGCATCGGCGGCACCAGGCCCGACGTATGGCCTAATATGATTATGCTCAACGTCTTGCAATCCTATTATGAGTATTCCGGAGATGAGCGTGTCATCCGGCTTATGACAAAATACTTCCGCTGGCAACTGACTGTACCCGACGAAGATTTCCTCGAACCCTTCTGGCAGAACCAGCGGGCAAGTGACAACCTCGCCAGCGTCTACTGGCTCTACAACCGTACAGGCGACAGCTTCCTTCTGGATCTCGGCAGGAAAATACACCGCAACACTGCCGACTGGACAGGCGGCGTCGCCAGTTGGCACGTTGTAAACATCGCCCAGTGTTTCCGAGGCCCCGCCGTATTCTATCAGCAATCCAAAGATCCCAACCACCTCGCCGCTACCGAGCGGGACTATCAGACCGTAATGGGCATATACGGCCAGGTGCCCGGCGGAATGTTCGGCGCAGACGAAAACGCCCGACCCGGATATATCGGCCCACGCCAGGCCGCTGAAACCTGCGCAATGGTCGAGATGATGCTCTCCGATGAGATGCTGCTCACATTCACCGGCGACCCAAAATGGGCTGACCGCTGTGAGGAAGTGACCTTCAACTCACTGCCCCCATCTATGACGCCCGATATGAAAGCGCTGCATTACCTTACTGCTCCGAATCTGATACTGTGCGACCAGCACAACAAATCGCCGGGCTTTCAAAACCGCGGCCCTATGCTTCTCTTCGATCCGCACCGTCACCGCTGCTGCCAGCACAACACCGGTCACGGCTGGCCGTATTATGCACAATACCTCTGGCTGGCCACACCCGACAACGGCTTGGCCGCCGTTCTCTACGCCCCCTCCCAAGTCACCGCAAAAGTCGGAAAAGGCGCCAAGGTAACGATTTCTGAAAAAACACACTACCCATTCGATGAGAACATCGAATTCACTGTCAAAACCGCCAAAACGGTTCGGTTCCCGCTTTATCTGCGTGTCCCCGGCTGGTGCCAAAATCCACAGATAGAAATTAACGGAAAAACAATGAAAGTACAGGCACAGCCCCGTTCATATATTATCATCGACCGCAAGTGGAGAAATGGTGACAGCGTAAAACTCACTTTGCCGATGAACATCACACTCACAAAGTGGAAGAAAAATAAAAACAGCGTCTCGGTAAATCGCGGACCGCTCACTTACTCGTTGAAGATTGGAGAAAAGTATGTACGTGCCGGCGGCACCGACAAATGGCCTGCCTGGGAAATACACCCAACCACCGACTGGAACTATGGGTTGCTACTAAATGAAGAAAATCCTGCTTCATCCTTTGAGCTTGTCCGTAAATCCTGGCCCGACGACAACCAGCCTTTTGAAGCAAAAGCAGCTCCGATTCAGTTACGCACCAAGGCTAAAAAGATTCCTGCCTGGAAGAAAGACCACCTTGGTATGGTTGGTAAGATCCAGGATAGTCCCGTTAAATCCGATGAGTCGACCGAAACCGTCACTCTCATTCCGATGGGATGTGCGCGACTGCGGATTTCCGCCTTCCCCACTATCGGAACAGGCCCTGACGCACACGAGTGGGTCCGCCCCGAACAGACCATTCCCGCAACTGCCTCGCACTGCTGGGGCTCTGACACCGTCGTAGCCCTCAGCGACAAATTACTGCCCCAAAACTCAAAAGACCAGAGCATTCCGCGCTTCACTTGGTGGCCGCGCAAAGGCTCAACCGAATGGGTACAATATGATTTTGACAAGCCACAGAAAATCTCCTCTGCTGAAGTTTACTTTTTCGATGACACCGGCGGTGGAGGCTGTCGCATCCCGAAGTCCTGGAAATTGCTCTACAAACAAGGCGACCAGTGGAAGCAGGTTCCCAACGCCGGCAGCTACGGCGTGGAAAAGGACAAATTCAATAAAGTAAGCTTCGACCCGGCAAACGCTCAGTCTTTGAGAATCGAGGTACAGTTGCAGCCGGACTTCTCAGCCGGCATTCTCGAATGGCGAACAGACGCAAAAGAATTATAAAAATAGAACAGACACTTCGTTAAGGAAACGTAAATGGCAAGGAGCAAGATAACAATCGTCGGTGCGGGCAATGTCGGTGCGACAACCGCCCACATCGCTGCAACAAGACAGCTTGGCGATATCGTCCTGCTCGACATAGTCGAAGGACTCGCCGAGGGCAAAGCACTTGACATCGCCGAGGCAGGTCCCGTCCAGCTTTACGATTCGCTCATCACCGGAACACAAGACTGGCAAAAGACCGCAGATAGCCATCTCGTCATCATAACAAGTGGACTGCCTCGCAAGCCCGGCATGAGTCGTGACGACCTCCTTGCAAAGAACGTAAAAATCGTCAAAGATGTCAGCCAACAAATAGCCAAACATTCACCCGATAGTATTGTCATTGTTGTCTGCAATCCGCTCGACGCGATGGTTTACGCCGCTTCTAAAGTTACCGGCTTTGCTAAAAATAAAGTTATGGGTATGGCCGGCGAACTCGACTCAGCACGCTTTAGTTATTTTCTTGCCACTGAGCTTGGCGTCAGCGTAAAGAATATAAAATGCGTCCTGATGGGAGGCCACGGCGATGATATGGTACCTTTGCCCCGATTCACTTCCATCAGCGGAAAATCCGTAATCGAGCTGCTCGATAAAGCAAAACTCGACGAGCTAATCGAGCGCACACGAAAAGGCGGCATCGAAATCGTAAATCTACTTGGCTACAGCGCCTATTACGCCCCTGCCGCAGGTGCCGTTAAGATGGCTGAAGCCATTCTAAAGGACAAAAAAACTGAAGTATCCTGCTGCGCTTATTGCGATAGTGAATACGATGCCGGAGGATACTTTGTCGGCGTACCCGTTGTTCTCGGCGAAAATGGGGTCGAAAAAATCATCGAGCTTGACTTGAACAACTCCGAGCGGGCTCAGTTCCAAAAATCACTCGCTCACGTAAAACACCTCGCCGAACAAGTCGACAAACTCTTATAACCGACTCAGACTCATCGACTGTCTCGCCGAGCGAAGTGCTACACTATTGTCATCCCGCGAAGGCGGTGACTAATTCACGACCCCAACGACTTTGGGCTTCGACATCTTCCGGCTCAAATTTGTCAGAGTCTATAGACATCCGGCCGACGGTCCACTATATGGCCGCCTTTGTTGGCCGGTGCCTTGGAAAGGTCAATGTCAGTAATAGTATAGGTCTTGCTTTTATCTTCATTATTACACACAACGGCCCCTCTCGGGTCGGTAATAAGGGATTGGCCGGGGTACGTAAACACGATGTAAATTCCATTTTCGTATGACCGCGTCCTCATCATGCACAGATTTAAGTCACCGTGCATTCCGTATGTCGGATTAAAAATGACACGCGCCCCTTGTAGCGTCAGTGTCCGTGCCGTTTCCGGCCAGCGACGGTCTGCGCATATCATAACACCGAATGGCCCGAATTCCGACTCATACACGTGGAGATGTTTGCCGGGTGTATATTTATGGTCGTGCGTTTGCAGATGCAGTTTGTCATACATTCCCACAAGAGAGCCGCTGCGGTTATATATCAGGGCTGTATTGAATACCCCGTCCGCTGCCTTTCTCGTACAGCCGTAAACAAACCACGCCTTGTTTTGCTTGGCCCACTTGGATACGCTTCGCGCATACTCAGACGTGTGCGGGTCGATTGCATATCTAACCATATCCTCTTTAGTTACCGACTTATCTGTAGAGACATATCCATCGAGAAAACCCTCCGGCGTCACTACGACATCAATATCTTCATTCTTCTCAATGTCCTTGAGGATATTGTTCAGTCTTCTGTGGTTCACTTTCATTTTGCCTTTATCCGGATAAACTTTTATCTGTGCTACACGGATTTTTGAAATAGTGCCCTCCTCTTCCTTGGTCTTCCTGCTCTTATTCTGGCTGCTCGCTTCAGACTGCGCCAAAACCCTGCTCGCACCGATGCCTATCGCGCCGGCGCTTTGAAGAAATCTGCGACGGTTAAGTTTCATTATGAATCTCCCGGTTTCTTAACTCCCTTATCATCTTATACTCTTGTGCCTTTTGCTCTTATACCCTTGTACCCTTATACCTTGTGCCCCTATGCCCTTATATTTACCACCATGAACATAAATTCTCAATCCTAAATTCTTCATCCCAAATTCTATCGGTCCCGTCTCTCTGTCATCCCGAGCGCTGCCCCGCACCAATTGATTCAAGGTTCAGTCTGAATATTGATTTACAGTGGCCGATACTGGTGAGGTGCAATTGGTGCGGGGCGAAGTCGAGGGATCTGGCTATCGCATGTAATCAATACATAATCTGTCATTCCTGCGAAAGCAGGAATCTATTTTTAACCTTTGTATTTTGGTCATTCGAATTTGTTTCCACCGCAAGGTGTCCTGCGGAGTATTTCGTATTTGCCTTCTCATCTTGCGTATTTAGACTAAAATATGCTAAATTTCACTTATTTATTGAAAAGCTGGCCTTAATACCCTATAGTACTCATTTTATTACTTACGTCAGGGATGTGAAATGGAATTGATTAAGAAAATCAAGCAATCTGAGGCGCAGGCCCAGCAGATTATTGAGCAGGCCAAAGCGGATGTAGCCAGGCAAACCGAAGAAGCTCGCAAAAATCGACAGCAGGCTCTGACAAAAGCCGAGCAGGAAAGAAAAAAGGCAACCGAAGCCGCTGTTGCCTCCGCGCAGTCGCAAGCCACCGCCGAAGTCGAAAATCTCAAAGCGCAAGCTGAAAAAGACCGTCAGCAGCTGCGCGATCATGTAGCTGATAAAATGGCCCAGGCCGTAGGAAAGGTAATGGATTACGTGGGTTCCCAATCGGAAAATCAATAGCAGATCGGGATACCCCCTGAAAGGCTGTCAATGGCCATTGCACAAATGGAAAAAGTCATTATTGTCACTCATCACTCGCAGGCCTCAGAGCTCCTCGAGGCCCTCCAGCATGAGGGTATCTGCCACATACTAAACGCCGAAGAGGCAATAATCAGCAGGGATGCCCCTGAGCTTATCACCAGTGCCGAAAGGCCCAGAGACATCGAAAACCTGCTAAACCGCCTGACCAAAGGCATCGAGTTCCTGTCCGGATTCTCCGAAACCCAAAAAGGTCTCGCTTCTATGCTCGCCCCGCGTGCCGTCATTGATGCCCAATCTTATAACAGCGTTGTTTCGGACGAAAAACTCCTTAAGATTGTCGACCAGGCCGAGCAAACCCAGATGGCTATAGACCAGTTCAACACCGATTGTGAAAGCCTCACAGCCACCCTGAATATGCTCACTCCCTGGGCGCCGCTGGAAACCCCGGTGGAAGAAATAGGCCGGCTCCAGCTGGCAACCTGCCTCCTCGGCCTTATTCCCTCCCAGCACCTTGAGCAAACAGCCGAACAGCTAACAGAACTCGGCTCGGCCATCCAGCGCCTTGGAGCCACCGCCAATAAGCAGGCCTGCATTATTGTTTCCATGAATGAAAATATCGCTGACGTCCAGAAACTTCTTCGTTCCGCCGAGTTTGAACCTGTCAATTTTGAAAGTATGACTGGAACCGTCGCCGATTTAATAGACCAGCACAGCAAAAAACTGGACGAAAAAAGAAAACACTTGCAGAACCACTACGATAAAGCAGCCGCCTTCTCTGAAAATCTGCTCAACCTAAAAATCCTTCACGACCATTACACAAACCTTCTAAACAGGGAGCAGACCAGGGGCACCGCCCCCGCAACCGAGTACACCGTCCTCCTGGAAGGCTGGGTCAAGAAAAGAAACTATCCCCGCCTCGAAAAAATCGTCTCCACTTTTGGGGCTTCAAATTTGAGCAAAATCGAACCCGCCGAAGATGAAGAAATTCCTGTTGAAATAGAAAACAAAAACTACGTTCGGCCGTTCGAGGTAATAACCCGTCTCTACGGTATGCCCCAGCATTTCGAGGTCGACCCAACTGTTTTTCTCGCACCATTCTTCGCCATATTTTTTGGACTCTGCCTTACCGATGCCGGTTACGGCCTTGTCATTATCGCTTTGATGCTTTTCTTCATAAAGAAAATACAAGGTGATAAAAAGTTAATGTGGATGTTGGTGATTTGCTCAGCCGCCACCGTCGTCGCCGGTACCCTGACAGGCGGATGGTTCGGCGATGCAATCCAGAAGTTTATACCCATACTAAAACCGCTAAGGGCAAAGATGATGTGGTTCGACCCATTTGAGAAACCAATGATGTTCTTTGGCCTGGCACTGGCGCTGGGGTATGTGCATATTATGGCAGGACTGTTAATTGCGTTTGTGCATAACATTAAGCGAAAGCAATATATAGCCGGGTTGTGTGACCAATTTACCCTCTTGGTGATGCTCAACTCGATTGCGATATTGGCGGCGAGTAAGTCAGGGGTGCTCCCAATTGAAATCGGCAAATTCTTCGGAATTCTTGCGCTCATCCCGGCCGCTGTGATTTTGCTCTTCAGCCATCGCGAAGGTGGTTGGGGCGGACGAATCGGGATGGGAGCATACAACCTCTTTAGCACCATATTTTACGTCGGGGATGTGCTGAGTTACATAAGATTGATGGCGCTTGGTATGGTTACAGCCGGTCTGGCAATGGCTATAAACGTTATGGCAGAGCTTGTACTCGATATACCTTATGGCATAGGTGTTGTAGCGATGATATTCATACTTGTTGGCGGACACGGCTTTAACATAGCTATTAACGCTTTAGGTGCCTTTGTTCATACCTTGAGATTGCAATACGCGGAGTTTTTCCCGAAGTTCTTTATCGGAGGCGGCAGAAAATTTGAACCGCTAAATAAACAATATAAACACATCTATATTAAACCGTAAGAAAGGCAGGTTAGAGATGGATTATGGATTGACATTAGCTTTGATTGGCGTAGGATTGGCGGCTTTATTGGCTGGCATCGGCTCGGCAATTGGAATCGGTATTGCAGGAAGAAGCGCTACAGGCGTGTTGAGCGAGAAGCCGGAAAGGTATGGGCAGGTCTTTATTTTGGTTTTACTGCCCGGCACACAGGGTTTGTACGGCTTCTTGGCAGCTTTTATGGCTATGCGAAAACTAAACTTCTTCGCAGGAACCGGTGTACCGGAACTAAGTTTCACACTCGGGTTGGAAGTGTTGGTAGCTTGTTTGCCTATTGCCTTTGCTGGTCTCGTAAGTGCTATTTATCAGGGTAAGGTTTGTGCGGGCGGAATATTGATGGCTGCAAAAAGACCGGAAATGGCTTTCAAGGCGGGCGTTATATATGCAGTTATGGTCGAACTTTACGCCATGCTTGGCTTGGTCATAACATTGTTTATCCTGCTGTTTGGTATTAGTTGGCCAACTCCCGCGTAGGCCAATGAGCCAACCCGTAAACTCATTTACCCATTTAAAAATAAACGCATATACGAGACAAATTATGGAAGCTGAACAGGTCATAGAAAAAATATTGGCCGATGCAAGAGTTGAAGCTGAAAAGATAAAAACCCAGGCCGATGAAAAAGAAGCTGACGAGCAGGCAAAGCTCAACGACCAATTGAACGAGCACGGAAAGCAAACAAAAGCTCTTGCCGAAAAGCTCGGCAATGAGAAAAAACTCCACCTCCTGGCCGCTGCAAGAATGGATATCTCAAAAGAGCACCTGGCGGAAAAATGCAGGATTCTTGACGAAGTCTTCGACCAGGCTCGCCAGAAGCTCCAAAGCCTGCCCGACGACCAATATCGCCGGCTTATTAACAATCTAATGCTCGAAGCCGTCGAAACCGGAGATGAAGAGGTCATCATCGACACAAACGAGAAAAGAATCGACGAAAAATTTATCAAGCAAATCAATCAAAAGTTAGGCCCCGAACGCAGGGGAAATCTAAAACTCTCAAACCAAACACAGCGGATCGGGGCTGGTTTCATCTTAAAACGAGGCAAAATAAAAAACAACGTCTCCCTGGACGTGCTCTTGACACAGGCCCGAAAAGAGCTCGAAATCGATTTGGCAAAGGAGCTCTTCTCTTAACTGGCGATTCTCGGTATGGGATAATAACTACGAACTATGGACTACGAACAACGAACTGCTGTTTTAGATTTTTACACCTATCCGCCGGTCGGCACCGACGACTGGCGATATGTATTTCAGTCAGCCCAGGTACGCGTCCTTGAAATGCAGATGTTCACCAGGGCTGCTTTTCTGGACATGGCCAACGCTGAAAACTTCCAGGCCGCTGCCGACTTGTTGTCCGCCACCGAATACTCCCTGCCCCACTCTGGCCAACACTTTACAGAAGTTGAGGATATTTTGCGAGCCAGGCGCTCAGCCGTCAGGCAGTTGTTTGAAGAATTGATGATTGATAAGGCCGTTGTGCATCTTTTTAGAACGCGTGATGATTTTGCAAATTTGCGACTTGCAGTCAGGCGAACATTGACAGAGAAACCCATTGGCGCCGATTACAGCGAGGATGGCAACGTCCCGCCCGAGTTGTATGAAGAGGTCTTTGAGCAGGAAAATTATGACCTCTTCCCCGACTATATGGCCGATGCCGTAGAGCAGGCGGTTTTGGCATACTATCGAAACAAGCAAATTCCCGATATTGACCACGCAATAGACGCCGTGCAGGCTCAATACAACCTCAAACAGGCACACAGGCTAAAGAGCATCTTCCTGCTCGGACTTTTCAGAGTACAAATTGATTTAACAAACATTCGCACGATGCTTCGCCTAAAATATACTGATTCCGAGCAGCGTAACGTATTCTTAAAAGGCGGTTTTATAGAATTGGAGAGATTAGAACGAGGCGCCGAGATTGGCTACGAAGCCCTTGCCCCCTTGTTCTTTGTAACGCCCTACTACCGTCTTGTTGAGGCAGGTGTTGCCTATCTTATGTCGGATAAATCTTTTTTGAAGGTTGAGCAGCAATGTGAAGAGCATCTGACCGGATTTCTGAAATCAACGGTTCAGATTACCACTGGCCCTCAGCCGATTATCGCATATTTATTAATGAAGGAAAACGAAATCCGCACAGTGCGGCTAATATTGACCGCTAAGAAGAACAACCTGGACACAAAACTGATTTTAGACCGTATCTCATGAACCGAAACACAAAACACAATATAAGATTATGTCATTTTATTTGCTTGGCTTTCACCTTTTTTGGATTTGCTTTTCTTGCTGCTCAAAATTCTTGGGCGGATGCCGATAGCAAATATCTGGATGCGGTACGCGCCTATGCAGATAACGTACTAAAACACGGCAAAGATGTATATGGCCAAAAGCATACACCCATGTTCGTGGACGGTTTGAACATACACACCCACCAACCCCCAAAGTGGAAAAGAAAAGGAAAGGTCTGGGTCCTTTCCAACCTCGCCAGCCACCAGAACCTCTTCCGCACGTTAGTCGCCCTTACGAATATCACAGGCGACACTAAGTACCGCCGGGAAGCTGTTCAGGCGATTGAATATGCATTCGAAAACCTAACAAGCCCCAACGGTCTCCTCTACTGGGGCGGACACATGGCCTACAATGCACAGGCGGATGCGCTCTGCATGGAACAATATCAGCATGAATTGAAATGCCATTATCCCTACTACGAGCTGATGTGGCAGGTAAATCCAAAGGCCACAAAACAGTTCCTGGATGCGTTTTGGGCCGCCCATATCCTTAACTGGTCCAACCTGGAAATGAACCGCCACGGCAGTACCAAAAAAAACCTCGGCAATCCGTGGCAGAATGAATACAAAGGCGGCCCCGTTTTCTTCTGGGGCACAGGCCTCTCCTTTATCAACACAGGAAGCGACCTCTTCTACGCTGGCGCAATGCTGTCTAAACTTTCCGGCCAGAAAGAACCACTTATTTGGAGCAAACGCCTCGCCCGTCGATACGTTGAAACCAGAAATCCCAAGACAGGTATCGGCGGATATCAGTTCAGCCAGAGCAAAACGGCATACTGTAACGGCCCCAGTATCCGGGGAGACCGCGCTAAATATCAGTACGGCGATGATTTCAAAGACCACTTCGTCGTAGAAGGCACCTTGTTTCCGTGCTATGGGAATACTCCCGTGGTCAGACCCAGGATTTGCCAGTTCTTACTCGGAGAAATGTTGGGCCCCGACGGCAAGGAATTCACACAATGGGCCCTCGAAGAATTGAACGCATGGGGCAAAGTAGCTTACCGCAAAAAAGACAACTCATTCATCCCCATGCTCACAGATGGAACCTCCATGGAGGGATATGTCTGCAAGAAAGATGGATACTTCGGCCCCAAGGGAAGGGTCTTAAAGGCCGGACGAGCCGGCCCAATCGATTTCTGGACTTACACACTCGCATACCGCGTCACAGGCGACAAGTTCATGTGGGAAATGACTCGCAATATCGCACGCGGCAATGACTATGGTGACATCGGCCCAACAGCAAACGATGAGCCCAAACTAAACACCCGTACAAATAGCTCATCCTCGGAGCTTCTTCTCGGGTTTCTTGAACTGTATAAAAAAACAGCAAAACCGGCTTACTTGAAGATGGCAGAAAGAATCGGCGACAATATCCTGGCACATCAATTTCATAAAGGTTTCTTCGTAAAAAGCGCCGATTATCTATTCTGCAAATTCGATACTGTCGCTCCGCTCGTTTTGCTTCATCTTGATGCTGCAATCCAGAGAAAAAATGATTCTCTGCCCCGGGTCTGGCCCGGCCGGTCATTCTTTCACTGTCCCCATGACGGCGTGGGTCGAACCTACGACAACAATGTTATATACAACCGCAGGATTGGCTCCAAGCCCGCTGCATATTTCAATACTATAGACAAGCAGGAACGAACTCCTTTGCCCTTTGCACTAATGCCCAACAACGCTGAAGGAGCCAAAGAATGATGAAAACAGAAAGCGAAGCACGAGATACGCTTCACGCTTCACGAGACCTGTCCTGCCTGCCCTGAGTTTATCGAAGGGAGCGCAGTCGAAGGATACTAATTATGGAAGGTAAAATAGCAGTTTTAGGTGATACTGATTTTGTCATGCCGTTTTCGGCTATGGGCTTGGATACGTATGCTACTGGTGACACAGCCGACGACATCGCCGAAAACGCTAAAAAAATTATAGAAGGCAAATACGCTCTTGTTGTAGTTGCCGAAAATATCGCTCCGATGGCTGAAGAGGTTTTTTCAACTTATCACAATACTCCCACTCCGTGTATTGTGGTTGTGCCCTTTACAACCGAATCCGAGGGCTTTGCAACCCAGGCCCTCGGTGAGGCAATCAAAATGGCTACAGGGATAAATATTTTACAAGACAGTTGAAATTTCATTGGATCGTGCGTGAAATACCGTACAGAGTGTAAATCTTTAAGTATGAAAAACAGGAAAGTCAAAAATATTTGTAATTTTGAATTTTTGTCATTTGGATTTGTTTCGAATTTCGGATTTCGATATTCGGATTTCATTCGTGAATAGTCTATCGTTTTAGTTTTAAATCTTGGATTTTTTAGGATTTTGACAATGGATGAGTCAAAAATCGGCAGGATAGTCAAAGTTGCAGGGCCTGTTGTTGTTGCTGAAGGTATGGCTGGTGCGCGAATGTACGATGTCGTTCGCGTGGGCGATTTGAATCTTATAGGCGAAATCGTGGAATTGCGCGGAGACCTGGCCTCCATTCAGGTCTACGAAGAGACCACAGGCATGGGCCCCGGCGAACCCGTCACTGATACCAGGGTGCCTTTGAGCGTTGAATTAGGGCCGGGCCTCATTGAAAGTATTTATGACGGTATACAAAGACCGTTGAACTTACTCGTGGAAGCAGAAGGCGAATTTATGAGCAGAGGCAGCTCGATGCCAGGCCTGAACCGTGAAAAGAAATGGCACTTCAAGCCAACCATAACCGACGGAACAAAGGTATCGCCCGGTGACATCATAGGCGAAGTCCGGGAAACCACACTAATTGTGCAAAAGATTATGGTGCCCGCTGGAACCTCCGGAACCGTCCAAAAAATAGCTGAAGGAGATTACACAGTTGAACAAACCATCGGCGTTTGCATTGCCGAAGACGGGACCAAAAATGACCTAAAACTAATGCAGAAGTGGCCGGTCCGCAATTCAAGGCAGGTAAGAAGTCGCCTTACACCAAATAGTGTTCTCGTTACCGGCCAGCGCGTCATTGACAGTTTCTTCCCGGTCACCAAGGGCGGCACAGCTTGTATTCCGGGGCCGTTCGGTTCGGGCAAAACCGTTGTTCAGCACCAGCTTGCAAAATGGGTCGATGCCGACGTAGTCGTGTATGTCGGCTGCGGCGAGCGCGGTAATGAAATGACAGACGTTCTGATGGAATTTCCGAAACTGAAAGACCCGCGAAGCGGCGAGCCGCTGATGAAACGTTCGGTACTGATTGCAAACACATCGAACATGCCCGTAGCAGCCAGAGAAGCCTCCGTCTACACGGGTATTACCATAGCCGAGTATTTCCGCGATATGGGCTACACCGTGGCCCTGATGGCCGACAGCACCAGCCGATGGGCTGAAGCGATGCGGGAGATATCGACCCGTCTGGAGGAGATGCCCGCCGAGGAGGGTTATCCTGCCTACTTGGCTGCCCGCATTGCCGCCTTTTATGAAAGGGCCGGACGGGTACAGTGTACCGGCAATCCGGAGCGAGAGGGTGCCTTATCGATTATCGGTGCCGTAAGCCCCCCAGGCGGAGACCTCTCGGATTCCGTCGTTCAGGCAACACTACACGTCGTCAAAGTCTTCTGGTCACTCGAGGGTAGGCTTGCTTACCAGAGACATTTTCCCGCGATTAGTTGGCTCACATCCTATTCCTTCTATAAGGATTCATTGAAAGAATGCTTCGATGATAAAGACCAGGGCCGGGAAATGGAGCAATTGACCGTCGACGCAATGGGCCTGTTGGAACAGGAGGCCGAGCTGCTTGAGATTGTTCGACTCGTTGGGGCCGAGGCCTTATCACCAACTGATAGACTGGCACTTGAAACGTCCAGGTCGATTCGTGAGGACTTCCTCCACCAAAATGCTTTTCACGAGGTTGACACCCACACTTCGATAGTCAAGCAGTACGAGATGTTAAAAACCATCCTGCACTTCCACAAGCAGGCACTTGTGGCCATTGACGCGGGTGTTGAAACCGCTGACATATTCAGACTGACTGTGCGCGAAGAAATCGCAAGGGCAAAATATGTCCCGCAGGCAGATATGACCAAAATTGCACAAATAAGGGAAACCATTGAGCAGCAAATGAAACAATTACGGACTTCAGTGGTTTCTTAAATAGTGTCAAGCGAAATACGAGATACGCTTCGCGAGTCACGAAACAGGAGTTTTGAATGTTATCAATAAAAGAATATCAAACCGTTTCAAGTATTGCCGGGCCGTTGATGATGGTAGAGATGGTCGATGAGGCCAAATACGGCCATATCGTCGACATCGAGATGTGTGACGGTTCAATACGTCACGGCCAAATCCTACAGGTCGAAAACGACAAAGTCCTCGTACAGGTCTTCGAGGGAACCCGAGGCCTTGATGTCGAAACCAGCACCGTTCGGTTTTTAGCCAAGCCTCTCGAATTGGCTGTCTCGCCGGGAATTCTCGGAAGGGTCTTCACTGGCCTCGGCGAACCAAAAGACGGTGGCCCTGCTATAATACCTGACAAGCGTCTGGACATAAACAGCAGGCCCATCAATCCCTATGCACGAGATTATCCGAACGAATTCATCCAGACCGGCATATCCACAATTGACGGCTTGAACCCACTCGTCCGGGGCCAGAAGCTGCCGATTTTTTCAGGTGCAGGACTGCCACACGACCAGATAACCGCTCAGCTTGCCCGCCAGGCAACCGTTCTCGGCAAGGCCGAAGCCTTCGCTGTTGTCTTTGCAGCAATGGGTATCACGTTTGAAGCAGCACAATTCTTCATCGACGACCTGCACGAAACCGGCGCTATTGAGCGTGCCGTTATGTTTATAAATCTTGCCAACGACCCGGCCATCGAACGAATCGCCACGCCGCGATTCGCGCTCACCGCCGCAGAATACTTAGCGTACGAGCTGAATATGCACGTTCTGGTAATCTTAAATGATATGACCAACTACTGCGAGGCGCTACGCGAAATCAGCGCTGCCAGAAAAGAGGTGCCGGGCCGGCGCGGATACCCCGGCTATCTCTACACGGACCTTGCGACCGTTTACGAAAGGGCCGGCCGAATCAAGGGCAAAAAGGGCTCTATTACAATGGTGCCCGTATTGACAATGCCCGAGGATGACAAGACCCATCCCGTCCCCGACCTGACAGGCTATATCACCGAAGGCCAGATTATCCTCTCCCGTTCGCTGCACAGAAAGGCCGTCTCGCCGCCGGTCGACGTCCTGCCGAGCCTGTCCCGGCTCAAAGATAAAGGTATCGGCCAGGGCAAGACCCGCGAAGACCACGCCGACCTTTACAACCAGCTCTACGCCGCCTATGCCCGCGGCAAAGAAGCACAGGAGCTGGCTACCATTATGGGCGAAGCAGCCCTCTCGGAAGAAGACAAGAAATACATGACATTCGCCGACAAATTCGAGGCTGAATACGTCTCACAGGATTACTATGAAAATCGCGAAATCGAAACAACTCTGGACCTCGGCTGGGAGCTGCTGAGTATGTTTGATAATGTCGAGCTAAAGCGTATCGATATCAAACTTATAGAAAAGTATATGCCAAGGTTTCGCGAAAAGAAACCGAAAGCTGAAAACTGAAAACGTAAAGTGTAAAACCATAACGTAAAACCCAAAATTAATGAGGTTTTGAACATTTAAATTTGTGTAATTTAGAATTTGTTTAGAATTCTTGTCCGCCGTAGTCTTGACGTAGGCTGATCGATATTCGTATTTCGAATTTTAGGAGATGCTCCTTGTGCTGGCGAACGTGAACGCTACAAGAATGCAGCTTTTATACCTTCGTAAGCGGGTGGCTTTGGCCCGCCGCGGCCATCGTCTGCTCAGTGAAAAAAGAGACGAGATATCCCGGCAGTTGATTCGCATAGCTCGCCAAATCAGGCCGTTGCGAAAGCGTGTCGAAGCAGAGCTTATGGAGACGTTCCGGCGGTTCATGCTGGCCCGTGCAACGATGGAACCGGAAGATATAAAGGCGGCTCTCGAGGTTCCTACGAAGAAGTTTTCGCTAACTATAGAGTTCGCCCGCGTAATGAACGTAAAGGTCCCGCACCTGACCAAAGAGATAGAAGGCGAGATTATCTGTTATGGCTTCGCAACAACATCCGGCGAATTGGACGTTGCGCTGCTTGCCTTGGAGCGTGCCTTCGATTCTTTAATTGAGTTGGCTGAAAAGGAAAAACAGGCCCGCCTGCTTGCCACCGAGCTTCAGATGACCCGCCGAAGGGTAAACGTCTTGGAGCACGTCGTCATCCCCGAGCTGGACGAGACTATAAGATTTATTTTCGACAAATTAGCCGAAGCCGAAAGAGACAACACCAGCAGACTCATGAAAATAACCGATATAATAAGGGCGTGAAACGTATCTCGTGGTGCATGAAGCGTATCTGGCCTAAACTCTAATATCGAAATACGAAATTTGAAACAATTTCAAATAACAAAAATGGATTCGGCGCCTGTGCAGAATGACAAGAAATGAGATTGCCGGGTGGCGGAAGAAAACCCTTGGAAGAGGCAGGAACTGATTAGGTGAGGAAGAGTCTTATGGATACTATAAAAGGATTTTGGCAGCACGAAAATGGTAAGGTTTACGCTATCCAAAGCACTACGTTAGGAGAGATTGTGGGCGCAGCCGGGCCGTTTGACCCCGATGACCTCGGCGACCTGGAGAATTACGATTACACGCCGGCCATAGTAGATTGGGTGAAAAAGGCCTTGGCAGAAAAAAAATTGCACAGGTATATGTAGCAGCCGGTAGAGTTGGGCTAAGTTTCTCGTCGCCGCCTTCCTTCACAAAATACGAATCCAGCATCGAGCATCAAGTATCGAGAATCGAGTACCCGGTATCGAATTCAGCTCGTGACTCTTCTTAGCATCGATGCTCTAACTATAATCAGTAAGAGTATTAAGGCAAGGACGCTTGTTGTTTCAACGACCGAGAGGAATTGAATAGAGTTTAGATATGTGTACAGTTGTGTGCCAAAATGTGTGAGTGTGGATACTATATGCTTCGGTTGAATATCTAAGTATTTCACCGCCCCTAATACAGACAGAACCACAACAACCACTGTTGTTAAAATCGCTAATCTTTTAATCTTGTTTCGCATTTTATCCCCCATATATGTGTGTCCTAATGTTAATAGAATTATACCAGAAAAGGCCGTACTAATCAAATCTATAGTGGCCGTACTCGATTTCCAGGCCCAATTGTAGATGTTTGGCGGAAAGATATGTGGTTTTATCGGCCCAACGCCAAATGTTTTTCCAGCGAATCGGCCCGATGTATAATGCGTGGCAAAATACGAGAATCCAGCATCGAGAATCAAGTATCGAGATACCCTTCACGAGATACAAATTACTCAGCCGTCTTAAATAGATTATCGTACTCCATCTCAAATCGCAGTTTGTGCTTGACTTCCTCCTGGGCCAGTGCCAGAAGCGTCTCGTATGCGTCTTCGCTTGTAACCCTTGCCGCCAAATCCACGTAAAGTCTAAAGGACGTCTCTTCCTTTTGCATCGCCATAATGAGCATGTCCTTGTAATCCATATCGATTTCGGACCCGGAAGTCTTCGTATCACCATTATCTTCAAGCTCCAGCCTTTTGGTAGCCGTTACGACCCTGCCGGTCTTCATAATCTCCAGTTCGAGCCTGGCCTTGTGCTCTAATTCTTCGTCGGCCAAATCTTCAAAGACCTTGCGCATTTCAGGATTGCTCATCCGTGCCGCCAGCGCCAGCAAAAAAACGTTGGCGTCCTCTTCCCTGGTTATTGCCAGCTCCAGAATCTCATCATCGGAATCAAATTCGGCCATCTTTCGGCCTCCGCAAAGCAAATCAGCAAATAAGTCATAAGAGCACAAGCCACGAGTTCGGCCGTTTGCTTATAAACAACCATTGAAAGTACCGAAAATTCTTTAACCAGTCAAATAAATTTACCGCTCGTCGCTCTTGACCCGCAAACCACGGCAGCTTAACTTGTATCTTTTATATTTGTTGCTTGCTTCTTTCGAGCAGGATGGATAGAATAATAGTATAAGGTAAATATTGACAGCCCGTATTTCCGGCAAGAGTTTTTTTAAAGATAAGGAATAAACAAAATGGACATTTTTGTCGGTAATTTGCCGCCTGATGTCGGCCCCGATGACTTAAGAGCGCTTTTTGAAAAGTTCGGCGACGTTACAGATGTCCGTTTTATAAAGAATCAACCCAGCGGTAGATTCAAAAGATACGCCTTTGTCGAAATGCCCTCTCAAGAGGAAGCCCAGAAGGCTATCGAGGAAATGAACGGCACGGACCTCAAAGAAATGACCCTGACTGTCAGCGAAGCCAAGCCGAAGAAGCCTCGCAGCCGTAAAAGCGGGGCCGGCGGAAAAAAACGAAGCAGCAAAACAAAAAAAGCCGGCAAAGGAAGACGGACCGTCTATGGCGGAGAGGACCGTACCGATTTGGGCTCCAGACGACCAGGAGGAACCCTAAAAAGGTACTAAAAACCCCTACTGATGAAATCTTAAATTTCCTCTGCACCGGCACAGCAGTTATCGATGACCTTACCGACCTTTGCCTCACCGATTCAAGACCTGCAATCTAAATTTCTCCTCCCCTCGTCATTCTGAGCGCACCTATCCTGAGCGTAGTCGAAGGAGCGAAGAATCTCAAACATTCTTCATTTTCCCTTCTCACTTCTATCCCCCCTGCTACACTGATGAATAAAAATCCCGTAGCGTCCATTCTCTTAGCGCTTCGTTGTATGAGGGGGAAAACAAGGGCTTTTTGGCTCTTTTTGCTTAACTCAGCCATCCATATAACCGATACAACATTAGAAAGCTACAATCCTGAATTGAGTAAAATTGGGAGACAAAAAATGGGAATAGATCATTCATCGCAGGGCATTTTGACTGTTGACTTACTTCCGGAACCGGACATGGGCACTGAGCTCGAAAATGCAGCTAACGTTGTGCGTGATGGAGGTGACTGTGACGTGGTAGTTGATTTTTCCAGCGTGGATATTATAACCTCTTCGAGCATCGCCAAACTACTGAGGTTAAAAGAGCTCCTGGACGGTTACGGACATCGGCTGGTCCTTTGCGGTCTTATTATGGCCACAAAACAAATCTTTAAGTTGGCCGGCCTTGACCAGGTCTTTGACTTTACCGATGACAAGTCTGCTGCCCTAACGGCAGTCAAACATGCTCAGCAAGTAAAATCATAACCCGGAAATGCTCTATGTTTAGCTTCGCCACCTGCCTGTCCGCCGAAGCCTCGGCGAAGGAGGATGGGCGGGGTTGTCTTTGTGTTTAGCCCCCAAATTTATTTGGGGGTCATCCTTCGAATTTTTGATTTTTACATTATTATTGCTTGCCCCGTGAGATAGTGAAACGTTATCTCACTGGGGTTATTTTCCCGCAACCGCCGGGCGTTGTCATTCTGAGCGCAGCGAAGAATCTCCAAAAATTAATCAATTATCACTCATCCTTAATCATTTATACGGCTTGCCCCACCGTTATTGGTGAGTTTATCCTGAGCGTAATCGAAGGAATATTCGATATTCATTTCTGTCATCCTTATAAAAACCGCGACGTCTTTTGTCGCCTCCGTATCGTTTAGCCCTCAGCTTCGCTGGGGGTCA
>SDBU01000901.1_pt1 | contig 43325 bp, 73 predicted proteins | sample 2277071 | NCBI WGS metagenome assembly SDBU01 (sample SAMN10397929, study PRJNA504765) | marine sediment metagenome | isolation source: marine sediment core GS08_GC12, 126 cmbsf | place: Arctic Ocean: Gakkel Ridge, Loki's castle | collected 2008
GCACAGTAATCTAGGGACGGGTAGTGTACGGTTTGCCCAGACAGTATGTACTCAGCCATTTGTGTGTCCCACAACATTATATCATACTCGCACATAGTCTCTACGGTAACGTTACTGTCTTTGTCCCTAGCTCCGTGCAATAAATCAAACTTAAAGTTGTGTCCTATATAAAATTTAACATCATTTATTAAATATTCACCAACTCCGGGTCCGTCGTTCCTCTTGATATTACCTTCTTTGTCATTATTCCAAATAGACCACCCACCAGAGAACGTATCCATAAAGCCGTATTTAACTATCCAGTTCTTTGGACTGAAGGGGGACGCCTTGTCTTGCTTATCCGTGTGCTTAATCGTAGTCTCTGTGTCGATCACTTGGGCTATACATTTCTTAGACATTAAATGAACCGTCCAGTTCTACTGGTTTAGAATAAACAACATACCCTATTGAGTCTCGTCGTACGACGATAGTCATATCTGTCGTTGAGTCAACATCAATCCAACCGAGTCTGTCTGTTGGTTTAACCCCCGCCTCATCTAAGATGGCCTCAAACTCTTTTCTGGTCACTTTCATCAGTCTTTATACCTCGCTCTTTCTGGGTCTATAACCGCTTCAAACAGCCCGTGTCTACGGGCCTCGTTAGTGTGCTTATCTCCGTCCAATTTGTTTCTAGGAATATTAAAGAACCGGGAGTATTCAAACCCCGGTTCTGGGGTAGAGCCTATACCTATAAGGGCATCACACTCACCCTGTACTAAAGTCTTGGACCCAAATATCTGGTCCTTGGTGAGAAACTTCTGGCCCTCGGCGCTACCATCCGCTTGCATTACTCCTATGAGGGGAGCATATTCTTTAGACACTTCCCGGGACCAGTTGGTCAAGTCCCCCAGACGTAGATCGTCTCTCTTTCCCTTAGAGTCAAACCCCCTTACCTTATCTACCCGGTCAATAATTATTAATCCGGCGTCATATTTCTTGAGCATAGCATCAATGAACCCCCTTGTCAAGGGACTTTTATCAAATACTATTATCCGATCTATGTCCCCGCCCAAGGCGGCGGTGTACGCCTTTCGGCTTTTGTCTTTATCAGCCCCTAGTTCTAGGATAGTATGTCCCAAGGCGGCTTGGTATATGCGCCTTAGAACCTTCTTGCCCTTCTCCTCGTTGTTAAACCACAGTACTTTCTTACCCTCTTCCATCTGTCCCGCCATGTGTGTGGCTTCGGAACACAGGAACGTAGTCTTCCCGGTCTCGGGACGAGCAAATAACACTATAAAATCCCCCACTCTTAGTGGTCCTAATATCTCGTTGAGTTCCTTTAGCCTCCAACTCAGCCCTCCGAGGCCGTAGGTGGACTCTAAGAGGTCGTCTAGGTCGTTCTCTACCTCTCCGTCCCCATCGTCCAGTGGTGAGCCTTTTTGGTACTCCTCAACGGCTCTTATGATGTCCTCTGTGGTACGGGATTTCTTCCCGTCGAGTATCTTAAGGGCGGCGTCGGCCACCGTGGTACACAGGTCCATTTGGCGAAGGGACTCAATAATATCCTCAATCTCCCCCGTAGTGGGGGCCGGGGCTGACAACTTGTCGAACACCAGATCAAACAGGGCCACCTTGTCGAGCTTCAGACCGGGGTGGTCCACTGTGTAGAAGTAGGTTCTGAAAGAACCCCAATTAATAACGTCTATTGAAGAGTACTTGTCAAAGTACTTCTTAATAGATTTAAGTATTACCTTCGTCTCCTTAGAGACGATATAATCTTTAATATATATATTATATTTAATATAGTTCTTTCTTTGGGAAAGAACTATTAATATATTAATGTCTATTATGGTGTTTCTCCTGTGTCTGTCTTACATTTACACGTGTTAAATGCATCACTCATCTTTACTGGCCTGTATCATGGCCTTGTAGCTTTCCTTGGCCCACGATTTACCGACCTCCCCATCAGAGTACCCCCAAGTGGGGTCATATATTTCAGCCATGGCTTCTATAATTTCCTCAGTAGGCTCTACTGGTACTAATACCATTTCTACTGGTATTAACATCATTCCAGTATCTTTGCTATAACTTGGGGCACGTACCACTGCGCCTTTATATAAATCCCCAAGAAATTCTCCTTTATCTTCGCTATGTGAAAGGGCTTCTTGTATGAAAGATAAAAACTCTTTCCAATCAATTCCTTCAAATGCTTTGGCAGAATCTTTTGCGGTTGCCATAACCCTGAAAACCATTTCTACCTTCTCCAACGCATCCCACAGCTTAGTGTTTAGGGCTTCTGCCCTGTCCCTTCTCATAGACCATATATTGTTTTTAATCTGAGTTATATTCAGGTCCGCAGTCAGATCAGATACCTGCTTTTGTAGGGATTTTATTACATCATAAATATGATCTTCTACTTCTGTCTCATAGCTCAAGATAGAATCTATCAATTCTTTATTACTCATTACCTCTCCCCTTGCTTCTATGTATGCTTTGCAGAATGCTTCTGCGTTTGCTTTGTGCTGCTCTTTCAAGTTACTAGTGCCCTCAATCATGGTTTCTTCTGCTGTTTCCTCGTCTATTAAAAATAAACGGCAGATTAATAACCCAGTTGCTGCTCTATGTACACTCATTTTAACGTAATAGTCTTTCTCCAAATCCGGCCACAAGTCCCTCTCACAGGCATTCATATCGTGTTCCCAGTCTGGTAAATCTAAACAATGCCCATCTGATGTGCGCCAAGTAGGATCACAGAATTTATCCACTTCCTCCCACCCCTTTATCCGGGCTATCGTTTCATTGAGGTTCATTGTAAAATTCTCATAATGATAATTGTGAAGAATATCCCGCAACCAAGCCCGTAAATGAAATAAGCAAAGCTCATCACTCTCTCCCTATTCGTTTGAGGAAATCTACCGCGTCTTCTTTAACTTCGTCACTGCGATATGTCAGCAAGTCATTAATAACCTCCCCCGCTTCATCAAGATCAGCTTGCATTTGTTGGAGTGCTTCACCGGCTGCTACGATATCAGCAATAATCTGCTTTTCCTCATCAACAGTTCTATACATATCGCCTAACGGGACATAACTACGCAGTCTCTCAATCAACTCCTCTACTTCAGTAGCATGTTCTACGCTTGCCTTATCTTGTGTTTTATTGGTCATCACAGTAACCATTCTGCTTTGTCCAGCTTGCCAAGAAATTCATTTAATGTGTCCCTTGCATTGTTAACAGGTGAAGCCTCATTATCTTGCTTTATTCCTAACTCCAAGGATGCTGCGTTTATAGTATGCACCGCCATATCCAGTTGATTAACCAAACCAGTATTAGCTTCCTGTGCTTTTGTAATGTCGTGCTTAAGGTCTGAGAGTTCTGTTTGCATTTGTTGTAGGGCTTGGGCTAACTTTTCCATGTTGGATGCTTCAACTAGGTACCCATCACTATGTAATATTTCAGAGAAACATGAGGAGTCTGCAATCAACTCATCTACGCTTGCTTTATCTTGTGGGGGGTGTGGTAATCTTGGGTCAACATAGAGCCAATGTTTTACATTCACCACTTTGCCTTTCTTCCAAAACTTTTGGTCATCATCATTAAAATAAACACATTCATAGCTATAATCATGCAAACGATTTAATACAAGGCAACCATGGGAACCTTCCGGCCCTCCCCAAAATCTTTCTATTTTTGAGTCTGGCAACCTGTCTTCCACTTTTATCCATTCTTCACTCATCATTCTTTACCTGTATAAAGGGTTATGAATTGCACTAGCAATTCTTAAATAGTATTGGTTAAAAACCCCACCTAAAGCCAGCGATATACGGACGACTGTTACGAATAAAAGAAACAGTGTCGTAATCTCTCTTTGAGATACCGTGTTCAAAATACAGAGCACTACGCTTTAAATTTATCTGCCCACCTAAAGCACGGTAAAACGCTAACCCAGTCTCGTTAAACTGACCCTGCCACCCATGAGGACAGCTACTTAAAACTTTGATAGTTCTACTGGCACAGTATTTAGTTTTGGATCGCCATGCCTTGGCACCAATCTTGGCATATACCGTGAAGCGCTTATTCTTGGTGGTGTATTGAGGATCAAGAGTAAATATAAAACCTCTGGAATGGCTTTGGAGTAATAAAGAGGCATGGATACCACTAAAATCTCCTCTAACATAAGCATCATCTAAAACAAAGCGACCATATAGACTCTTACTACCTGTATCTTGATAAGCTACAGTATATCCTAACCACTTCCATTTAGTCTTGCCACCAAATTCTAGCTGGTAGCCCATGCTCTTATCATTACGTTTGAAAAAGACAGAGGGATCACAACATTGCCTCCAGTTCCCATTTTGTCTTTGGTTGCCTTCATCTGTGATACGTCCGTAACCTACCCAACCAGCATTGACGGGCATAGCCAGCATTAAACTTACAATTAATAATAAATATTTCATAATTCCTCCTTAGTATAGACTACATTAATAGTGTTGTCAAGTCCTCATCGGACATTTCTTTGGGGTCGTGATCCGCCCCCAGTATGGGCCTGACCCGTCCCTTTGCTAAAGGCCCCAATCTAATGGCCATTTCTACGGCCTTCATCTGAGCATCTGGGTCAAGAAAGATGTTTATATTCTTGAAGTTACTGGCCAACGTTAAAGCCATTTCATCGTCTAAGTGAGTTCCTAAGAGCGCCACACTGGGCATGATTCTTCCCACTATAATAGATGATATAATGTCTTCCACAACACAAACATTATCTGCGACACGACTACCGCTGTAGTGCAGAACACCAGTACGTGTGTGAAGAGATTTGTTTTTGTATTTGGGGGGATTATTTTTAAGGTCAAGTGACCGACCTTGCCAATACACAAGTTCCCCACTAATATCGTAGATAGGAAGTATAACCCTATCCATATTGCAATCGTATATGATTCCATTTGTCTTTACCTCTTCTTCTGTGAGTCCGTATTGGTAGAGCCAGACTCTGGCTCTCCTTGGGAATTGGTTAATGTCGGTTTCAATTTGTGCTGAGAATGTGAGTTTAGAGCCATAAGTCTCGTCATCGTCCGTACCGTACGTCCTACAGTTACGAATCTGGTGATCTCCACCATTATGATACCCAGAAAGCCCACAGTTGTGGCAATAGCCCAATATTCTTCCATCATCAGTCCTCCTAATATATAAACGTTTACGAGTGTCCTCTCCCTCTGGACAACTCTCATGGTCAATATTAATCTGCTCCCCGTCGTCCTCCGGGGCGTAAGGTACAAAATCTTCATTAGGTAGTCTATCTATCACCCTCGTCTCCAAATTTAAGCTTAGCGTAAGCCTCCACAAGTTGTCCACAATCACACACTTCCTTATAATAGCTCTCTATATATTGAACAAGATCATTGTCATTTCTCTCTGGCACCCTTTGAATAGTACTGTAATTTAAACCAACAGAGCCTATATAAGTACCTTCACCAGTTTGTCTAGCACCATTGTCAATTATAGGCACTACGATCAATATATGTCCGTCATCACGGACTGGGTCCATATACGCCTTATACAAATACTTCTTATACTTATCAGGCATCTGTTTCATATGCTCTCTCCTTCTTCTGAGCAAGGTGATAGTACGCTTTAGTTATATCGTAAGCGGAACAAACCTCAACGTAGTATACTTCTAGGTATCTTAACAGATCATCATTACTATTTACGTCTGATTTGGGAAAGTCAGCGAGGTGGTCTCCAGTTGCCACATAAACCTGCAACTTATCCCCCACTCTGGTCACAATGGCGACGCTGTAGTCTGACTTGCTATAGAACAACTTTCCTACTAATTTTAAGTATTTAGATTCCATATTATTTCCTCTTCCCCGACAGCCGGTGATAAGCCCTCGTAATGGCACCAGCCGAACATACTTCAACATACCATGTATGAATGTACCGGGCCATAATACTGGGGGTTTTTGTAACTGAACCACACGTAGGTTCATTCTCCGGATGCATCAGTACTCGAACTAAATTTTTACCTTCTCTATATACGAAGATCACAGAACCATCCGCACTAGAATAATATAACTTACCACATAGGTCCGTGTATTCCTTAACCATGGGCCTCTTCATAGCTCTTAAGAGCACGACCCACGGCAATGGCTCGTCCTATCTTTTTACTCGGGTTGTCTCTGTGAGAACACTCTGCTACCCCTTGGGCCACGTCAGCTCCATTACTATCTAAGAGTACGGCCCTCGTGTACCAGTCTGTACGTTTACGGATACTTTTAGATAGAGAAAAATATCCAACAAGATGGGCGGCGTGCTTATTTGTTGTCCCTTGATTATGGGAATAATACACCCTTAAAGTTAAACCTGCCGGTATATGTTGTTCTGTATACTTCATTCTAGTTCTCCTATATTTGTTTACCGAACACCTTGTCTACAAACTCTCGACAAGTTCTCTTGTCCTCATCAACCAGCTTATCAAAGAACGCCAGTTTAAGAGCGAACACCGGGTCTTTCCAGTACCCTATCTTTCTAACCCAGTTGATTAGAGTTCTAGGACTCATGGTCAGACTTATGGCGTGCTGAACATAAGCGTCCCTTATCAACCGAGCGAAGCTCAACATCTGCTCCACTATGTCGTCACTCACTGCGTCGTGCATCGCTCCCTTCAAAATCTCTCTCTCGTGTGCCTTACTCAGATAACCTAGTCTTATGACCGTCTGGAACCTATCTAAGGTAGAAGAGTTCTGCACGTTGGTGCCGGCGTAGTGTCCGGTATCATCTCCTTGTCCTAGTGTGTTTCCTGAGCACACCAGTCTGAAGTTAGGGTGTGGGAGGATGATCTTCTCCTCTGTAGTCCCGGCCTTCTCTTTGAGGAACAACTTACCATTCTCCTCAAGTAGTGCTTGAAGCACCATGGCCACCTCTGGTGGAGTTACGTCCCACTCGTCCCATAAGACAATGGCCCCACATAAAAGGGCTTCGGTCAGAGGTCCGTTCTTCCACACAGTAGAACCGCCCTCTACGACATATTGTCCCACGAACGTAGACGCCTCCATATTGGCATCAGCATTTATCCGCACGAATGGCCAAGCAAGTTTACTGGCCACCTGCTCAACTAGACTGGATTTACCCGATCCAGTCGGTCCGGTAATAAGTATTTTATCCCCTTGAGACAGACCTATTGCCAATCGTTCTGTCTCCCCCGCCGGGTAACAGTATGGCACAGTCTCAGGCACCCAACTTCGGGCTTCTTCGGGTATATCTTCCAAGACTAGAGGAAACATACTATGTTTCCGTCCAGATTCGGGGGGTCCGAATAGGATAGAATACTCAGTGGCTCCCTCTGCTAATTCAAACTTAGGCACCTTTAAAGTTTCGTCCTTCTTTTTCTTAACTTTAGGTGGTAAAGGCCCCCGCTCAGTCTCGGAAAAGATTTCTTTGACGAGTTCTTCGTCCAAATCGTCAAAGGGTTTTTTTGTAGTTGGCATTACTTTTTCTCCTGATAGCTAGAGTTTATTTTAATATCAACTTCTGCCAGAGCGTCTCGCTCATCAGGGAACCCACAAGATTCTAACAGTCCTTGATAGTTATCAATGGCCTCAAAGAGTATTCTCTTTTGAGACTTATTTAGTACAAATTTAAAATGATATTTTAGCATATTACCTCCTATTTGTCAATAATGTAATCTCTTAAAGTACTTAACACGGCCTCCTCTAATTCACCGGACTTCCATATAGTGCGGTTGTGTTTATAAATTCTGGTCACATTGTCGTCCTCAATACCTATTCCGACTATACCCACTAAGTGGCTCTCCTCTATAGCCTGCACGGTATCTCTCGTGAACCTATCTGATCCACAAGTAGGTTGGCCATCTGATAAAACAATCAATAATTTCCTCTTCTCTTTGCGTCTGACTAAACGGCTATAACACCAACTGATAGCGTCGCCGTCTGCGTTCTCACACAACAATGCTACCCCTAGACCTAGGCTGTGTGCCAGTTGTTCATTAGACCGGGGTTTATCAAACGTCTTATGCACTAATAACTGCGTGTACACGTCCCAAGAAAATCCTATTATCTCAGTAGGTATTTTTAGAGACGTACTTAATACACTATTCAAGCCAATCGCGGCTGCGCTCGCGTTGGCGTATTTCCCATCAGGGCTGCTTCCCATTGACCCGCTAGTGTCTACTAGTAAAGTCACCGCCGAGTCTAACACATCCGATATTTCTTTCTTCTTGAAGACTCGTTCGTTAAACCCTATGGCTTCCTTCATAGTTATTCTATATAACTGTGAACCGTTCAATTTACCTCTTTTTTGTCCTCCGCGATATTTAGACCTACTGCGTATCTGTAGTAATCGTCTCACACCGGATGCCATGCCACGCATGTTTTCTACTAACTTCAGAGTGCCTCCTTCTACTGATTCTGTGGTTTTGGAACTACTTAGTATTCGAGACCAGACTGAATCAGATACATTCTGGTTTCTACCATCCACAAAATCGAATATCTGTAATTTTTCTAGCGGTGTGGGTATGTAATCAGTATTATCCTCAGAGTCAGAGTAATCTAAGTGTACGACACAAGGAGACCCGTCACTATGACTACTATGTGGTAGTATATCGTTATACTTCACTGTGTGGTTTTCACCCTCAGACGTGGTGCCATCCTTGGCGTCGTCACTCTCTTCCCCTTCTTTGCCACTACCTGAACCTTCACCTTCCACTTCTTCTGGAGACCCTCTATTTTCCTCTGCTTCTGGGTCCATGTCCAACACGTCTCGCATTATAGTGTTAGATATTTCCCAAATATCTTCAAAAGATGACGCGTTCTTAAGATCATCTGTGTACGGCTGTAATTTCTGATATATATCTTCGGTGACTTCGTTGCCTTGTTCACCAAAAGCATCGCCTAGAGAGGCGGCGCTACCAGAAGTATCCCCACGTACGTCTTTTCCCTCCCACTTCAATACACCTAATAATTTAGCCATTAGTTCTGGGTTTTTCATATCATCCACATTTACATTCTGCTCCCTCTTCTTCTCTGCCAACATGGCACAATAGTCGTCCATATTTAAGGCATCTCCATAATAATCTTTGGCGCAAGCTCTATCTACCCGGTTGTCTTCTAATATATTAACAATAGTACCTAGAGGGGAGTCGTAACTAAATTTCTTAGTTAGGGGGGCATCCATATCTGAGCCATATATGTGATGAGACGCCTCGTGGGACACGAAGTGCCTCAGTTTAACTAAGTCTTCGTGGGTTACAGTCTCCGGTAATTCGGGCAGATATATAGTATTTTTATTTGTCCGTGGTTGAGACCCGGATTCTTCAAATATAACCCTTAACCCGGCGTCTTTACAGATTGATTTAATAACTCTCTGTACCGTGTACATATCCAATATAGGTAGATTTTTTCTCATTTATGTAATCTCCGCTATGTCTTTCGCCCAACTCTCTAACCGCTGCAACACGTGTCGTCTATGACCCTCAAAAGCCTTGTCGTGTCTATGGTCACACAGTGTTCTAGTATACCGATTTTTAGCCTTGACAAGATCCTTCCAAGTCGTTTCTAGATCGAAATTTAGCTCTTCAGTTTTATTGGCCTCTTTAAGTTGCTTCTCTACGTCTGATTTGCCTCTGGGGCTATCAAGATGACCAACGTCCCATATAAACACACCATCTGTTTGGACACCTCTCCATAATATGGACTTAGCTGATCTATAGGTGGACGGTAGTGCGGTTGTGTTATTTATATCTTTGTACGCTTTCTCCATAGCTTCGAAAGCTTCGGCGTATTCCGTGAGGGGTATTTTGCCCATCACGTCACACAATAAGTTCCACCCCATAGCCTCAGCCTTCTCTGAAGCGGAACACATTTGTATAGGACGACACAGGGCTTTCTTTTGTTCGTACTCCTCGTCCCGTTCGTCACCTCTTTCTAGTTCTTCACTCACTGGTTTACCTCCTATCTTTAAGTTTAGAGTATGCTTTTATTAAATCGTAGATATTACACACCGGTGCATTAACGTTTATAGCTTGAAATATGTCGTGTCCCTTAAGGAGACCCTCATGTGTCTGGCCTTCTTTGGAAATGATTAAGTTTTTTACAGTGCCTCCGTCTCTAAAAATTAATATAAAACTTGAAGTGTTATATTTATATACATTACCAATGTAGTCTTCTATTTTAGATGCCATCTGATTTATTCTCCTCGGGAAGATACCCGCTCCTACGCATCAACCTTACATAATCCACTAAAGCGTCCTTTAAGACGCTATGCACGGATTTGTGTCCCCTAGCTAATACTACCCATATCTTTGCACACGGCTGATGGAATATTAAGGGAAAATCATGGTAGTGGTCGCCCCCACGCCCAGAAAAATAATCCAGTCCTACGAATGGGGGAATGTGGCCAAGTTTCTTTTTGTGATCCGATAACATTATATTATAGTCTCGTATATGTGAGAGATCATGGTTTTCGCCTGCTGAGCCTCCATCTGTCGTCTGAACTTATACCCCAGATTAGATCGTCTGTAGAAAGACCGTCTACGTTTAGGTACAACTCTGTTCTTGCCATAGTGGTCTATCTTGGTCTGTGCAAGTGTCTTCATTTTATCTTACCCTCTTGTCGACTTATTGACATAACCTAACTCCGGTTGTTTCGATGATGATCCAACGCCATTATCACTACAATGATTAGTGAGACTATGACCAATCCCAACATCTGCTCCAATCCGCTTACCATAAATTACTCCCGCTCTTAAGAGCTTTCAAACACTACTGTACCTCTCGAATATCTTACGTTCGTAATCCCTCGTTTCCCACTTAGGGTTATAGACTCCTCCACCCCCACCGTTGTAGGCTCGTATGGCCTTTCTCACGTCTCCCCACTTATCCAAATCCTTCCTTAGCCAATACGCCCCGAAGTGTATGCTCTTCTCTGGGTCGAACAAGTCCCGAATACTATTACACCCCGGTATAGCTCGGCAATTATACGGCATGATCTGCGATATACCTATGGCCCCGGCAGGGCTGACTACACCGGCCCTGTAATTACTCTCAGTCCTGAACTGAACAAGCATCAACTTAGGGTCTATATTATGCGCCTTAGAGGCGGCTAAAATATACCGGGCGTATTCTTTGCTCCTCCCGTGGTGTACTCTGGAATACTTGGTTATGTACTGGGCGTATTTTATAACGACCTCTTCGTGTTTGGCTTTCCGGTAGAGTGCATCTCTATACGACTCTTTCACTGCTCTCTGTTCTATGAACCGGTTGTCTAGCATCGACATCAGCCCAAGACCTAGCACATTGAGTATTATAGACACATAGAATAACAACTTAAAGTTTAGTTTCATTTTGACTCACCTCCGTTCTTCTTGGTTAACACTTTCTTGATATAAGATTCTAACAGATTAGGTAAACTACATATTTCTATAAAGTTAGAGTTTAATACTTCTCTTAAGTTTCTCGGATACCTACCAATTCTAAATTGACCATTACTAAAATAAAAATAACTTAGTCCTGTGTCTCCCGCAAAGGTACAAATAAAACTATGATGCCTGTGTTTTTTACTGGCATAAACTTTGTTACACATTCTCTCTTCTTCGGGTGTCATATTAATTTTAACTCCGGTCGCTCCTGTTCAATTCTTGGCGGTAGCGGTTTATCGTTCTTAAGAACCTCTACCGTGAACATGGTAATCACCTCAAGATCATAGTCCCTTAGAGCCGCGAACGTGGTCTGAGTTACCACTCCCGTCTGTCTGTCATGTGTATATGTGCTCATGGTATCTACCTCTGTCTTATGACACTGTCATAAATAATCCGCTCTGTTGGCTGGCCCGACCTACCATACACGGGCAGTAGTATTTACGGAACTAGCAACCAACAGACCGAAACTGGAATCTCTCTAACAAATATAGTACTTATTATTCAAGTGGTCAAACGTGTACGCATCGGCTCTCTCTGCCGTGAATTTAGACACCTCTGTAAACCGGCCTAACCTTTTTACACGGTTGTCCATATATTGCAATTCACCGTATCTATCACCGTGAACGTACAGGAAACAAGTCTGTTTGTGTGTCCTCGCAAGTTGCCTAATTGTGTATAATTGGTTGACATCATGCACGATTAAATAACTCTTTTCGTGTATTTTTATCCCTCTTTTGTCCGTAATGACACCAGTAACTGGCTTAATTTGTTTCTCTTTTATACCGGCTTTGTGGAGAATATCCATCTCTAGCCTGAAATTACCTACATTCAGGGACAATATAACGAACGGTTTTTTGTTCTCTTTTAGCATAAAACCTCTCCCTATTTGAACAGAAAGTAAAATATAATTGGGTATATTGGGTAACTACCCACCATAAAGTATAACACTTCTTCTACAAAACCTAACAAACTTTTGTCTTTTTCTGGCACAAAATGGTCGCCTTTTTCACTATCTCTAATCAAAATATAATCCATACCGTGTCTCTTTAGGTTATGACAATGTCATAAGTTATCAAAATAATAAGGCACTATCCTGTACCCGGACAAGTGGTGCTCCATAACCCACCACAGAGCTAGTCTGTAAGTCTTAAAATAATGGGTCACTAACCCGTTCTCTATAAGTCTGTACATAGCTCACCCCCACTTGTCGTCCTTATCGACGGTCCACCACTTTTTCGGTTTACCACTGCCCGGACGATTAGTCATAATAATTGATACAACAATCGCCACTATTCCTACAATAAGCATAATCATGGTCAGCACCTCGCTGGGTTATGACAGTGTCATAAGACAGCCGTTAGTCATAATATCTCTTAAGTATAGACCACCCATAGTCGTGGTCAAGTCGTGATCAGGTTTATTTTATCAAATAAAAATACGCAAAATACCCGACCGTTTTACGGGTCGGGTTAATCTTGGGTATTTCCATTATTATCGGGCCGTTACGCGGCCTTTTTGGTTAATTCGCCCAATCGAACATCAAACATCTTACTGATTGACACCCGGATAGACTCTAATGGGTCACCGTCCAGAGTGTTAATAAGAGTCTGAAGGTCATTTAAGACCTTCTGAGCGTCTTTCTTACCACTAGGGCGGCCCTTGGATCCGTTAGACTCTACAACCTTGTAGAGGTCCGTTTTGCGGTCCCTAGAGACGGTTTGCTTTTTTACCTTAAGAGCGACGCAAGAACGTTCCATTTGCTTACGGATGATAGACAGACGGTTATTGACCGTCTTCCGATCCTTACCGTAAAGCTCAGACAATTGATTAGCCGCTTCGGCAATACTGGCCTTATCATTCTCCATTGCGTGAAGTATGACAGTCTGGCAGACAACGCCGCTGTTGGCTTGATTCTCAATGGCCTTTGCCACTTTATTCAGGTTTGACATAATATGTTTCTCCAATTTTGAGATGTTTATCCCGTCCTAACCGAGTTATGACAATGTCATAAGCTCGGCTATTCTGGGGTTTGTTCTGACTTGACCCCGCTCGGGGTTACGCCTCAGACCGACCTTCAAGCGGGCCGTTCGCCGCACAGCTTATTCGAGCGAATCTCACTGTACATAGAGACTCTAGCAAAATCTAATATAGCTGTCAAGTCTTTTCTGAAATAAACTTATGACGTTGTCATAAAGACAGAGTTTGACATAAGGGCCTAGCACAGCTAGGCTTATATATAAGAGATTAGGCGCGCTCTCCCTAGAGTGTCGCGCCATTAAGTATATTAGTATATAATATAATATCTCTATTTGTCTTAAACAAATAGAGATATATTATATATATATTAATATAATATATACCTGTACAGCCTATTAATATATTTAATGTATGGTCATTAGTATATTTGATGGTATGAATAAGAATCATTCTCATTTAGATTTACACCTCTTCTACAACCCTACATATAGTGGGGGTACCCCCTTGTGGGGGTGATTTGGATGCTGATTAGGGAACACAGACACAAAATAGAGGGAAATAGATATTGTAACTACTTGATTAATAAGGAAGATAAAATATACTTTGAAAAGACCTTGACAAAGGGGAGTTTATGTGCTAGAATTAGGACACTGGGTTTAATGAAAAAGAATATAAGAGGGGAACAGGGGGATAAGAGCCTTGATAAAGAAGACTGAAGCAGAGAGAAAAAAGAGAGTGGTCCTGTCAGTTGGCGAGCTAGTGCTACACCAACTATTCGTGGCTAAGAACTACCTCGTCCCGGTGGCGTCTCGTGGGGGCGCTCTTAAGAACGAATACCAGAAAGAATTAATATTGGCCGCCGAGTCTAAACGACGTCGGAAGAACCAGAAAAGATTAGCGGGCCTAGTTTAATAGGCAGAACTGGAGGCTTCCACCCTCCCGGTATCAGATCGTCCCTGATGGTCCGCTCCAAATTATATTCCGCGTGGTCTGGGTACCAGCCGAGCGTGCAAAAACTCGACGAGCGCGGTTCAATTCCGTGACGCGGATCCAAACACTAGGAGATACAGATTGAAAGAACTATTTAAGAACTTATACGAAGACTTTATTAAGCTGGACCTACAATCTAAATTGATCGTGTCGTCCCTAGTGTCTTCCGTATTTATCACTCCTATTATTTTGGTGCTTGCGTAACCATGGCCGGTGGAGATAATTCCAAGAACCCTCAAGGGGAGTCTTGTAAAAAAGTAACTAATGCCGAGATGTCGGAACTCAGGTCTGAGTGGAGAGATTTAGCCACATCTGGAGAACCCGTCGGAAATAATTTCGGCTCTTGGCTCAAGGCCAAGGGAATATGTCAGAACTAAGTGACCGCTAAATATCAGTGCTCGCACTGTGAGTATATCTGGGAAGAGAAATTGAGAGGGTACGCAGAGTGCCCGGTATGTAATCCAGACCCAGACAATATTACTAAACCCTATTGTCGGTGGCTTAATTACGAGAATATGAAAGAAAATGGATTCAGATAAGAAGACCACCACTAGGTTCGTAAAAGGTAAATCAGGGAATCCCTCTGGAAGACCGAAAGGTGCCACGAACAAGAGAAAAGATTTAATCGCCTCTATGAACAAGGCTCTAGATAAAGGGGCCATGGATGTTCTTCAGACGGTCATAGACCGGGCCCGTAGGGGAGATACCCGGTGCATGAAGATGATACTGGACCGGCTTATGCCCGTCCATAAACCAGTAGACCAAGCTCTTCTGAATCGTACACCGATAATTAATATTACCGTATCCGGCCTCGAACAGATCGAGACCATCGAACCAGAGGCCGAAGACGCCCAGATTATAGAACACCCGCCAATCGAACACAAAACGTAGGAGAACGACAAAAATGCCATCAAAAATTCAAGGCGAAAAGAGCCCTAACCAATTCTCAGGTAAGAAATCAGAATCTGCACCGGGCGGAAAGTTGCCGGACCCTAAGATGTTCAACACCAAAGGTCCTCGAGCACCGTCCACTAAGAACGACTAGTTCCAGATATGAATCTGGACTTCAGCCTCCATCCGGGCCAGTTAAAGGTTTACCAGTCAGACAAACGATTTAATCTAGTAGTCGCAGGACGACGGTGGGGTAAATCCAGATTAGCTTGTGTCAAATTGCTAATCGAAGGTCTAAAGACCACGAACGAATTTGGATTTAGTTTAGAAGGAAAGGTAGTATATTACATAGCACCCACCTTTGACCAAGCTAAACGAATTATGTGGGATTTGATAAAGCAACTGGGTAATGATGTTATCGACCAGAGCTATGAGAACACTGCCACAATACGACTGATTAATGGAAGGAAGATCGAATTAAAAGGAGCTGACCGCCCTGACACACTTCGTGGTGTCGGACTTTCATACGTAGTCTTGGATGAGTACGCAGACATGAAACCAGAGGTGTGGGAGATGATTGTGTCTCCCGCGCTATCTGACGTAAAAGGATCGGCTCTATTTATTGGTACACCAAAAGGAAAGAATCACTTTTATGAGTTATACCTCGAAGCCGAGGAATCACCCGAAGAGTGGGCCACGTACCAGTTTAAATCTACAGAGAACCCAACCCTCCCGGCGGAGGAGTGGGAGTCAGCCAGAAAGAGGTCTACACAAGAATCTTTCAGACAAGAGTTCGAGGCATCTTTCACGGCCTCCGGTTCTGGTATCTTCAAAGAGTCTCACATCGTGTACTCAACTGCTGAGCCAGCAGACGGTAACTTCTTTATTGCTGTAGACCCGGCGGGATACGCCGAGGTGGACTCCGGTAAACTAGACTCCAAGTTGAAGAGACTTGACGAAACGGCTATAGCCATAGTAAAGATTCACGAGCAAGGCTGGTGGATCAAAGAGATAGATTCAGGAAGATGGGGCATACGTGAGACCGCTCTGCGGATTCTCAAGCACTCTAAGGACGTAAGGGCCTTGTGCGTAGGCATCGAGTCTGGTTCACTTAAGAACGCTATTATGCCATACATACAAGACTATATGGCCAGATTAAATGTGTTTCCCAGAATAGAGGGAGTCACGCACGGCGGAAGAAAAAAGACCGAACGAATCACTTGGGCTCTTCAAGGACGATTTGAGCACGGTAGAATTATGGTAAATAAAGGTTCTTGGAATAGGAAGTTTGTGGAGCAACTCCTCGATTTTCCAAACCCCATGGCTCACGATGATCTGCCAGACGCATTGGCGTACATAGACCAAGTAGGGTCTTACGTCTACTTTGAAAATGGATATGTGGACGAGTTCCGTCCTCTTGACCCTGCAACCGGGATATAATGCCAAAACAATTTCGAGACGAATCTAATCCGAACTCAATGAGTTCTGTAAATAAAGTGGTCAATCCCGCCGGGTCTGTTGTCCCGTCGGAAGAGAACGACACTAAAGAATCTCGGTTGGTGACGTGGATCACTGATCGTGTTACTCGATGGGAACAGCACCGAGATGCTAATTATAAAAAGAAGTGGGATATGTTTTATAGATTCTGGAAGGGCATACACACTTCAGAAGATAAAACTCGTGATTCAGAAAGGTCCACACTAATATCTCCGGCACTTGCCCAAGCCATTGAGGCCGAGACGGCCGAGTTAGAGGAAGCTACATTCGCCAGAAAGAATTGGTTTGACATCGAGGACGATCTTCTGGACGATGACCAAATACCTGACGCAGAAAAGATACGAAACTCTCTTCTTGAGAGATTTGAATTAGACGGAGTACCAGAGGCTATAGTAGAGGTATTCCTCAACGGTGCCATATATGGTACTGGGATAGCCAAGATCATCCCTGAAGAGTTTGAGGACAAGAAGATCGTGTCTCAGATTGATGAGTCTGGTGATACAGTGGACGGAGTGGCCGTCACTGATAAAATACGCGTACGCGTTGAACCTATACAACCAGACGAGTTTGTTATTGATTCGTCTGTTACCCGTCCCGGTAGGGAGGGGATTAAACAAGCACTTGGTATGGCACATATTTTAATAAAACCACGCCACGAGATTCTTGCAAAGCAAGGAGCTGGGCTTTACAAAAATGTACATATAGGAAACTACGACCAAGCTATAGACAACTCAGCCAAAGGCGAGGTGTCTGGTACAGACCCAAAAGGCAAGGTCAAAATTATTGAGTACTACGGTCTTGTACCTAAAGATTTATTGGAATCAGGGATCGTAGGAGAAACAGAAGAGATCAATGACGACAACCTTGTTGAAGCTATTTGCACTATAGGGAATGATACAGTATTATTACGAGCAGTAGAGAACCCATACATAATGCAAGATCGTCCCATCGTAGCTTATCAGCACGACACCGTTCCTAATAAGTTCTGGGGTAGAGGTGTAGCAGAGAAGGGTATGTCCCCGGCTCGGGCCCTCAACGCGATATTAAGAGCGCAGATGGATGGTCTAGCTTTGACTATACACCCTATGATGTCGGGAGATGCGTCTAGACTACCTAGAGGATTTAATCTCACGGTACATCCCGGTAAGCACATCCTTACTAACGGACCACCTAAAGAGGTGTTGTCTCCAATTAATTTTGGAAAGATGGACACATCAGCATTCACATCTGCCAGCGATCTGGAACGACAAATCCAGATGGGCACAGGGGCGATGGATTCAGCGTCTCCGCTTAGAACTAATCGGCGCAACGAGACAGCATCAGGTATGTCAATGATCGGTGCCGCGTCCGCAAAACGCTCTAAGCGCACGTTACAGAATATAGGACGGCATTTTCTCAGTGAGTTGGTGAAGAAGGCCGCTTGGCGTTATATGCAATTAGACCCGGATAATTTTCCGGCCATGGACCTTAAGTTTAAGGTCGTCACATCTCTCGGCATGATGGCCAGAGAGATCGAAGTTCAGCAGTTGGTTAATCTATTACAGATTGTTCCACCAGAGACACCGGCTTTCCCGGCTATCTTGAGTGGTATAATGCGTAACTCTTCTCTGGACAACAAGGATGAGATTGTGAAAGCGATAGATCAGATGTTCACTCCAGACCCAGAGTCTCAACGTAAACAGAATCAAGAGGCCGCAGATACCTCTGCCGCTAAACAAGCCGCTACGGCTGAGTCTCAATCTCGTACTCAGAAGAACAATGCTGATGCGGCGGTTAAGATGGTGGATGCTGTTCAGAAAGGTAAAAAGTCCCAACAAGAATTACAAGAATAAGGAGATGTTAATATGCCATTGAATGAGAACGACCAAAAGTTTTACGAGGATCAGTTTGATTTATTCCTTCACCCCGGATGGTCTAGTTTTATTAAGACCATTGTCGAGGGAAGAAATAAACTTATGAAAGATGTCATTGAGGGAAACGACGAGGCTTGGGTCATAGACCGATACCGAGGACGACTGGAAGCTCTTTCTCAAATGTCAACATACGAAGATAATATAAAGAAAGGATACGATGCCGCTAACAAATCGAATGAGATTCTAGAGGCCGAAGAAGAGTAGTCATGTATATCATATACGACTACAAGTGTAAAATTTGTAATTATGTTTTTGAGGATTTTCAAGATACATCAAAGGATAACACTAAAGTTGAGTGCCCTAAGTGTTGCGGAAGTTCTGAAAGACAACTCTCTGCTCCACCCTTCCATCTGGAAGGAGTGAGTGGTGATTTTCCCACAGCTACACAGAAGTGGGAAGACAACCACACCAGAGAACACCGTAGGAAAACTGGTCTATACGACTAGCCCTACACCATTTTTAAATTAATCCTAAAACCGAAAGGCAGGAGACAAACATGAGCGACACAGATATTACCAAACCTGAAGATAACCTGAATATAAAAGTAGCCGGTGACCAAACTGTAGCCGATAACCTTGAAGATCAAATCAAGGCCGGAAACGAGGGGGAACTTCCCGAGAAGCTGAAAGGTAAATCTCCGCAAGAGATCGCGGATATGTACGTACACGCAGAACAGGAGAAGAGCCGTCTCGGCAATGAGGTGGGCGAGCTTCGTAGGACGTTATTGCAGCAGGATATATCAGAACCGGCTCAAACTTTCGACAAGACTGAAGATGGTTCCGAACGACTGAACGTTGTAGAACAAGATTTTTATGACGATCCCGTAGGAGTAATCGAAAAAGTTGTTGCCAGAAGTCTTAAACCACTAGAGGAACGTATAAGCCAATCGGCTGTACAGACGGAACTCCAGAGGTTTGAGAATCAACACCCCGACTACCTTGATATAGCTCAGTCACCTGAGTTTAATGCTTTTGTTACTAAAAGTCCTTATAGGATAAACTTGTATAATAAAGCTATGAAGAGTGATTATCTAGCCGCAGATGAAATTATATCTGCGTACAAGGATTATACCGGACTACAGAAGGACAGAGGCGACGCCTCAGCTCAAGCGGCTGAAGCCAAGCGTAAACAAGTCCTTAAGGACGGTGCTTTAGAGGGGGGATCAACTAACGATTCAACAGGAGTGGTCTACTACGAACACCAGATTCAGAAATTAATTAAATCCGACCCAGAGAGATACAACGCCTTGTTACCAGACATTATGTTGGCATACACGGAGGGCCGGGTTAAACCATAGGAGTAATTTTTAATGGCTTTAGGAACTAATCACAATACCGTTACAACCGCTGCGAATTATATTCCAGAGGTGTGGAGTAACGAGGTAATCGCCGCTTACAAGGCGAATACTGTCATGCGTGGATTGGTGACGCTTATCGACCACAAAGGTAAGAAAGGCGATACCATTCACATCCCTAACTTCTCACGAGGTTCCGCAAACAGCAAGGCGGCTAGTACTCAGGTAGTCCTGAATACATCCACCCACGGTGTTACTGACATCTCTATCAACCAGCACTACGAGTACTCCGTGTTGATTGAAGATATTGTTGAAGTACAGGCTCTCAACAGCTTACGTCAACAGTACACGGACGACGCCGGTTACGCTCTCGCTGTTCAAATTGACGATCAAATGCACGACCTAGGCGCAACACTTCAAGGCTCTACAGCCTACAGTACCGCTGTAATCGGTTCTGACGGCGTAACGGTCTGGGATCCAACTGCTAATACTAACACCGGTAACGGCACTGTTTTAGCCGATGTCGGTGTGCGTAAGATGATTCAAACTCTCGACGATGTAGACGTACCGCAGGCTGACCGCGCTATCGTCGTTCCTCCGATTGAGAAGAAGAACCTCTTAGGCTTGAGTCGATACACAGAGCAAGCCTTCACGGGCGAAATGGGTAAAGGTAACTCTATCCGTAACGGCATGATAGGCGATCTGTACGGAATTCCTGTTTTTGTCTCAACTCGTTCCGAAACTGTAGCGGCTACTGACACCTCCACCAATTACCGAGTCGGTCTTATATTCCATAAGAGCGCATTCGCGTTGGTAGAACAGCAAGGCATCCGTTCTCAGACTCAGTACAAACAAGAATACTTAGGCGATCTGTTCACCGCCGATACCATTTATGGTACGGGTGAACTTCGAGATACCGCCGGAGTAGCCTTCTTCGTACCTAGCTCATAGATGATGTGGGGCGTTCTTAGGAGCGCCCCCATTCTCCATATTCTAATTCTAACAGGAGGCCAACATGGCTAATACTATTGCAGTAAATTCCGCGATACGCGGTAAGAAACAATTTCGAGGCGCTTTTGAGGATATGTGGATTGTTAAAGCCACTATATCAGATCAAGACGCCGTAGCTCTGACTGATTCACTGGAGCTTGACATGACCTGCGCCGGGGTAGTACTAGGCGATATGTGTATCGGTGGTAGTTGCTCTGTCGACTACTCAGATGGCACGGACCAAGTAGCTGTCACGTTCTATGTGTCCGCTGCTAATACAGTAACTATGCAGCTGCTGGCCGACAAAGGTGAATTTGCTGCTGACGCCCTAAACGGCGGTGTGGTTAAGATTCTCATTGGACGGCCTAGCTGGTAGAGATTACAAGATTAGATACGGGATAGTCAAATGTATGGCTATCTCGGATCAAGTCTTAGTGGCCAATACTAATTTTGGTGTTGGTATAGGTAAGTGGGGAAGTAGACCTGTTACACCTATACCTCAGTGGGTTGATAAGTTAAATCAAGAAAACGGATTCTATCGTAAGTTAGAAGAATCTATATTAAAAGACGGGTTTGTAAACCCTATCTTTTGTAACGCATACAAAGAGGGAACCTTCTGTAGGTACGGCACCTCAAGGTTGTGGATAGCCAAGAAACACAAGTTGGAAATCTTCGCCATAATAGCTGATTATACAGACAGGTGGGAACACCTTAACGAAATTGAAACGAGAGAAGAAGTACTAAACTTATTCACGGATAAGCCTAAAATACTTGAGATCAACGACGACGAGATGAGGATCGACGCATGCCCACACTGTCACTTGAAGAACGATTAAAGTACGAAGAAGTCTGGTCTATAGACCAGTACAGAGTTATATCTCCCGGAGAGAACGCAGTAGATGACTTCTGCACCGTAATATCTAAACCAACAGATATAATTGATCTTGGGTGCGGCACAGGCCGCGCTAGTTTAGAATTGCAATCGCTTGGGCACTCTGTACATATGGTTGATATAGCGGGGAACTGCCTAGACGAGGCCGTAAAAGAGGCCGTAGATGAGGGTCTACTTACTTTTAAGCAACAGTGCTTATGGAGTAAACAACTGCCTAAAGCTACTTGGGGGTTCTGTTGTGATGTCATGGAACACATACCAGAAGATAGAGTTGACAACGTACTAGCTAATATTATGCAAAGCGTAGACGCTTGTTATTTCCAGATACACATGGGTAGAGATGTGTTCGGTCCTAAGTATATGGACACAGCACTTCACTTGACTGTCAAGGAACAGGACTGGTGGAGACTTAAGGTAGAAGAATATTTTGAGATAGATAAAATGTCTATCTCTGGCAGTAGGAACCACATTATAACAATAATAGCGAGGTCTCGAATTTAGATATTTTCTTAGGAGGGAGCCGTGAGTCGGCACAGTCCAGATATAGATTTAGAATTATTTGAAGGAAGACAGATACGGGTAGGTAAGGCCGTAGCTATATGTACGAATCCCCCAGAGGGGTCTTATAAAGTAATCGGATTATATGTTAATCCAACAAATGGAAACCTCATCGTTTTATACGATGATGAACCAGTTAATTAGAGGAGTATTATGTTATGGCGGTACAGACACTGTCTATTGATCCCAACGCAACAAGTCTTACGGACAACGACGTTGTTGACAAAATCAACACAGCTACGAATCAAATCACAAGAGCGGCTAGCGTTGACGCTGCGGCCCGTCCTATTGGTTCCGGCGAAGTCGGTTCTACAGAAATAGCCGATGGGTCCATTACAGCTACTGATTTAGACGCATCAGCGGCTAGAGACAATTTAAAGGCTATGTCTCCATTGACCCGAGAGGTGGTGTTAACCAATCCTCAGGCTGGAGAGTTCCCAGTACTTGATGTTAAAAGAGACGCCCTTGGAAACCTGATCGCAGAATATGACGATGTACCTATAGTATAGGTCTATCTACCAACAACAATAACAACGAGGTAATATTATGTCTGATATGGTTAATATGCAAGACACCACACTAGGTGGCGTAATCACAGTACCGAAAGAACACGCAGAGACCGTTCTGATGAAACAAGGACGGTACGTGTTGATCGACGAGGAATCAACGAAGGAAAAGATTGAAGTAATTGAGGATAAAAAGGAGATAGACCTCGATAAGGTCTCACCAATACTCAACGTTTCTCCACCCAAGGTGGAGGAGAAGGCGAAAAAGAAAAGAGGTCGCCCGAAAAAGAAAACTAGTTAGGAGAAACATAATTGGCCACATATCTTGAAGCAGTCAATGAGGTGCAACGTAGGTTGCGTAAACCTATTACTGTGGCTGTAGATACTAACACATACTCTACTCTGCTTGGTGATTTTATTAATCAAGCCAAAAGAGAGGTAGAGGACACTTGGAACTGGAGTATGCTTCGTTCCATCCAGACAGTTACTACAGCTTCTGGTACAAAATCTTATGCTATAACGGGAGCCGGTAAACGTTCCCGTATACTAGGAGACGTGATGAACGATACCACGGATAATATTATACATCCCGTGCCCGATCACGTTATAGACAAACAAGTCTACCTAACCACTATCACAAACGACGAACCTGTGTACTACATGATCCGTGGAGTTGACTCCTCCGGGGACATGAAGATAGAGTTCTTCGACACTCCCGACGCTATATACTCAATAAAGATGCTTATGGTTGTACCTCAAGCAGACCTAGTTGCGGGCACTGACGAAGCAGTAGAAATAACAGTACCACAAGAACCCGTGATCTTAAGAGCGTGGAGCTTAGCCATATCAGAGCGCGGCGAAGATGGCGGCAATATGTCTAACAAAGTAGACGGTATGGCTCTTAGGGCTCTTGATGATCTGGTAGCTTTAGATGGCGGTAGGAAAGAATCTGAACTTGTCTGGACCCCTGTTTAAATGGCTCAGAGATTACATCCCGTATCCATAGCGGCCCCGGGGTTCTTCGGAATTAATAAGCAACAGACCGGGGATACGCTGGATATTAGATGGGCGTCTGACGCCACTAACTGCGTCATAGACCAGTCTGGTCGATTGGCGGCTAGAAAAGGGTGGAACGCTCTGACTACTTCACCTATATCTGGCACTCCAGATATACAAGCTATATTTGAATATATTGATAAGGCCGGAGTGGCAACTATTATTTCCGCAGCTTCTGCTAAGATTTACAAAGGTACTACAACACTAACAGACATCACTGGTTCTATAGATACACCTACGTCTGATAGTTGGCAGTTTACAAACTTTAATGGTAAAGTGGTAGGGTTCCAAGGAGGACACTACCCCATATCGTACGCGGGCACTGGTTCGTTCGCCCCGGTTCAGCAATCAATCAGTGACTGGGCGGCCAGCACGGCTTACGTTGTTGGAAACGTAGTAAAAGACACAGCCGGTACTGAAACTATTTATTTCCATTGTACTACGGCCGGTACATCTGATTCAAGTGAACCTACTTGGGACACAACAGCCGGTAACACCACCGCTGATAACAGCGTTACTTGGACCACACGGGATATGCCTAACGGAAACGCCGGTCTAGCGGCCTTTGGGCGTATCTGGATGGTTAAGTCCGAGTCTGAGAAGAACGTTCTACAGTACTCCGATTTGCTCATTGAGAGTAAGTTTTCTGGCGGCTCTGCCGGACAGATTGATCTGACTACGGTGTGGGCCTATGGTATGGATGAGATCGTGGCCATAGGAGAGTTTAATAACTTCCTCATCATATATGGCAAGAAAAGTATCGTTCTATATAACGGGGCAGACGACCCTAGTACTATGGCCCTGCAAGATATAATTACTGGTATAGGGTGCATAGCTAGAGACTCTTTACAAGATGTGGGAACAGACCTTCTGTTCTTATCAGACTCAGGTATTCGTTCTCTTGGGAGAACCATCCAAGAAAAATCTGCTCCTATAAAAGACATCTCCAAGAACGTAAGAGATTATATGTTTTCGTTCTACGAGAACGAGACACCTAATTTAATTAAGAGCGTGTACTACGAGAAAGAAGGGTTTTACCTTATTACTTTTCCTACTCTCGGCTCTTCTTTTGTATTTGATATACGGTTCCCTAACCCAGACCGCTCTCTTAAGATAACACAGTGGAGGAAAATAGACCCCAAGTCTCTAATAGCTACACGAGATCAGAAACTATATATGGGTCAAGCTGGAGTAGTGTCACAGTATACTGGATATACTGACAACGGGTCTACGTACGTTATGCTTTACAGGTCTGCGTGGATAGACTTCGGCGAAGAAGTGGCAGACCGGATAAAGATACCAAAAAATATATTAATGACTCTGTTTGGAGGAACTGGGTACACCTTCACATTTTTCTGGGGGTATGATTATGTAGACGCTATATTGACATCACAGTCAGGTGTAACTGCCGGAGCACCCGGTCAAGAATGGAACATAGGAGAATGGAATATCATGGAGTGGGGTGGAACAGACTCTTATGGCACAGCAGAATCTGAACTCACAGGTGATGGAAAAGTATTTAAATTTGGATTTAATGTAGACATTAACGGACAACAGATGGGTATACAAAAGATAGACCTGTTTGGTAAACTCGGGAGATTATAGGATATGTGTGCAGATTATGTCAAGACTGTAAACTTTGAAGCTAAGGACTCCCTACCCACAGGAGACCCGGATAAGGTCGCGGTAGGCAAAGAGGTAGATGATGAGTTTGACGCTATCGCAGTTGCGATAGCGACTAAGATGGACAAGTCTGGAGGTATATTTACCGGTCCGATTACTGTCTCCGGTTCGATTACTGTCGAAGGGGGATCGCCACTAGTATTAGAGGGGGCTACAAATAATGCCTTTGAGACAACTATAGTCGTAGTTGATCCCACACAAGACAATACTATCACCATACCTGATAGTACTATTTCTATCTTGGGAGACCCAATGACTAGTCGTGGGGATATAATTGTCAGAGACTCTAGTAACTTGTCTGCCAGACTGGGCGTCGGAGCAGCTAATACGTTCTTAGGATCAGACGCAACTGATGTGGCACACAGGGTTATAAGTCTTGCCGACTTGCCGAATGGATCAAAATTAGAACTTCAAACCGAACAAGCAACTACGTCTGGAACAGAGAAAGATTTTACTATTCCTTCTTGGGTAAAGAAAATTACTATGACAATAGAGGGTCTTTCCACAAACGCTACCTCTATAATTATAGTCCAATTAGGAGATGCCGGAGGAATTGAAACAAGTGGGTATCTTGGGTCAGTAGATCAATTAGGATCTGCATTCCAGTACAATACTGGCTTTGCGATTGTTAATGCAGTTGGTGCTGCTGAGGTACGAAACGGGACAGTTACAATTACTTTGAAAAATGCCGCCGCCTTTACTTGGGCAGCAGATGTTGCTATTGGCAGATCAGACGCCGCTTCAGGCTCTACAGGAGCGGGAGTAAAATCACTATCAGCAGCACTAACTACAGTAAGGCTTACTATGGTAAATGGCTCAGATACTTTTGATGCGGGCTCTGTCAACTTACTATTGGAGTAAAAAAAAATATGAAAGGATATAGAAAACCAACAGGGCATTATATTGCAGAAGAGGACCATGTGCCTGTGGGCGACCATCTGGTTGAGGTAGCCCTAAGACCCTCTCTTGATCATGCGTTTACAGCAAATTGGGAAAGTGATACTTTAAATGAAAGTATTTGTTGGAGATTAAAAACACAGGCAGAGCTAGATGCAGAAGTTAATGTAGAGTTTGATTCTTCCTTTACACAGAAAGATAAGAGGTTTTTGAGAGACGCTTTGTATCTTATGGACAAAAGAGTTCGTGTATTAGAAGGAAAGCCAGCTATAACTAAAAGCCAATTCACAGTCGCTTTGAAAAGTTTTTATAGAGATGCCTAGAACACCCGGATATAATCAAGATGTACCGTTAACATTAGCGGTACCGCACTATACTACGCAGTCTACTAATGTTAATGCCCAGACTACTATTAATTGGTATCCAGAAATAGATAGTGCCGTAGGTCTATTAATGAAGTAATGATTACTATAACAAAAACAAAAGACATACAGATAATAAAAGGTGTTATTGAAGACCTATGGGACGAAGCCACAGGAGACAACATACAGATGCAGTTCGATGAGATTCCGTGGGAAGAGACTTATGATTTTAACGAGGACACGTTCTATCTCATATGGGATGTGGAGACCCTAGCCGGGATGATAGGGTTTAATAAATTTGACGGGGATAAGTGGGAACTACACATGAATATGTATAAAGAATACCGTGGTGAATACGCCACTACCGCGTCTATTGGGGCACGAGCGCGGTTTAAATTAGAACACCCAGAGGCCACACTAGTGGCCCTAGTGCCCGAGTACTTCCGTAATATATTAAAATTCTCAGTGAAGAACGGGTTTGTTATTAAAGGCCACGTCGCAGGACGAGAATTTATTAAGGATGGCGTCACATATCAGACGCTATATTTGGAGGAGAAATAATGGGACAAGCCATAGGCGCAGTTGTAGGGGCTGTAAGCAGTCGCTCTCTACAGAAGAGAGGCATATCAGCGGCTAAACGCGCTGCTGCGGAGGCCCGAAGATTCACCCAATTTAACGTGCGGTCTGGCATCGGTACAGCATCAGTTGGTGCCGGTAATCAGGTTAATCTATCGTTAAACTCACGGTTTCAAAACCTGTCAGACATATTGTCATCGCAAGGTGAGGGACTATTAGGTCAAGTAGAAACTACGACCAAAGGAGCAGAAGATCGTCTATTGGCTGGGTTCGAGAGATTATCCGCGCCCGGAGAGGCTAGAGCTAGAACTCAATTAGAGAACAGATTGCAATCTCAGGGCCTGTTAGGGGCCACTGGGGGTGCCGATAGGTTCCAATCCCTCTTAGAGGCCCAAAATCTGGCCGGTGTGGCACGCGAGACTCAAGCCATTACACTGGCACAGACTATACAAGATCAGATTCAGGAGAGGGGATTAAGGGCCATACAGGGGTCTATTGGGTTAGAGAACGCACCTTTAGGGTTATCCAACGTAGGGTCCACACTGTCCGGTAAGGGCTCAGCCCAAGCGGCTAACCTACTATTTCAAGGGGCGCAGAATGCCAATGACGCCAGTGCCTCATTCTGGAAACAAATTTCTGGATCAATTGCTCAATCAGGCAGGTCAAGTCAGAGTGCTGAATTTGGTTCTGACGTCGGGACTAGTGATGTTGGTAATGCTGGAATGGAGTTTATGTCTGACCCATCTGGACCTTCAGGAATATTTTAGGAGATATTATGGCTAAACACGGACAAACTAAATCAGGTCTATTCGGGAATACTCCCGGAGAAGCAAGGCGTCAAATAGATATTGAGGGTAAGAATCAAGACCTAACTTTAGCTCGCCTACCAAGAGGACGAGGAGTAGTGGCTCTGGCCTCTCAGGCCGGTCGTCAGGTCGGAGGTGTTATCAATAAGGCCAGAGGGGTTGAAGACCCCAGACTAACTAAGGCCACCCAGATGCAGAGAGTACAAGAGTTGACGCAGATGCAAGCAGACCAAGCTGGAGTCAATATAAAAGACAACCCACAAGAATATTTAGGACTGGCTTCTAAGAACTTTGCAGATGCAGGACTCACAGACAAAGCTCTTCAGACCTCTCTGATGATTAATCAGTTGAAGGCACAGGGTGAAGAACGTAAGACCAAAATAGCTAACATCCAGTCTCAGATTGAGACTCGTAGAGCTATGGCTCGTAATGACTTCATCCGGGCCAGAGCGTACGCGGCACAAGTAGGACAGACCGCAGGTAGGACTAGGTTTCCTACCGTAGGAGAGGTTGAATCTATGCAGAATATGATAACGGCTCTGCCCAAAGACCGAGCCTTCTGGACTATTACGAACCCCAAACAACAGACATTGTTTAAGAACAGAGTATACATCAGAGCCAAAGACCTTGTGACTAAACACAAAGGGACCATGACTCTGAATCAAGCCACTACTATTGCTGTGCAAGAGGAGGAGGGATTCATTAAGTCTGGTTCTCCAGACCTTGCGCAAGGTGGATTTAGTAAGTTCTTCCTAGGCCCTAATACTGTTGTTAGATATGCTCCTCCGGGATTTGAGACTGGGGCCACACAGAAGGCCAGTAAGAAAGTCAAGTTGGATAAGAATAAGGTAAAAACAAAAGGTAAAGGTGTAGACGTAGACCTAACTAAATAATGGCTGAGACTGAAGTAAAGAGCGTTAAACTTCCTAATGGGGAGGTTATATCAGTTAAGATTCCTAAAGGAATGACTAATACTGATATACGTGCTCGCCTAGAGAAATCACGACCGGATGCTTTTGCAAAAGAACTTACTACTATGGACAAACTCGTAGCCGCCGGTCGCGCCACTACTACGGCCCTTAAGGCCGTGTTACCTATAATAAAGAACCCGGTTGTAGAATCACTAAAGGTTGCTCAACAGATTAAGATTGACCCAGAGAAAGCCGGTGCTCTTCGAAGAGATATAAATGAGAGGTTTATTAGACTCGGTGCCGTAGGTGCCGCTGGGGTACAAGAGGGGTTCGGAAATATATTGCGAGCTGCTGGGACTCTTTCACAAGAGCCGATTGCCGCATTGAGATCAATAGTCCCGTCGCACATAGACGCTGCTTTTTCTAAGGTCGAATCTGGGTTAGGTATTAAGATGACTAACCCTAAGTTTAACCACAGCTTTGGTGTCGGTATGGAAGATTGGGGAAAGGACCAAGCGGCCCGAGCCCGTATGAAGATTGAAAAGGCCACACCAACAAACTTGGGGTTCTGGGGCACGGCATCTTTCGATGCCTCTAGATCACTCGGTATTACTGTTCCCGGGCTTATAGGTGCCGCCATTACAAGGAAGGCTTCGGTAGCCTTAATTCCCATGGGTGCTGTAGAGTACGGTAACTCTTTCGCAGATGCTAAAGATGCGGGGTTGAGTACAAATGACGCCTCTAGGTACGCCGGGATTAATGCCTTCATTGAGGTAGTCACTGAGCGTATAGGTCTTAAGTTTCTGTTAGCTACAAATGTAGGTTTCTTCAAGAGACTCGTCACCTCTATGGGAGGTGAGTTATTAGGAGAGAATACTGCCACTACACTTCAATCTGCCATGGAGTTTTCTACTCTGCACCCCAACGCTACATTCAATGACTGGAAAAATCACCTACCCGAAGCGCTCTTAAGAACAACTGGTGCCACCGTAATAGGTACATCCGTGCAAGCTCCTATTGCTCATGGAGTAATCAGACTCACTCAAACTAAAGAAGAGAGAGCCATTATAGCAGAGATGAAGAGACGAGGCAAAGATGCCACGAAGATCGTCGAGGCCGTTAAGAAGACTGAAGTATCTAAACCTATTATACACCCAGACGGTTCGGCTCAGTATGAGAACGGTACACTCAGTATGACTCTTACGCCTAGTTCTAAAGAACCCGGTAAGTGGCAGTTGACTACTTGGGACCAAGGGCTCACCCTGCCAGATGAGACATTTGGTACTGTAGAGGAAGGACGTGCTAGATTCAATGAGTACGTGGCCAATGACCAAGCTCAACAAATAGCAGATGGTCTATCCTCAACTATTCCAACCAGTACTCCAGAGAGTATTAAGGCTGCCGTACGGGTAGTGCAAGAACAGGAGTCCGGCTTAGTCGACTTTGAGGGTGACGTAGAGCGACAGAGAGAGCTGATGGCGGAGTACGCCATAGATCAGTTCGAGGCCAATATACGTGAGGGTCGGTTGACCAATGCTCAACGTAAGTTGCAGATGCAAGACATGGTCCAGAACAGAGACAGACGAGTACTCATCTCTCACTTTATGGAGGGAACATACGCAGGGGCTTTGTCAGCAGAAGAGCAAGCTATGGCCTCATTGGCCAAGGCCGCACTAGATACTGGTGGTCAGGTTCTTCAGGACTTAGGACAATTAGAAACATTCATAGAACGGTTCGTTCCCCATTATTGGAAGGGGGCCAAAACGAATAAGGTTGTAGGACTTGTAGCCAGTCTAGTAAACAACGCCAAGAAACAATCTTTGGGTGGGTTTAACTCTTTTTCTAAGAAGAGCCGACACGCACTGCTTCGTACCATAGCGTCACTTGAAGAAGGTAAGACTGTGCGCGGGTTAGAGGCCGTGACCGAAGATATTACTGAGTTGGTGGAGCTATATACCAATGATGTGTTGTGGACCCTAGAGGTCAACAAACTTGTTGAGTCTATGAAGACAGTAAACGATCATGCGGGAAACCCTTTACTTGTCAATAAAGAAGATGCCCCTAGTGATTATATTAGAATAGATCACCCCGCTCTACAGAAACAGAGAGTTGTTACTACAGAGGACGGAGATAAGATACGGGTTCCTCAGCAACTGTACGCCCACCCGGACGTAGCTGACCAACTACAATTTATTTTGTTCTCTGAGAATGAGGGTATAGTTTCAAGGTCTCTTCTACTCACCAATTTTATTATGAAACGTATGCTCGTCGGGTTCTCTGGGTTCCACGTCAACGCTCTAATCGAGAGTATGATCGGTGCCGGAATTATAACAAAGATACCAAATTTATTTGGTAAGTCTACTTCAGCCCTTGAACTCTATAAGAACAGTAGGCTCGGTAGTGAACTCAATAAACTTATAAGAGGTGGTCTGGTACTCACATCTCTAGGCGAGGTAACTGGTGCCCCAGAGGATTTAGGTTTAGACAGGCTGTACCAGTTCACCGAAGACATGCAATCTCAACTGTCCCGTATACCGGGAGTAGGTAAAGTTACACAGCCTCTTATCAATGGATTCAATGCCACTAATAAGGCATTTGACCGAGTATTGTGGGGACACACCATGACCTCACTAAAGATATGGGCCGCTCTTAAGAACCTTGAGAAGCTAGGTAAGGACAATATTAGGTTACACCAGAGAAACCCAACGAAGAATCCTCTAATGACCGAAGACCAACTGTACTCAGCAGCGTCGGCCTTTACTAACAAAGCTTTCGGTGGCTTAGACTGGAGGCGTTTGAGTAACGCTCCTAAGAGTAAGGCTATGCGTAAAGTATTAAGAGAGATACTCAAACCTAGCGGAGGTCTTCTGAACAGAAAGACTATGCAATTACTTTTGTTTGCCCCCGACTGGACTGTGGCTAATATTCTTATTATTAAAGGGGCTCTTCCTAGTATAGTTGGTGGAGCTAATACAGCGGCTGAACGAAACCTGTATAGGTGGTACGCGGCCCGTATGTCAGTTATGTATATTGTACTAGGCTCTATCATACAGATGCTGTTTGGTGATGGTGATCCCATCTGGGAGAACCCCGGCAAAGGGAAACGTATAGACAGAATCTATTTAAAAGATGGTAGGCAGATGGTTGTATCAAAGCAACTTATGGAACCATACCACTGGGTATCTAAGCCACACAAAACTCTGCTTAATAAAGCCGGTATGTTGCCTAAGTTTGTGGCAGAGCAACTGACCACAAGCAAGTACCTTACTTCAGATGGTTCTCCAAGGATGTATCCTAAAGACATTAAATTCTGGGACTCACCTAAGTCAGCTGCTACTGTAGCTGGGTTCAGAACTATGCACCTACTTGGCAAGTTCACCCCTATTGTGTTTCAACAAATGGGACTGAACGCAGACAATCTTATGGGGTCTCCCGGAGCTAAGGGGTTTCAACCCGGAGAGGCGGCGGCTGGTTTCTTAGGCCACCCAATATACGGACGTACTAATGAATCACTGGAGCGTCGGAGACTAGAGCGTAGACAGGAACGCCGCAAGAACCGACGTAGACGCAACACCTTTAAAAAAGCACTGAGTAAATAAATATGCAACTGGATATAAAACAACTAGTACACCCAACATTAGATGCAGCATCCTTCGGGGTAGTTGTTGGTACTCTAACAAACCTATTACCCCCAATAGCAGCTTCGGTGACTATTTTATGGATAGGTATTAATATTTATGAGAGGGTGACGGGCAACAAAATTAGTGAGATGTACCAGAAGTGGAGGGGTAAAAAATAATATGACTCTTAGAGAAAAACAATTCCTATTCTCTCAGCTAATGGCTGAGTTTATTAGCTGGACGTATCTTCAAGGATATGCTATAATTATTGGAGAGGTACTTCGTACCAAACAGCAAGCTCTGTGGAACCAGAAGAAGGGACTAGGTATAGCAAACTCTCTACATATTAAGGCGTTAGCCGCAGACTTAGAGTTCTTCAAGGACGGAGAGTGGCTGAGGGGAGACAACTCAGACCACGATAAATATTTCAAAGCCCTCGGTAAGAAGTGGGCTTCTATGCACTACCTATGTAGGTCCGGGTACAGCTTCGGCGACCCGTACCATTTCAGTATCACGCACGGAGGTGTCCAGTAGATGATTATACCATTATTAGGAATGATTGGTAAGATTGGTTCCAAATTAATTGTCGACAAAGACAAGAAAATTGAGTTCGCGTTCAAGACACAAGAGGTGGCTCTTGAGTACATGAAGGCCATGATGAACGTGAAGACGTACCCGTGGGTAGACGCTCTGGTTAAGCTGGCTTACGCCTCTGAGCAGATAGTTAAGGGACTCATACGGCCAATAGGATCGGCTATTCTATTTGCGTGGGGACTGTACAATCCAGATATGATTAAGCAACTACACGAACTCGGACCTATGGGAGACTTAGCTATCACAGCTATCTTTGGTTCTCTTCCAGCATGGGGAGTTGATCGTGGGTTAAGTAAAAGAAAGAAGAAGAAAACTAACGACGATGATTGGGGTGATTAATGAAGACACTAATATTTAGTTTACTGTTACTTGTTATATCCACGCCGGCACTCGGGGCCGACATTAATAGTATTAAGATAAACAAAGAGCACGCTGTAGTGCTCCCTATGACAGAGGTCGGTAGGAACGTATACACCATACCTGTAACAATAGGTAAGAACATAACAGAACCATATCTATTCGATACGGGAGCTAGTGGTATAGCTATTACTGAGAGGACTTTAGCTAGGTATATAGCGAATGGAGGTAGAGCTATTAAAGGAAAACCTGCTAAACTCCAGTTAGCAGATGGTAGTATCATACTGGCTGATAGATGGGTACTAGAATCCTTGACTATAGGTAAATGTACTTTTAAACCTGCTTATGTGAATATTACAAAGGGAGGTAATCTCTTCGGAGCAGTCCTTATGAGGGTGATGTCTCCAGTCATAATTAATTACAAGGATAATTTAGTTGTTATGTTCTGCCCAGATAAAATAAAGTAGTAAAGACCTCTTGCCTAAGAAGGTACACGAGATCGTTGAACATTTGTTGGACGTGTGGAAATCTATGCAGACTCCAGCAGACGACACAGATAGGTTTCTGTTCCGGTTTGCTTGGTCGTTCGTAATTATACTGGCGGTAATCAGTTATGTATTTTGATAAACTTTTTGAGCTATTAATAAACCTCTGGGACTGGATTAGGTTCTGGGTGGTGTTGAACCCCAATGAGGGTGGTGTTATCATTACACTAGGTAAACACGTTCGTGTAGTTGGACCCGGAGTACACCTCAAGTGGCCTCTAGTATCTGAATTAGCCCTGTGCGATACAGCTATTCAGACCATGGAGCTTAGACCCCAAACCATTACTACCAAAGACAACAAGTCAGTTGTCGTAACCGCCATAATAAAGTTTCAAATCAAAGACGTTAAGCCTATTCTGTTAGAGGTCACAGACTTCGATGACGTTCTTAAGGACACTACTATGGGTCACATACGTGCCCTGTGCTCTGAGTGTACCTTCGACGCTCTTAGGAGCGACAAGGATATAGAGAAGGATGTGTTGAACCTAGTACGGGCTGACGTGAACCGGTACGGGTTCAAGGTATATAAGGTAACGTTTGCAGACTTAGGTTGTATTAAATCTATACGTCTGATACAGACACAAGAAAACGCCCCCGAGTAGGGGGCGCACAAAGCAGGTGGGCCTGCATTATTATTTATTGTTATTATGTTTGTTCTTGGGCCAAGCACGCTTAAGTCGTCTATACAGACGAGTGTACTCTATCTTCGGATGAAAAAAGATAATGGTCTGGCAAAGCCTTCTTATAGCCTTAGCTCTCTTCCCGTTCACTCTCTACCTCCTCTCCTACTACTTTCACATGAACTTCTAATCCGTGGCGTATCGCCCGGTCAATCATATCCTTTGTCCCACGGCTCTTACCGTCCCATAAAGCTAGTAGAGCGTCTGCGTTATTGGCCATCTCATGGTTACGGATGAACCCGGCAGCGAGACCGTGTATACCCCACTCTGCCGGGTACCTCTCTAGTTTAATAGTATCTCTGTTCTCTCTCCAGTACCTTTCTCCGAGAGTATCGACACCTCTGGCTCCACCACTTAATATCACAGTTGGCCCCAATGTATAATTAAACATACACTCTACCAACAAGTTGTAATTTGTGATGTTTCTACTGCCCGCTATTATTAGTCTCATCTACACTCCTAATACTATCCATTACGCATTTCATTTTCTTAAATGAGTATGGGTGATACCCACCCATATACCCAAAGAACTCTAGTCCACTAGCAGCGTGGCACACCCTCTGAAAATACGCCTCGGCAAAAGACTTTGAATACAGAAATCTCAGTATAGTCATTTGCGCCCTAATTATATTTCTTACCTGTCTAGCCACACGCTGTCTCCTCCTATATAGCGAAGTCAAATATCTTAGGGGTATCAGTCTTCCGGCACACCCCCCAGTTCCACGACATACCACACGCGTCTATATCATCTATATCATACTTATGTGCAATATCCTCCACAATGGAAATATGCCTATATGCCTTTGGGCCAGTTTTAAATATTATCCTCTCCATTAAAATCCACCCCTTACCACTAGATATTACTTTAGGAAAGTATTTCCTGTCTTGACGTTTGATGAGTTTGTACCTAGCAGACTCAATAGTACTTTGTTTACTGACATTGCCAGACCAACCGTACAATCTAAATACACCGCGTCTAGGCTCATCTAGTTTAAGTATCCGTGTAGCACCTACACGGAACACACGTCTTGTTCCGGGATTATATATCGGAACAGCTTTAGTTCCATTGATGTACACAGACTTACGCCCACGTCTAAACTTTATTTTTATTTTGGCCACTAAACACCTCCTCGTTTTTACCGAACGTTAGTTTCCATAAGATTAGCCCACTTGTAGCCACTAGTCCGAAGACACTTAAGATTATAAGGAGCAATAGAAGTGGTTGCACTATTGTACAAACTATGATTAGTTTAAATAGTTTGTAGAACTTTTTAGTTAGAAAGTTAAGAGTCATTAGTATACATCTCCGTTTTGTTCCCTTTTTTTATCTTCGTACTCTACTACAATTCTTCGGTTAAACTCCAGTTTGGCCCCCTCTAAGGCCCCCACTATATCATTGAATGTAGCGTAACTGTGTCCCTTAGTTCTTAAGTACTTACGTATCAGGTTGGTGAACGCATAATTCAACTGACCACTAGTCTCTGGATAACGTGCTGCTACGCACCTGTCTTCTTTAACTATGTATGGCATTCTGCCTTCCCCGATCCGATACCGGACATACTAAACTTTCTATCTTCCATCCCGGTTGCGACGTACTCGTGAGTACCGTGCTCCTTTTCAAAGTGAGCGAACAACTCATCCCAGTTATTAAACTGCTGGTCTACTAGGTTAAGAAAGATACACTGGTTTTCACCCACTAAGTACTTCAGTTTAGCTTGACCCAACGCGTACCCTAACTCCACCATACGTCCGCCCGTGGTGGACTCTTCTTTCACGTCTATAATGAAACAGTCGGCGGACTTGACTTCAGTTAAGTCTTTGATCGCTAATTGTTTATTGAATATGTCTTGTGACATACCGGTTGGTACGGCTATTTCATCCAACCACGTACCAACTACCTCGTGGCCTAAGGCCCACAGTTTGTCACGTATTGGACGTAACCTCTTTTGGGCGGCAAAGCTACCCGCTAAATAAATCTTCATTCTTTAGTCTCCTCTAATTTATACCTGTCATCTAAGTCTTCACGTCCAGTTGCCACAAAGTGTGATAAGAAGGCCAGACAGCACCCGGCGTGGTGCAGGTGAGACAAACCACTCTCGGGGTCGTTATCTTCTCCATCCGCGAACGCGGTGACGTGCCTGAGAGTAGCTCCTATAAGCCTACGGTAAACTATCCCTCCTCTCCAGTTATCATCGGCGTATTTATTCGCCCCGAACCTTAGTACCTCCCCTAATCCATGGAGGAACTCTCTCGGGATTAACTCAAGTCTGGGCTTACCTTCGTCGTTCTTATTGCCAGTAGGTTCTGTAGACAAAATATCTTTCTCCTATTTGTAAATAAAACCATCACCACCACAAGTACCACAGTCATCAAAGCTGTGGCCGTCACAGGTTGGGCATATCTCTGCCCGAGGTTCCTTGACTCTCATGGGGCCTCCCTTGGTCTTCCACCTTGTATCATCTACATCACGTAGAGGTTTGTTCCTCGGTCTAATAGTCTTCATAGTCACTTCTCTCGGCCCTCTTTATTTTTCTCTTCACACCTTTTCTAAACTCCTTCAATATGTGAATTAACATATCAAGTTTATAAATTGAGTTCTCACAATGTTTTTTCTCGTAGTATTCAAACTCTAACGTTATCTGGCGATTACAATCAGATATACTAAGGTTCTCATATCCTCCATTGTACTCTATGGCTGCCATACCTCCGTTCGTCTCGTTGTTCAAGAACTCTCGAACTCTAACACACTTCTTATCTTTTCGCTTTGCCATGTTTAATCTCCTCTATTAATCTTGTTCATAGTCATAGCCATACTCAACCCTGCCATCGTCTATGACATCATCAAACCGATCTATACGGTCTAAGAACGCCTCAGTAAGATTATCAAACAACTCCTCCGTAGACAACCCTAACCTGTCCACGAACTCCTCTGGGTCCATGGCCGCTATTACTTTTTCTCTGGCTTTACTCAGATTCATCATTATCTTCCTTGTGGTCTGGGTAAAAGTGTCTGCCTACACCCCCTGTACAGTCAGTCTCGTGATAACCCAACCTAGTTGCCAAAGCCCCGAGGGGGTCTTGGCTAAACTCCTCTGTCCATATCCTCTTGGCCCGTTCTTTATCCTCTCTCTCTTTATCCTCGTCTAAGCTCACGATTATCTCATCCTTCATCATACGTGCCGGTAAACGTGTCGGTCTAAGTCCTTTATACTTACTAGGAGACTTAGCCATACCGGCGGACCCGGAATAGCCGATGTGCTCCTTGCCGTCAACGGCCCCCGCCATAGCCCTCACAGTCATTCTTCGTGCTTCCTCTTGTGCTTCAAGAGCTGTGCGGGTAGCAAGAATTTGTGTCTTTATTGCTTTCTTACGGCCTTCTTCTTGTGCCTCCTCAGCAGTAGTAACTGTTGTCCCAAATATTTTATTAATAATCCCCATTAGGCTACCTCCCCACTCCACCTGTTGTGCTTATTTATAACCATAGGTATAAAGTGAGGCACACCTCTCACCACAACACCACACCCAAGGGTAGGTTTGTACCGGAACTTTTTAGAGTAGTGGAAAGCATAGGTCTCCATGTCTATTAAACACCCACAGTTCATACCAAATAGCATCTCTGTGTCATTGGCGACATAAGTGATACCCCCGAAGGAGTGGAGGTGCCCAAACACCGTACTCCTTCTATTTACGTCACAAGATAACTTAGGGGCAGTGTGACCAGAGGGGTAATTCTCCCCGTGATCGTAGCGTATACCACCAACCTCCCATTTAAAGGCCCAATTCCACCCGCTAGGGGCTTGTAGTAACTCCCGGTAGCTCTTCAGGAACCGGGCCGGTATCCCCGCCTTAACGGCCTTTTTGAAGGGTCTGGCGGTGTGGTTGCTAGTGCAAACTAAAGCCTCCGGGAATATCTTATACAACTCCTTTAGTTTAGTTATAGATTTATCGTACTCGTCTCCCGGACTAAGGGCGTCCGGGTCTGAATTGTAGTCAGAGATGGCGTACGAGTCTATCTCATCCCCTAAGCACACTATCTGTGTGGGACGGTACTTCTTCTTGACCGCCTTTAAGAACTCGAAGGCGTCTGGGTGTTGGAAAGGTATATGTAAATCTGGTATTGCCAACACCACCTCACTGTTAGTTTTTAATCGCATCTGTACTCCTATGTTTCGTTATTATTTCTACTTTCTCCGGGGTATCTCGAAACAGAACCCGGGCTCTTCCAATCGCTAACGCTTCAGTCTCCGCTACTACAAAGCGGACACTCCCGTTCTTATATGTCATTTTATAGTGGTTCATTGGTATTCCTTTGGCAACTTCACGTAGGCCCACGCCACAATGTTGTTGGCCTTGTCGTCTCCTCCATGTGTTTTAAACATATCGCCCCTATAACTTGTAGAATCTAGATACCCCATCTCTATCCAATAATAGTTTTCGTCCTCTGGGTCGTGTCTAATGATGTAAACATCCTGTAGATACTCTGGCTTCTTCTCACTAAGTTTAGTAAATTTCATTTTCTACCTCCAGCTCTTCGAGCCATTCGCGGGGGAACGCTCCCACCGCGTACGCAAATCCGTTCTTCTCGCACCAGTCTGAGTACCGATTAGGACTCTTCTTGTGTATCTTGTTGTCCCGCATAAACAGAAACCTTACCTCTATGTGAGGGTGTTGCTCTTTCAACAGCAAGTGCTTAGCGCGCATCTCTGCGGTGAACTTACCCTTGGTCTCCAGTATGAAAGGCATCCCCCCTATACTGAAGTCTGGAGTGTACCTCTTCTTAAACGAGGGCACTTGATACAACATCTTCATGGGTTCATACCTATGTTCCAACCCCATCTTGTGCATCTGTTTTGCGATAGTCACCTCCCACCCAGACTTGTACTCCGTCCCTTTGTATTTAAGAGACTTCTTTTTTGGTACTACTTTCTTCTTCTTTTTCTTTAAGGAAGACATCTGTTACCTCCGCTACTCTAGGGGTACTTACGACTTTGACTAGGAACTTGGGCTTGCCCCCGGCGTACATAAACACACGTAACTTTTTACCCCAACAAGTCTTCTTGTACGGACAGTACTGACAGTTCACACATAGCCCTTCGTTCCCGTTCTTCTCCACCTTCGTAGGCATACGCTTGAGGACTTCTATGTCCCCCTCTAAAGCCTCAACCAGAGGAGGTATTACGGCAGTGTGAGTATTTATATATGTCTCTACCTCAACGACCAATAACTTCCCCGTCTCTTTATTTATAACAAAGAAATACAAACCACTTTCTGGAGCTACGGTCTTACTACCTACAGTACCGTCATCGTAGAAGTTTATCTGAGGTATGTACCCAAAAGGGTCATCGTCCCTCAAAGCACCACTAGTAGAGAACTTTCTAAACGAGTACGAAGACGCTGACTTCACATCCACTATACACCCATCTATAACGGCATCTAGTCTACCTCGTATGTGCCACACCTTTCCCGTATCTGGAGATGTGTACTCCGCTACGCAAGAGTGCTGCTTGTGTTCAACCGTGTGGCCAGATGCTTCAGCCAAGAATAATAACAGCTCTTCAAGAACATCACCGTACAGGAACTTCAAGTACGTGTGTGGGGCCATCTTCTCAGCCAGCTCTGGCTTATGATACGAGTACCATATCTGACGGTGACAAGGTTTTCCTATCTCTGAGGCGTACAGCGTACGTGGGTCACGTACCTTGACCCTGTTCCCCATCTGGCGAACAATGGCCTTACTTACATCGACACCAAATTGATCTAACTTTGGCACCAGTTCCAGTAAAGAATCTGTGTCGTAGCTATTAAGCTGTGATAGTACGTCTTCAGCTAACGTATCAATGGTCTTTTTTGACACCGTACCCTCCTTCATGTTTTTCCCACATGGCCACATCTTCTGGAGTGGCTTTAATTATCTCAGATAGAGGGTATGAATTAGATAACATACCCAATACCTTACTTGACTCTTCATCCAAGTCGTCGTCTGTGGTAAGTGATGTTATTACATCTGGTCCAAGGGACACTTTTAAGTATCCCTGATCTCTGGATAGAAACAAGAAAAAGAAACCTCTCCCTAACGGGTCATTCTCCCAATTCTTAATCACTGATGCTTCTCTCTTCCGCCAATTCTTCGGCGGCCTCTGTCTCAATATCACCAGTCGTATACGCCTCAAAGATACGAGCCAGATGTATGATCGCTGCACAAGTGTCATCATTTACTGAAAATCCGCCACTAAAACTCGCTTGAACCAGCGACCGAGCGTTGGTTAGAGCGTTCTGTCGGATGATAGAACGTTGTCCATCCCGTTTCCCAATAGGGAACGCGCCGTTACTATAGGTCTTAGTGGAGACTCCAGAACTAGGCGTCAAGTCTCCGGTTGTGCCATTAACCGTCACGTCTCCCTCAATGTTGTTCCATTGTCCATTCTTCTTGAAGAAGAAAGTCACATCAGCACCCTTCTGGGCTCCATTTAGTTGTGCGGCCCTGAAGGCCGAGTACCAATCATCACCTATCATAAATCCTTTACCGTCTTTACGTACGGCCTTTACTACTCCAGTTACACTCTCACCCATTATTTATACTCCTCTAGTTTGCCCCAACTAGGGCCAGTTTTAATGTCTACCTTGAAAGGTAGGTCTGTCTTTATGCCGAAGGTTTCTTCCAGATAGAAAGGAACACTCTCCAACAAATCCTTAATTCCGTTAAGCGCTGCGTGTATATCAGGTACGTTCTTTACATCTACATCTATCATTATAGAGTCGTGTATCTGATTTGTCAAGTAAAATGTAGAATTTAATTCTTCTGCGAACAGATAACGCAGCAGTTTACCCATCATCATAGGTACTATATCCCCTGTGGCTAGTCCCTGAACTGGGTAGTTCTTCATCTCCGTCGGAGAGAAAGACACATCTCGATGGCCGTATACAGTATCATATTCTTTGAATACGTACTTACGTCCAGTAATTGAGGTATACCTACCTCTCCCACTTGGTCGACCTAACTTAGTTCTCTGACCGGGTATGTGTTCTCTAGTTCGAACCACCTCACGGGCGACCTCTTCGTTCCACTCCTTCACTCTAGGGTATGCCGTATAGAACTGTAGTATAAACCTCTTTGCTGTTACTACATCTATCCCCGCATTAGCGGCTAGTAATTTACTCCCGGCACCATATATTAATCCGAAGTTTAATACTTTGCATATACGTCTCTGATCCTCTGTGGCCTTGGTTGTACGGAACAACTCCTCAGCTCTCTCGGTGTGTATATCTACACCACTAGATAGGTCACGTATAAGATTCTTGTCTCCACTAACCAGTGCTAAACACACCATCTCTAACTGCTTATAGTCTATTTCTGCTATAAGGCCGCCATCAAACCTAGAGGTAAATACGTCTTTGACCCCACCCAAAGACTTACGTGGTATATTCTGTAAGTTAGGTCTGGAACTACTCAGCCTCCCCGTGTCAGTGGCACAGTGGTGCAGGTTCTGGTGTATACACCCGTCGTGCTCCCACCTAAACTTCTCAAGGTTCTTGAGGTAAGTATTGAGTAGCTTGTGTAGTCTGCGGTACTCTAATACCCCAGACACTATTTTGTGTTGTCCTGATGTTGGGAGTGAATCACCCAGAACTTTAGTCAACACAGAAGAGTTCACTAAGAAACTCTTACCATCTTTAGTCTTCTTGGTGTGATAAGAATCAATACCACATCCCGAGAGCGGGATGTCTATTATCTTGGTCTTGTATTTAGGATTGCCGTTCTTATAGAACCCCACGGCCTCTTTTATTTTTGTCGTGTAAGTACCACCAAATATGATATTTGATACGGCTCTGGTTTTAGTCAGTGGGACAACCATCTTACCGTATTCATTTTTTTCGAGGTATCCCACACCTAACGAGCCCCTCACTAATTCTGTCATATTTATTACGTGTTGTTCAAGATCGTGGTGAGTGGCAAATGTCATTATATCTAGCTTTTCTTTGTCTATGTACGACCCGTTAGACTCCATCTCCGTGGAGGCCAGTAGACCATCCATCTGGGACTGTATGAGAGGTAACATCCCCTCCTTTTTAGACCTGACTAGCTGGTGCTTAAAGCTAAGGGACGTGTTCTTAAGATCAGCGTGTAAATACGGGTTAATAATGTGGTCTTTTATATCCTCAGTCTGCACATCTGCGTTCCACATCTCTTTGAGTCTGTCGTCTTTCAGAGTACCACCATACTTCTCGGCACAGTAATCTAGGGACGGGTAGTGTACGGTTTGCCCAGACAGTATGTACTCAGCCATTTGTGTGTCCCACAACATTATATCATACTCGCACATAGTC
>SDBU01000902.1_pt1 | contig 43311 bp, 62 predicted proteins | sample 2277071 | NCBI WGS metagenome assembly SDBU01 (sample SAMN10397929, study PRJNA504765) | marine sediment metagenome | isolation source: marine sediment core GS08_GC12, 126 cmbsf | place: Arctic Ocean: Gakkel Ridge, Loki's castle | collected 2008
TAATAACACAAGCGGATGTAAGGGGGTAAGTTGGCACAAACATCGCAAGAAATGGATATCAAGAATACGCTTTAATGGAATATTGAAACATATTGGATATTACAACAATAAACTTATGGCCGCGCAAGTTTATGATGATAAGGCCGTTGAACTGTTTGGTGAATTTGCGCATTTGAATTTTCCGGTGACCCCGCCCGATCCGGAATTAAGGAGTTAAAATCGCCCAGCAAAATCAGCTACAAGGCGGATAAGGAGCAGAAATGAGAGAATACAGAGGCAAACGTGAAGATAATGGCGAGTGGGTGTATGGATATTGGGATTGGGATAGAAGTGACGATGGAAGCATAAAATATTTTATTCATACAGGAATTGATGGCGTAGAATTTGAAGAATTTTATGAAGTCCTCCCCGAAACAATAGGGCAATATACCGGCTTTAGGGACGAGGACTGCAAAGAGATATACGACAAAGAACAATTAAAACACGCAGGCCAAATCCTATTTGTATATTGGGATGCTAAAGATGGGCAATGGAAAGTTAGAGATAAAGATAAAATTATTCTTGAACCGCTGTGGAAATATGCACAAGTATCAGAAATCGTAGAAAATGACAATTAATGGAGCAGAAATGAGCATATTCGACCGCAGAAAAGAGAACAGCAAGAAGCGCAAGCCGCCGGCGCCACTGGTACACCCAGAAGCGCTACAACACATACACGATATAGACGAATTAGACCCAACTTGCCCCTACGAGACCTTGGTGCAAATGGGAAAGCGTTTTTCAAGGACGTTTAGGTAAATGGGCGATTAAGCATGGATATTGGATAAGTAAACTTTTTTTTAGAAACTGAAAGGAATGCGATTATGGAAAATCAAGTAGGACAAGCAGGAACAGCACAAGAAAGTCCCCTCTCGGCGGTTCTCGGTAGGGGCACGACAGTCGTGAATGATTTAACGACAACAATAGAAACGTTAAGGGGCAGGTTAGCGCCGATTCTGCAGGATGTTAACTCGCAACCGACAGAGGTAGACAAAAAAGAGCTACCCATCTATACAAAAGTTGTTGAAATTCTCGGAACGGAGATTGACAGAATTAACAACTGCACCCGCGACATCGCTGAAATAATAGAACGCCTTGAAATATAAGGTGAGCGAGCAGAAAATAAATAATTTTCTTTGACAAAGCTGTGGAATGTGGTACGATAGGAGAAATGGATAGTAGGATGTGCAATCAATTAAATATGGAAATGGCCGCCCAAAGGTGCGTTCGCTTGCGCGTTCTGCTATCCATCCTGCGGGCGGTTTTTTATTTGAGAAGCCAATATGAATCAAGGATGGAAAAACAATGAAGCGAAAATTGAAACCTTGCCCATTTTGTGGCAAAGAACCCGAAATAGTCCTACATAACAATCGGTTTTATATTTACTGTTGTAGGATGATAAGTTGTTATCGGAACTATTCAAGCAGACAATACGCAATCACGATGTGGAATAAAAGAAAGGAGCAGTCAATTTTAGGTAAATAAAAATTATTTTTTCTTTGATAAAGCTGTGGAATGTGGTATGGTGAGATTGTTATGGTAGATAGGCTGAATATTATAAAGGAAACCCAAAAAGCCACCAAAGAGGTTCATTCCGAGTATTCGGTCTGTCTACCGCCTCAATGGTGGCCTTTTTATTTACGGACAATGCTATGGAAGGCTACATACATGAAGGCTACTACATAATGGCAAGGAAGGAAAGCTGGATTGACCACCAGCCGCCGTACACCCGCGAGATATTTAGGTACTTTATCAGAATGGCAACTCATGCAGATAGCAAAGAGGGGAAAATAAAACGAGGGCAATTGCTATGTACCTATTCGGGCATAATAGAAGCCCTTAGTTGGTATGTTGGATACCGAAAAATGACCTACAAAAAGCACCAATGCGAAAATGCTACGAAGCAGCTTAAGAAAGCCGCAATGATAGCCACAAAGAGAACCACTCGCGGGATGATTGTAACTGTTTGCAATTACGGCACTTATCAGACACCCCAAAACTACGAGAGCCACTCTCATTCACCGCCACCGAAAGCCGGAACAGAGCCGGAACAGAGCCGCACGATAAACAAGAAGGATAAGAACGTTAAGAATGATAAGAAAAAGACATACCAACAAAATTCTGACGAATTTCGTCTTGCCTCTTTGCTTGGCAGTTTAATCCTTGAAAGAAAACCAGACTACCAACAAGTCTTGAAAGCCCAAAAGAACAACTACCAGAAATGGGCGGTTCATATCGATAGGATGTTCCGCCTTGATAATCGGGAGCCTGTCGTTGTAGAAAAGGTTATTCGGTGGTCGCAGGCCGATACCGGCAACAGTTCATGGGGCGGCTGGCAGAATAACATACTTTCGACTGAAAAATTGCGTGAAAAATTCGATGTTTTAGAATTACAGATGATACCAGCCAAGGCGGCATTTAAGCCGGCGGCTCAGGTGCTAAGAGAAACAGAAGCAAGGGAGGCTACCGATGGATAAGCAAGAAGCAACTGCATTTTTCGACAGGGAAGTAAGAGGAAGGTTCCCGACTTGGAAGCCGGAAGATGTTTTAATTCAAGACTGGATAGACTGGCTGGGAGCGTTTACGGTTGATACTGCAAAAGAAGCCATGAAACAGCATAAATTCAACTCTCGTTACGCAACTCCGGTTTTGAAGGAATTTTACGCAATAGCCAAAAAGCTCCAATATGACAAAAGCCCTCAGAGTAATACTCGAGAATGTTCTATGAGGTGGACGAAATATGAAGTTCGCTGTACTTCGGGAGTAAAAAAAGGATTCAGAAAAACAGCAGCTATCAAGAAAGAATATGCCGGTAATGACGATGCCGAAATGGGCGAAGCCATGAAGCTGACTGAGTTTTTCAAGGGTAGATACGGCGGTGAATGGGAATTTGTCAAACTCGATGCCCGTCCGAGCGAAGCTCATAGCGAAGCCATAACAAAGGATTTAATTCCCTTTTAAGAGATAGGAGAATGATATGGACAGGTGGACGTTAGAACAATTAGATAACCAAATTGGCGAGTTGACTCGTCATGGCTCACCAAGTTGTATTCGTCAAGCAAATTTAATTATGTGTGAGAACTTCAATCCTATAGTGCGTTTTGCATTAGATCTTACAGACCCACCGCCAAAGCCAAAACGTACTATTGCAGATAACTTTCCAGCAGGAGGGCTTACAGATACTGAGCCGTGTATGTTTTGCAAAGATAATGAGCAACTCAATGAGCAACTCGAAGGCCTTCAAGCCAAGCTCGACGAGCAGGCGGCTGAGATAGAGGAGCTGGAAAAGTGCCTGAAGATTAAATATAAAAAAGGCTATGAAGCAGGCTATATAGAAGGCTTGAGAGCTTACGCATGGTGGAAAGATGGAGTTCAATATGTTGGAACTTGCGGCAGTACGTTGAAAGAAGCTATTGAACAAGAGCAGAAAGGAAAATGATATGGGAATATGCGAGAAACACAAGAAAACAAGATGTTCGATGCTTTGCCCTGTATGCTTAATTGAAGACCGAGGGTATCTTCAGGCCAAACTCAAGAAGCAAGCGGGGGAGATTAGAAGGCTGAAAAAGTTATTGCGAAGGCACAAAGAGTCTATGGAGCCGTTCCCGATCGTTTCAGATTTACGGTCAATGACGCAACTATTGCGGCAAAAACATAGTGAAAAGGAAACCAAGGTGATAAAACAATTATACAAAAGGCGTAAAGAGAAATTCGGAAAGCTGTATAGAGATACTGAACAAGCCTGCAAGGCAAGGAGTGAAGAATGAACCAAAAGTTGAAACAACGAGCAATTGACAGCCTTGAATGGCTGGTCGCTGATGCGAAGTGGCGAGCAGACGATACCAAGCGAAACTTCGAAGAAGGCTCTCAGGGAGGCTACTCACCGGAATTAACTGAGGCCATTGACGTTTTAGAGGAATTGAAGAATGAGTAAGAATGAAACCCCAAGAGAATTTGTGGAAAGGGTTTGGGGTAAATGCACAATCAAGGAAATGGATGGATTGCTATGGCATTGTACGGCTTTTCCCTGCATTGATGTGCCTGAATTAGAAAAGCAACTAAGGAAAGTTAAACTTGATTCGGGCGGTATTTATGATGTAGCTATGAATCAGGCAGAAGATAAAATTAATCAAGCTATACAAGGATTGAAGAATGATAATATTAGCGATTGACCCAGGCAGCGAACAAAGTGCTTGGCTTACTTACAACACAGATACGAAAGAGCCCTTCCAGTTTAACATAACTGACAACTGCGAACTTCTGCAAATGTTGGAAAGAGATGGGGATTTAAATGACGATTTTGACAATACTGATGTATTAGTAATTGAAATGATAGCGTGTTACGGAATGCCAGTTGGTAGGGCGGTTTTTGATACTTGCGCTTGGATTGGAAGATTTGAATGCGCTTTTGGAACTCGCAATTGTAAGCGTATATTTCGTAAAGATGTAAAAATATACCTATGTAATTCCATGCGAGCTAAAGACGGTAACATCCGGCAAGCAATCATCGACAGGTATAAACCAACAGGTGGAGGTTCAATCCCTCAAATCGGAACCAAAGAACAGCCCGGGCCGCTTTACGGAATTTCAAAGGATATATGGAGTGCGCTCGGAGTCGCTATTACATATTCGGAAACGAAGTAATATTTCCCGACACGGATGTCCTGTAAAAGTTGCGGGTGCAGGGCGAGTATGGAGGCTTGTCCGACCCGCAATTATTGAGAAAGGAGAATGAAATGATGGAACCCGATACATTGTTAGTAAAATTAGAAAGCTTGATAAATAAGGAGTCCAGAGAAAATGATTCAGACACACCAGATTTTATATTAGCCAAATTCCTGTTGGATTGCTTGGGCGCTTTTGAGTTAGCCAGTAACAGGAGAGAGGTTTGGTATGGGGTTGAACTCGAACCAGGATGTTCTGTAAGCAAAGATGACATTGCTGGCGCTGTTGCTCGCGGATGGTGTCATAAGGCAAATGAAAAGAAAACAATGGACACAGATTTGGCTTTTGCAATAACTGATGAAATAGTAAAAATACTACCATTTAAGTTTAAAGGAGAATGATATGCTTTGTATTTTAGGAATCGCAATGCTTGTGATGTTTTTTGGTGGATTTTTTTGCCTTATTGGCCTTACCGATAGCTGGAAAACGGTCTGTATGGCATACGGAGTTATGGCGGGTATGGTGATTGCTATAGCGTGGGTATTTTTGGCAATTTATTTGATAACTACTTATTGTTTTTGTGGATAAAGGAGAACTGAAAATGAATGAACATTTTTGTAGAGGCCCTGGCTACTGGACTGGTTCAAATAGTTCTATTCCAAAGTCAGAGAGAATTAGTCGCCTATCTGGCATGACCATGAGCGGTAGTAGATTAGATGGCAGGGATGATAGAATTGGTTTCTCTTCTCACAGGAGAAAACAGCCCACTAAAAAACAAAAAGAGGCTCAAGAGAAGGTTGATAAGCTTGAAGCAGCAAGAGAATTACTTGCTGAAGTCAAAGCTGAAGAAGAAGCAAAAGAAGAAAAAGAAGCAGATGAACAGGTTAAGGCCAAAGCAAGAACTAAGGCCATGGCGGATGCTCGGGAATTGGTTGCCATAGCAGATGCGCCTAAATTGACAGCTAAAGAAAAACGAGAAAGAGCAGATAAAAGGCGTGCAGAAGAAAGACATGACAGGGAATATAATACAGGACGTGATTGTTCTTGATACGGACAACGAAAGATGTAAATCCTGACCAGTCCGAAATAGGAAAGGAGTTAAAAAAATGACACCAAAAATGATACATGTAACTGTAATTATGTAAATGTTTTATGAACAAAAGGAGAACAAAAATGAAAAAACAAATGTTAATCTTGGTTGTACTGCTGCTCGGTGCGGGCGATGGGTGGATATGGAGGTTCATCCAGCCCGCAATATTAACGTAAGGAGAAATGATATGGAAGATTTTGAGCAAGATTTTAGTGATTGCAAAACAACACCAATTAGACAATTCGATTTGATTTTAAGAGATATTAAGAACATGTTTGAAAAGGGTAGGCCAACGCAAGAGATAAAACAGTACGTTCGTGGTCTTGTAGACGGTAACCGCTTTGCGAGGGAATGTCCCGAAATAAAGCCAATTAGCAAGTCTTGAAAGGAGAAACAAAATGAAAACAAAAATGTTAATCTTGGTTGTACTGCTGCTCGGTGCGGCAGGGTGTCAGCAGGAACAGGCAGCGGGCTTTTACAAAACCCTTACAGAGACAATTAACACAAGCGTAAACGCACAGCAGGAAGCCACGCACAAAATCATCGCGGCCATTGACGAATCGAAAATAGCGGACATGACGGAAGTCAGGGAGTACACAGGCAAACTTGACGAGTATATCGACCTTGCCCAAATTGCAGCAACGGAAGCGGCGAAAGTTTATGAGGAGCAGCAGGCCGAAGATAAGATCGCAGCGGCTATCGAAGCCGCCAGAAAAGCCAATATAATAACTTCCCCGCTTAATCCCTATGCCCCTGTGATTGAAGCGGTTTTGGGTATAGCCGCTATCGTTACCGGCACTATCGCTTACAAGAAAAACAAAGCTCTATCGACGGTCAGTACGAAATATGAGGCACACAAAAGAGGTGTTGAGGCTACTATGCGCTCCGCAACGCCAGAGGATGCACGAGAATTATACTACACCATCGGAGCGGAGCGCAATAAACTCAGTATTGTATAAACAACAACTCTCCTCACGCCCAGTCCGCTTGTCCCCGCGGGCGGGCTGGGCTTTTGAAAGGGCAATGATGCCGGTAAATGAATGTCAGAGATGCGGACTGTGCTGTATGAACTGTGGCGATATAGCTGCTGTTGAAGGCCCGGATTCTGGCCGATGTTCTGCACTGGAATTTGAGAACGACAAGGCCGTATGTCGTATTCAGAAGGAATGGGGCTATGAAGAAAAGCCGGATATTTGTAAGCGATATCCATTTCCTGACATAGACGGCGGTAAATGCCATAGAGAGTTAGCAAAAATACTTTTACAGATACCGGCGGCGAAAAGGTTTGTTTCTATCGAGCCGTTGCTGGAAGGAATAGATTTAACGAGTTCACCAACAAGCGTTTTTTGTGAAGCATGCACCGGCCCACACGATTGTAATTGGGAAGGTGATGAATTAGACTTAAAGCCATTACCGAGTTCAAAAGAAGATACAGAATATGCCGGATTGTGTCCCAAATGTGGATCGGAAGCGAGTTTTGGACCGTCATCTTCAAAAACTTTATTAGATGGCGTTGACCAGGTTATCATCGGCTGTGAATCCGGTCATAAACGGCGGCCTTGTAAGCTCGAATGGGTGCGAAGTATAGTCGAGCAGTGCAGGGCGGCGGGCGTGCCCGTCCATGTCAAGCAATTAGAAATCAACGGCAAGGTAACAAGCGATATATCGAAATTCCCCGCAGACCTTCAGATTAGGGAGAAGCCATGTGCATTGTAGATACTTTAATGGCCATATCACATGAGAGCAAATTAAATAAACCCGAAAAAGAATCCTTGAGATTAATTGCTAAAAAAGTTAAGAAACTCCAAGCTGAGAACAAAAAACTAATAATGGAGAAGCCATGAACAAAGAACCTAAATTAAAGCCGTGTATATACTATAACCCAGAGCATCTTGTGGGTGTTCTGCCACTAACGCCCATGGGTACGAATAGCACGATGTTTACTGAGTGTTGCCAAGTAGCAATATGTGATGATGAACCCAACTGTCCGTACTGTAAACGGAAAATAAGAGGCTGGGATGCAGAGTCGAGGCACGAACGAGGCAAGATTCGCTGGCGTTATGCGACTGCCCATTGGAACAGGAGACAGAAATGAATAATAACGAAAAAGCGATTGAAAAATATGTTTACACGGCCCGCAATCATGTAGGGTTCGACGATAGCAAGGTGTTCAAGGCACTTGACAAAGCCCTTGCTGAACTCGAAAAGCCTGAGAAGCTAACAGGAGGCCGAAATGAATAACAACAAAAAAGCGATTGAACTACTAATCAATATAATAAAAATTTGTGCCGCAGAGCCTTATACCGTTACAGATAATGTAATACAGAGTTTAACTCAGCAAGCCCTTGCCCTCTTCGAAAAGCCTGAGGAATGTGAAACTTGTAATGGAAGGGGATGGATACCAAAGAAGATTACTACAGCTAAAAGACCGCTACAATGTAGTAAATGCGATGGGTGGGGATGGCTGCCATTAGAAGACAGCCGTGAGTACCAAGAAACCTGTCCAGAATGTGGCCAGACGCCTTGTCCTCGTTGCAAACAGCCGGAGGCAGGGGAGTTTACGAAAAATCTCAGAACAATTGCCCGTAAAATGCGAGGCATTGGTATTCTACAGATTTATACTGGTGATGTTGTAGACGCTATAAAAATTGAACAAGCCTGCGAAATCATCGAGCAACTCCAGGCCAAGCTCGCCGAGCAGGCGGAGGAGATTAAAAAATATGAAGTGGCATTGGAGAAAATAAAGGGCATAGAACATTACTCAACTTGCAAAGCAATTCCTATAGCCGAGCAAGCCCTGAAGCAGAAAGGCGGTGAAGAATGAGAAAAAAATGTGAAAGATGTGGGCAAAAGAAGTACAATACGATCGAAGGCTGCTGTATGATATGTGCAGCGTTAATAATAAAAAAGGCCAAATCCAACCTGAAGGATCACAAACCAACTGAAACAGACATGATTATTTACGATGCCGGTTTCAAGAACGGAGAGCATCAGCTTGATAAGACGATAGTCTTACTGAAAAAGACGAACCGCCAGTTGTATGATGAACTGATCAGGCTTGATAAAATATCGCCAGTATCAGGGATTGCAGTGAATTACAAGCTAATGCACAGCATAATCAACGCTCTCAAGAAGCCAATAAGTAGACATGATTTGGCAGAAAAGCTGGTCCTGATGGTGAAAAATGCGAGAGCAAAAGAAGCAGAAAATGTAATAGAAGCATTATCCGGATCACTTTCACAATAAAAAACAAGTTGTTTTTACTGCTGCTATGTCGATAATACCTATATATGGCAGAAGATGCAGAACATAAGCGCGGCCAACCTACTAAGTACAAGCCGGAGTATAATGAGCAAACCTACAGATTATGCCTGTTGGGGGCTACGGACAAACAATTAGCAGGCTTTTTCGAAGTGCATGAAGATACAATCAATGAATGGAAGAAGGTACACCCTGAATTTTCCGAGTCCCTAAAAAAAGGCAAAATACAAGCTGATGCCGAAGTAGCAGAAAAACTGTTTCACCGAGCTAAAGGCTACTACCACCCTGAGGATAAGATATTTTGCAATGCAGATGGTGATGTGACGACAGTTACAACTATTAAGCATTATCCCCCGGACACAGCGGCAGCGTTTATATGGCTCAAGAACAGGGCTGGATGGAGGGATAAGCAGGAAAGAGAGCATTCGATAAGTGAAGAAACAGCTACTTTATTGGGGTTGGTAGATGGCGACACAAAAGGTAAGCTCCCAGACAGCAAAGAGAAAAAAGACGCTGGGTAATAGATTCTGGCGTTTGAATCATCTCTACTACATTTTGAATGAACAGGGCGAGAAGATTCTGTTCGAGATGAAGAACCGGCCGGTTTTGGAGATATTATACTTTGCCTTATGGTGGCTCAATATCATACCCAAAAGCCGGCAGCACGGGATTACCACTTTCATCGCTGTATTCCTGCTTGATGTGTGCTTGTTCAATTCCAACATTAGGGCGGGCATTATAGCTCACAAGCTCCTGGACGCCAAAAAGATATTCAGGGACAAGATTAAATATGCCTATAATAACTTGCCGGAGGACTTAAAGGGCGCACGGGATTTGATAAAAGATGATGCCCAAGAGATCATGTTCTCGAATAACAGCAGCATTTATGTAGCGACTTCCATGCGATCCGGGACGCTTCAATATCTCCACGTCTCAGAATATGGGTGGATTTGTACCCATGCGCCGCAAAAAGCCGCTGAGATCAAGGCTGGCGCAATGGAAACCATACATGAGAAGGGCATGACATTCATAGAAAGTACGTTTGAAGGTCCGAACGGCGATTTCCCTGATATGTGCGAAACAGCTGAGAAAACGAGGCAATCGGGGCGTGAATTGGGGCCGCTGGACTATAAGATACATTTCTTTGCCTGGCACGAAAAACCTGAGAATGTAACAGACCCGGCCTTCGTTGAAATATCAAAGACCATGCAAGTTTACTTCGATAAGCTGGAAAAGATATTCAAAAAGAAGTTCACTCCTGAGCAACGGGCCTGGTACACGGCCAAAAAGAAAATACTGAAGCATCTTATGTTTGGCCAGCACCCATCGACACTTGAGGAAGCCCGTATTGCCAGTGTCGAAGGTGCTTACTATGCCGCTGAAATGGCTCAAATGCGGGAAGAAGGGCGTATATGCCGCGTTCCGCACTTGGATGCCCACCCAGTCCATACGGTCTGCGATTTGGGTATGGGCGGCCACATGCCTTGGATATTCTTTCAGGTCGTCGGCCTTGAGGTCCATGTCCTTGACTGTTTCAGCTTATCGGAAAAGGATGATGTCCGGGGTGGTGTGGCGTTTTACAAGCGGATGCTGGATACCAAGCGGGAACAAAATAAGTACAGCTATGGTAAGCACTTCTGCCCGTTCGATATAAACAAGGGTGAGATAGGCACAGGCGAAATAGTCTATGACACTTTCAAGCAGAACGGCATAATCTTCGAGAAGCTCGACAGGGAAACGAATGTCCTTGACGGCATACAAAGGCTGACCAATATATTTCCGAGTATTTACATTGATTCGACGAAATGCCAGGGTCTTATTACCGCCTGGTCGTGCTATCACAGGGAATGGATTGAGAATCTGGGCAAATATGATGAACAGCCTGCACATGACAAGTCGAGCCATTACGCCGACGCTGGCAGATATTTATCGGAAATCATTGACAAGAAGCTCTACATGATGTCTGATAAACCGACGAACTTACAGACCATAGCAGGTGTGGAGTATGCGGCGCTTGGATAGTGAACTTGAAAAAGCAATGGGACTTCCAGATGGGCATTTTGCCAATATAAGAAAAGCAATGGCGGCAGTTCCTGCAAATATTAAGAAACAGTTAAAAGCTAAAGGGTACCCGCGATTGAAAGTTCGAGTGGAAAAAAGAGACTTGTAAGAATGGACACTGACGTATTAAATTCTATAACGGACTGCAAGGCCATCAAGGACAGGGACGGCATCATCAAGCCCTGCTGTTGGTGGAGTGAGCATATCGGCGAATGTGGCCGGCCGCAAAATGTGGATTGCCCCGAGGGTGTCCGGGCACCGCAGCAGGAAGTTGCGGACAGCAATTATGGTGCATTGGTTTAGGAGCTTGATATGCCAGAGCAGGCGACAGACCTTAAAAAGAAGCAGCGAGCGGAGGATGTAGTTCGGCGGTGGAATAGAATAAAGGCCGATAAGGGCACACTGGATTCACACCTTCAGGAAGTGGCCGAGCGAGTAGTTCCTCGCAAGAGCTACGTTACAGTCAAGCGGCAGGAGGGTCAAAAGACAATCACTTTCAATTCCGAGCTATACGACGCAACCCCTGTTTTCGCTAATCAGTACATGGCAGCAGGTCTGGTAAGTCATTTATCGCCAGCTAATAGCCGCTGGTTTGCTCTCAAAGCAAGGGATGAGGAGCTTAACGACTCCGAGTCAGTTAAGATATCACTGGCCAAGATAACGAATTTACTGCATGAGGAGCTGGCTGCATCCAACTACAATAATGTGATAAGTGAATTGATGCTCGATCTCGGCTGGGCGGGTCAGGGCTGCGTAGAGCCGATGGAGGGCAAGACAACTACGCTCAACTTCAGGGCTTATCACGTCAGCGAGTTTTGCATTGCCGAGAATAGTGATCGTTTGGTTGATACGGTTTATTACAAATTCACCTATACCGCTCGTCAAGCGAAACAGGAATGGGGTGAAACGGGCACTTTGAGTAAGAGTATCACGGACGCTCTGACCAGCATCAAGGCCGAGGATGCTGATAAGAAATTCGAGTTTATTCAAGAGTTAAGACCGCGTGCAGATTTCGATAAGTATCCTGCTATTGCCACACGGAGGCCGATAGCCTCAACTTTTGTCTGTGTTAAGGATAAGGCTATTATCTTCGAGGACGGATACTACGAGATGCCCAAACTGACTCCTCGCTGGGTAAAGAACACTAACGAGGTAAACGGCCGCTCCCAGGGTATGTTCGCTCTGCCCTGGATCAAGCTCTTAAACACGGTGGTCAAGGATTGGGTGCAGGGAACACAGTTAAGGCATAGACCGCCTACATTAGTACCGGATGATGGTTTTATCGGGCCGATAAGAGCCGTGCCAGGTGCATTCTGGAAGTATCGGGCAAGCTACGCGGCAAACCCGAACGCTATACGGCAGTTCCCCGTACAGTCAGGCGCGAAGGGTGAAATAAAGGTGATGATTGACTGGATAGAGAATAATATTAAAAAGGCGTTCTATAACGACCTGTTTGTGATGTTAATGGAGCAGACCGGTCAAAAAACCGCCTTCGAAATAGCAGAGAGAATTGAGGAAAAGCATTCAATGATCATCGCGCCGATAGGCAGGCTGCAGACAGAGCTATTTAACGGCCTTATCTCTCGGTGTATCGGCATTTTAGGCAGGGCCGGCAAGCTGAGAAATATCCTTGCACCTGAACTGATAACGAGAGGGTATGAGATTCAGTATGTAAGCAAATTAGCCTTGGCTATGAAAATACTTGAGGTTCGTAGCGTTACGGCCATGTATCAGGTTCTCGAGCCGATAGGCGAGCGGAATCCGCAAGTATTTGATAATTGGGACGAAGATAAGATAGCACGTGGCGTAGGTGAGCGGTTGGGTGTATCGCCTGACTTTGCACGAAGTGAGGCCGACAGGGACGAGCTACGGGCGGACAGGGCGGCACTGGAGCAGGCTCTGCAGGCTGCAGAAATGGCAACGGAAGCGGCCAAGGCAGCGCCCGGGATTAGTAAGGAAGTCGAGGAAGGCAGTGTATTAGCAGAAATGGCGGAGGCAGTTTAAGGGAAAAGGATAATGCTGACTTGTAAGGATTGCGGATGGTTGAAACTGTTGGATGCCGGTGATGGCGCGGTCAATGGTAATAAAAAAGGCAGATGCCACGCCCGAGCGCCGATAGCCACACCTGTTGTTATGCCGGTAATGAACCAAATAACAAGCGAAGTAACTCCGCAGATTATAGAGGTAACGCTCTGGCCGGTGGTTGGTTTGGATTGTGAAGCGTGCGGCGATTTTGAGCCGGTTGCGAAAGTAGAATCATGTTTTTTAAGGCTCGATAGGCTAAAGGAACCGGAATAATGATAAACGAAGAACTGAAACAGTTAGTTCTTGACTACCAGGATATTTTTGGCACAGCGGCCGGCAAGCGGGTAATGGACGATATGGCGACACGATTCAATTTCAGAGGGTCATTTTCTTCGATAGTACAGTGTGGTCTGCCCGAACATACGGCTTTGGAGCTCGGCAAGCGCGAGGCGTACCTGTACATTCTCGATAAGATAGAGGCTGACCCGAATCAAGAGGTTCAGGAAGTGGCGGAAATACCCACAGAAATGGAGAACGTATATGCCGGCGGTTAGTGAGAAACAAAGAGTTGCAGCCGCCATAGCAAAGCATCATCCGAGCAAGCTGTTCAAGCGGAATCGAGGCTTGTTGTCGATGTCGAAGTCGAAGTTAAGTCATTTTACCAAGAGAGGCAGGCATACATGATAATCAAATTACTCAAAAGATTATTTTGTCCTGCAAGATATTACAGTAATCGCATTGAGGCGATAAAAAACCGATTTGACGCTGAATGTGAAAAAAATGAATTATTAGCTTCTTTTGCTAAATGGCTTATTCCTATACATCAGCGCTTCGAGAAAAATGCAATAGAGGACAGATGGGTAATTGTTGACAGACATCAATTTGCCGAAGTATATAAAATGGGCATTACGTATTTTATGGGCATGAGAATTTTTTGGAATTAAAGGAACGCACGAATGAGTGAACCGAACGAACCAAAATGTATTACAGTTGATGACCAAGCTGAAAGCATGAAGGCAATGGCAATATCAGCACCAGCTACACCTGAACCATATACTTGTCATGGTTGCGGTAGGGTATCACAAGTGAAGCGTACTAAGCCTGGCCAGTTTCTTTGTAATGAGTGCTTAAAGACTTGGGAGGGTGGCAAGTTTTATCCTCGTTCTGAACCAGCCGATCCAAATAAAAAGATACTCGTCCTGCACATAACTACCAGTTTTGGCAAGCGGTACACCTGCCGGACGGTCGAGGCGTTGGAGATATTCATAGACAACTACAAGGCGGACAAGAAGTTCAAGCGGGACGAGGATGTGAATATCGAGCTTGGCTTCGGCAGGGTGACGCAGGAAGCATACGATGCAATACTGGCGTGTAAATATTTTATTAAAACTTAGTAAAGGAGCAAATTAGAGTGCATTTAAACAAATATGGCAGAACAGAACTTGACCAAGGCGACATTATAGAACTCAAGGAAGGGAAGGTTTACGCGACAATACCTTACCATTTATTGAATAAGCCAGGCGAATTTGGGCGCGGTGTATTTGATAAATTTACACATACAGCGGTAGACCTCGGTAAATGCGAATGGTTGCAGGGCAAATATGTTGTTTATAAAACAACAACAGAACCAGGTCCCGTAGAATCTCACGACGAACATCCACAACCAGGCGAACTGGGGTGGCATGTCTTTTGTGAAAGATTGCCAGAAGAAGAAAATTCGGAGAGAACAATTCACGCAGGGGTTCGCGTAGATTTCTTTCAAAGTAGTGGTTGGACGGCAGTGCAATATGCTATTGAAGTTATTGGTCAAGCGGAATTAACATATAAAGAGAAAACTTAGTAAAGGAGACTTATCATGGCAGAAACCAAGAATCCTGTAATCGATGCAGGGCAGTTCTTAGGTGAAGATGGAGCCCTTTCGGAGAATTGGCTCGAACAGGCATACGGTGAAAATGACCCTATGCGAAGTGATGCGACGTTAAAGAACACCAAAGACGTAAGGTCTATGGCCGCGCAGTTGGTCAACAGCCAGAAGCAGATAGGGCAGTTTAGCGGTGGCCGCGAGTTCGCGATACTGCCGAATGAGCAGTCTACGGAGGATGAGATAAGCGAGTATCATAAAAAGACGGGCAGGCCGGATGCGCCGGAAGGATATAAACTAAGTTCAGCCCCTGTGCCTGACGGTGTGCCTAAAACTAATGAGAAGTTTATGACGCACATGGAGCAGGTCTTGTTTAAGGCGGGTACATCATCTACGATGGCCAGCAAAATAGTTCAGGGTTTTATGGAGTTTAATAAGACCAGTTTTGACGAGAGGAAGACACAGGAGGCTCTTGACGATGCGACGGCCAATAAGGAATTACGGGGCAAGCTGGGTGCTGCTTACGATAAGACCATGCGGGATATTACTACTTTAGTCAGTGCTATTGGTAATACTATTGACCCGACTGCGACTGCTGAATTGCTTAAGGATTTACCTAACGATTCGTTTGCAGCTCAGTTACTCGGTAAGATAGCCGAGAGGTTTGGAGAAGGAGGGTTAGGGGTACCGCCTACGCCCGGAACTGGTGAACTCACTCCGGATAGCGCAATGGCGAAGTTTAACGAATTAACAAAAGACCCGTATTACATGACGGCCTCTCCCAAAGACAAGCCGAGAAATCAGGCATACCATGATGAACTCATACAAAAAGGTGCTGCACTAATGACATTGGCAACGAACAAAGGGGGTGCGTAATGACGACAGAGGCCGATAGAACAATAAAGAGGTATAATGAAACTAAAGACCCCGTTGAGAAGGCACATCTCAAGAAACAGATAGACCAGATGCCAATGTCGTCAGGGGAATTGGAGCAGGTTCAGCAAAGAGAGGCCGACAGGAAAACTGCCGATATAAAAGAGTTCCATGAGAAAAGGAAGCAATAAAAATGGTAGATAGTAATTGAGTAAACAAAATCCGAGCAGCCCGTAAGGGTTCGGTTGACTGATGGAAAGACATCCGCCGAGCAGGCGTTAAATGACAGGTGAAGTCCGAAATTCGGATAGCTTCTCCGAAAAACGATTTTATTAACGTTTTTTAAGGAGAAACTATTATGAGTTTCGAGATTACTGTTGCTTTTGTTGAGCAGTACAGGGCTAATATCCTGTTACTGAGCCAGCAGAAGATGAGTCGTTTAAGAGCGACTTGCCAGGAGGAAACGGTTGTAGGCCGAACCTTCTACGGCGAACGGATCGGCGCAACGGCCGGTGCGGACATCGAAGAACGCCACGGAGACACCCCGTTGGTTTCCACTCCTCATTCCAGACGGCGTGGTACAATGATTGATTGGGACTGGGCAGACCTCATAGATGAGCTTGATAAGGTTAAAATGCTCATCGACCCTTCGAGTACCTATGTCCAGAACGCCATTGCCGCCGCCAATCGTCGAATTGACAAGCACATCTACGATGCACTTGGCGGGACTGCCGCCGCCGGCCAATCCGGTGGGACCACCATTAACAACTACGATGCAGATGAATGTCGCGTGATCAATGGAGACGGAGTGGTGAAAAACGCCGGTGTGGATTTGACAGCTTCCACATCCACAGCTTTGACTATTCCCAAACTCCTGACGTGCAAGCAGTTGCTTGACGAAGGTGATATTGACCCTGACCGCCAGAGGTATTTCGTTCACAATCCGTACAACATGAATCAGCTCCTAAATCTTACCGAGGTCAAGAGTTCGGATTATAACACAGTCAAGGCCTTGGCTCATGGGGATATTGATACCTTCATGGCCTTTAAATTCCTCATGTTGCAGAACTTCCAGGATGTGACCAAAGGCCATCTGCGGGATACCGAAATTGAGGCTGATGATGAAGCCGTTGTATGTTATGCCTGGGCACAGAATGCCATCAAGCTGGGTGTCGGCAAGGACATCACAACCCGGATAGATACGCGTATTGACAAGCGCATGTCTACTCAGCCGTATGTCAAGATGAGCTTCGGCGCAGTCAGGATTGAAGGCCCGGCGGTCGTTGAGATTTCGCTCAAGAAGAAGTAACAGAATGTATTAACTAAAATTCTTAACCTGAAGGGTTAAGTAAAATCTAATTAGGAGAATTTATTATGGCAGGTCCAGGAATACAAAATCATCCGAACTCGTTAGCAGGTCAGTTGCATATAGATGCGACTGATACCACACGGTTCGGCGTTTACAGCACGGGTACTGAAAAGAAGCATATCCTTGGTTTTCGTTATCGCATTGGCGATAGGGTTTACAAGTATGGCAGAGGTGGTGCCGCTATAGTACCACGTTACGGTGCCAAGAATTTTGGAGCATACAACAATATCACTGGTGGCGTTGTAACCGCAAGGTCTATCGGTGATACGTGGATTGATTTGCTTCTTGACGCTACTACCGGCGCGGCGGGATGGTTCGGCACTAAGAACAACATGGTCGGCGGTATGCTTGTTATGGCGACGGGTGACCCGGAGATGATGCGACATATCACAGGGCACGAAAAAGGTGCTGACGCAGCTACGATTAAAGTCTATCTTGACGGCCCGTTGGTACGAGCGACGGACGCAGCGCAGATGTGCGAAGTAATCCAGAACCCGTACTATGATTTACGTCAAACCAATAACAATTTTACTTCGGTCATGGGTTTACCTACAGCGAAAATAGTATCTGAATCTTATGGTTGGATGCAGACTTGGGGTGGATGTTGGATTGTACCGGCTCTTCCTGTCGCTGATACGGCACAATGGCGTGAGGTCTATTTTGGCGGCGATGGTTCCATTATGGGCTCTGAAGATGCTACCGCCGAAACCGGTCTCCAGAGGGCGGGCTTTGTTATTGATAACACATCATCTGGTGGCGGGGCAGACAACCCACCGTTCATCATGCTGCAGATAAGCCCGTTCTAAAGTTAATTAAGGTGGGAGGTTTCGGCCTCCTGCCTACTTTTTGAGGAAATTGGAATGGACGAGGCAATGAGACAGGCTGTAGCTCGCGGCGATGAGGAATTGATTCCGACAAGCGTGTCTGATGTGGACTTGACCGACGAGATGAACGCTCGTTCATGCAAGGCCGGTCTTACGAACAGACAGGGCGAATGTTGCAGGGGCACAGGCAAGATTATGATAAGCGTGCCTTTTGGTGAAACAAAATTAAACGTATGGCCGAGAGATAAAAACGGCCAGTTAATCGATGATTAAAGGAGAATACTTATGGCAGCAAGTGCAGACCAGACATTATGGGGTTTTCTGTTTTGGATAAAGCATAATCGGCAATTGTCCATCGAGGCTATGACCGAAGATGACTTGAATGCGTTGGTTTTGGCTTATACGACAGAGAACGCCGCCGATGCGACACTTAGCACCACTGACCCTTTGAGTTACGCCGCTACGCAGACGTATCCGAAAGAAGGTGAAGCGGCTGGAAGTGGCGTAGATTGCTCAACGCCTACCCAGGCAATATGCGACCAATCATTTTACCCGAAATCGTTTAGGTCGGGAGGCTAATCATGCCACAAATACCAGAAACTTGTGAGTTTAATGTCGAGCATGACCAGATAGAGTTAAAGACGGCGACGAATGGCGATTTCGTAGAGATAAGAAAAATCAATCTTGATAAAGACCAGGCCGCCGCTTTAGCTTATCTGATCAACACCGACAACCATTTAACAGTAGAAATCAAAGTAAAGACTTAGGAGATCTATCATGGGTATTACTACGCCAACGCTGGCGGGGCCTGGGCTATACCCTATTAACGCCGGGCCAATGCTGTCGTTCAATAACGATGAAAATGACGCCAATGCCGCTGCAATAGAATGTGTAGGTGTACCAGGAGCAGGTAAGGCTCTGTATTTGACTTCAATTACTATTAGCGGCCGAACAGTGGACGTTGCAATTTCACTTTGGGACGCTGTAACTGGTACAGTTTTATTCGGCCCGATACAATTACAGGCTGATGGCGGTGGTCTATTCACTAAAAACTGGAAAGATCCCCTGAAATTGACGGATAACAAGGCTTTGTTCGTGTATGCTTCGGCTGCCGAGGCTTTCACTATTTACGGCGAATACTTCATCGGCCAAGCACCTGTAGTTTAGGAGATAAATTATGCCAAGTGAAACTGATATATGCAATATGGCGCTTATGAAGGTCGGCGCAAAGCCGTTGATAAGCACGTTAACGGAAAAGACAGACAACGCGCGATTGTGCAATACGTTTTATGATGCCGTCAGGGACGCAGTGCTTAGAAGTCATCCCTGGAACTGCGCTATTCATCGTAAGACAATAACGGCATTGACCGAAGACCCTGATTCGGATTTCGACCATCAATATCAATTACCGACTAACCCCTGGTGCTTACGCATACTTCAGGTCGGAGAGCTTGTTGAGCAACCTACTATATGGAATGTGGAAGGCAGGAGGCTTCTAACTAACCAAGATAGTCCATCGATAGTTTATATCAAGCGAATAACTGATACGAATGAGTTTGATTCCTTGCTTATCGATGCCTTTGTTTTGAAGTTGGCTATTAAAATAGCCATGCCCCTTAGTACGGACGCGCGGCTCGTCAAGAATTTGGTCGACGAGCTCGAATCAATCTCCTTACCCGAAGCCAGGAGTATTGACGGTCAGGAGCAGAGCGTTCAGAGAATGCAAGTTGATGAATGGACTAATGCGAGATACTGATGTCTATAACTTCCGAAACAAATCGAACAGCCGAGTTGACTACCGATGCCGCAGAGACGGAGTTCGACTTCTCGTTTTTGATACATGATGACTCTGAGGTACAGGTCTGGTACGAAGTTTCCGGGGGCGCTTATACTCAACTCATACTTGACACTCATTATACGGTCGTCTTTACGGAATCCGGCGGGACGGTAACGACGATAGGGGGTTCATCGCCTTACGCCGCCGGCAAGATTTTGATTATCCGCAATATTGCCCTTACTCAACAGACGAATTGGCTGTTCAATGACAATCATACCGGCCCGCAGCATGAGGACGATTTTGACCGTTCTGTAATGCGTGATTTGCAGATCCAGGAACAGCTTGACAGGTGTGTAAAGTTCGAGACTTCTTCAGATACTACGGATATAGACTTTCCTGAGCCGGAGGCGAGTGCGATTATCGGCTGGGATTCCGCAGGAACAGCCTTAGAGAACAAGACGCTTTTGGGCGGCCTTGCGGATTTAACTGACCCGGGTGCCGACAGGATTCTCTTTTGGGACGATAGTGAGAGTGAGGTTGCTTTTCTGACGGCAAGTACGGGTTTATCAATTACCGGCACAAATTTAACTACAGATGACAGTGCGATTAACCACGATGCCCTATTGAATTTTGCGGCCAATGAGCATTACCTGCAATCGGCTATTACTGAAGTCGGTACGATAGCGACCGGAGTGTGGGAAGGAACGGACGTAGGGGTCGCTCATGGAGGCACAGGGGCAAGTAACGCCGCCGGTGCAAGGACAAATCTCGGCCTCATTATAGGTACTGATATTTTGGCTTACGATGCAGGATTACAGAACCTTGCCGGTGTAGCGATGGCCGCTGATAAATTCTACTATACAAGTGGCGATAATACTCACGTCGCAGCGTCGGTTACAGCTTTTGCCAGGTCGATTCTTGACGATCCTGATGAGGCCACTTTCAAGGCTACCGTTAATCTCGAAATTGGTACGGATGTCTTAGCTCAGCAGACCATTGGTATAGCCGACGATAATCTACTCGAAGTTGACGGCACACCAAACTCAGGGGAATACGCTCGCTTTACGGCTGATGGTTTGGAAGGGCGGACAATAGCGGAATTAGGTGCGGATGGTTTTTTGCTTGCTGACGGCACAATAGACCTGACTGGAAACTGGACTATTGCCACCAATGATATTACTCTGACTGCGGGTACGCTTACGGCTGCTGATTTGGTAATTGGTACCACAACTCTTGTTACAGATTCAGCAAATAACAGGGTTGGCTTTGGAACGGCAACACCAACCCATGATATAACCCTTGTAAGAAACGCAACAAGCGCTGTTTTCAAAGCAACATTTGCAAATGACCAATTTTTCTCTTTTAATGCTGATGACCAGCATGATTTTATGGGTAGTTTTAATGTATATGGAAGCACTCATGCCACGAAAGCCAGTCAGGTTGAATTCAGGGCAGCAGATGATGGAGTAGGAGTATTGACATTTCAAACAAGAGATGGCGGTGGCACAGATAGAGAACGGGTTAGGATAGCCAATGATGGGAAGGTGGGTATTGGTGAATCATCCCCCCAGGATACTCTTGAAGTCAACGGCACAATACTTGTAAAGGATAAACTTAAATTTACTCAAGACGATGGCAATGAATATATAGACTCTCTAAATGATGGTTATTTAGATTACGGTGCGACAACTGGTCATAGATTTAATGCTGATGTAACCATAACAGACACGGTTCAGGCCGAGCATGTCACTTCCACAGATGATATAACAATGGAAGGGCATCTGCTCACCTTGGGCAATAACGCTTCTGCTGATGATGTAGTATTGTCCTTTTTGTCTTCCGGTAACGACGGCTCTATAACTTACGACCAAACTGACGATGAGTTCGACTTTGACGATGCGATAATAAAAACAGTTGGTACGGTTACTGCCGGACATCTTGCTTCCAGTACAGCCACGATTGGGACTCTCGGAGTCACCACCAGTGCCACGATAAACGAGTTAACTGTAAATGAGGGACTGGATATAAATGCCAATGAAACCAATCAAGTTGGCTTGACGTTAAGAGGCAAGGGAACAGCAGAGGCTTCTGCTGGTGGATTTATTGGTTGGATTCCAAATTCTATTGCGGGAATACAGGGATATATTTATATAAATAGCAATCTTCAATGTGTCTGGAAAGGCGCGGCCCAGAATAGTTGGAAAGATGCTGGTGTAGCAACGCTTAGTTTTTCAACTGGCGCGTTTGAGTGTGCGGCTGGGGCTTTTAATATTTCCGCCGCTGGTGACATTGAAGATGTAGGCGATATAACTTCTGATGGCACAATTACAGCTCCCAGTATAGTAGTTGTAGACTCCGTAGACGCAGGGGACGTCAACATAACAATCCACAATTCCGATACGGCCGGAACAGGAGAAACTGTTAGCTTAATTGCAAGGCAGGATAATAGTGCGGGTGGCAAGATAGTGTTTGGAAGAGCAGGTGCTTACGGGCCGACAGCATCTAAAGACAGTTTTATAGCTTTCTATACCACCCAATCTGGTGTTGATGAATTGGCATTAACAATAGATGAAAACCAAGATTGCATATTTAGTGGTAGAGTGGGGGTTGGGACGAGTAATCCAAGTTTTCCGACCCATATTATTGGTAATAATGGAGAACCTGGCGCCAGTCCATCCGGAAATGGAACACTGTTTATAGGGGACAATCAAACAGCGAATAGCGGTGGTGTATTGGTAGGGTATCATAATGGTGCAAGTGGCTACGGCTGGCTTCAAAGCTACGGCGGGTTGCCATTGCAGCTTAATCCTGTAGGCAACAATATAATTTTAAATAGAGACAGCGGCAACGTCGGCATCGGAACGGCATCCCCGACAGCGGCTCTTACTGTTAATGACGATATATTACTCGAAGGGCATTCGTTTACGATGGGGGACAATGCAGCAGATACTCCCAGTGTTATGGACTTTCTTGGTTCATCCGCAGACGGGTCTATAACCTATGACCCAAGTGCTGATGTATTCACTTTTGACAGCGGCACTTTTATAGACCAGGATAGCGATGCCATAGGTCTTGAAATTGACTCTGAAGCAACCACTGCCGCTAACTACGGCCTCACGGTTGTGACCGGCGCAGGCGCTATTACTGCCTATTTTGCTCATGGTGAAGCGGCTAACGGTGAATGTTATTTAGGACTTCCGCCAAACGATGGTGCGGTGGGAAGCTTTGGTTTCAATCGTAATTTAGCCGCTGCGTCGACAGACTGTCCAGTTATGTTTATACTGCAAGAGCACGGGGAGGACGACCAGGCAGTTCTGGTATTAAAACAGGATGGCACAGGTGCAGCACTTATTGCCGGCGATGGTACGAATGATGTCAAAATTTCTTCGGCAGGACATTTGTCTTTACATGGTACGGCAACTGTTTTCGATGAACTTCCTCCTTTCCCTATTATCGGTGCAAAGTTAGGTTCTACAGCACCGACTCTGACCACTTTTGTGACCGATATTGAACAATATACATTTGACGCAACAAATGATTATGTAATTGGTGCAACAGAGATAACTCATAAATGGAAAGAAGGAACGGTATTAGTTCCACATATTCATTGGGCTACTAATGGGAGTGAAGGTACTGCGCAAGGTGTTAAATGGCAGCTTAAATGGTCTGTAGGTGATGCGGCGGAGGCATTTTCTGCACAGGTAACATCGGTAGTCGACGTAACGATTGATGCAGACACACCCGACAGGACGCATTATATGTCGGACTTTGATACAACTTTAGACGGTACGAATTTGAAGATTAACGCATATATATGCTGGCGACTGGAACGAATCCCAACCGCACATGGTAACGGTGAACCAGCAGCAAACCCATTCGGGATAGCGGTCGGTTTTCATGCTGAAATGAATACTATGGGGAGCCGTACGATAACTGATAAGTAAAGGTGTATAATGGCAAAAGAATATTCAGTAACAGAAAATGGGGAGTTAAAAGTAACTGTAAGCCAGACAGTAATAGAGTTATACAGGTATCGGCATTTACTACAGAACAAGGCCAGAATAGAGGCTGTCTTGGCAGGATTACAGGAAGAACTTATAGAGGCTGATAATCTTATCGATCAAGCTGATATATTAGGCTTGAAAAAGTAATTTGAAGGAAATTAACGCATGGGTTTGGATTTAATAAGACAGTCATCCAGTTCGGGCGTATGGTCGCCGCGACTTGACGGGCGGAGCGACTTAGAGAAGTATTACAGTGCCAATAGAATATTGGACAATATGATATGCACGCGCTACGGGCCAGCCGAGCGAAGGCCGGGGCTTGTCTACGTTGCCGAAGCCAAGGACAGTTCCAAGGCGGCAAGGCTTTTACCATTTAAGTATTCCACTATTCAGGCGTACATGACGGAGTTCGGGGATGAGTATATCCGGTTCTTCAAAGACAGGGGGCAGATTATTGAAGGGGTTGGGACGGAGGATTTGAGCGGGATAAGCGCGGTAGATACGAACATAATGGGGCATTGGTTGTTAAACGAAGAAAGCGGTACGAATGTAGTCGATGACGATGGCGGTACGCACGATATGACCGCTTCAGTTGATGCTACTACACTAACTGCTACTGGCAAAGTTGGGACAGGTTGTTTTGATTTGGACGGCCAGTATGATTGTGAATTAGCACATCACGGAGATTTTAGTTTCACAGATGATTCGGATGATACGGCTTTTAGTCTTGCTTGTTGGGGGTATGTAACACAGCAGGCGGACTTACAGGTGCTTTTATCTAAATGGCAAACTGATGGTGGCAAAGAATGGCGACTTAGTTTAACAAACGGTAGAAAATTACAATTACATCTAAGTGATAGCGGTTATAACTTAACAGGAGATATAATTGCTCAATGGACACTCAACGACAATGCCGCCGATACGAATGTTATTTGTTCTGCACCGACTTATGAGATAGATGGTTTTGATGATGCTGTTGATACGGTTACGATTACAGGTGATGGGGATTTATCGGCTTCATTCCCCGATGGGTCAGAATTTACTATCGCAGATTCTGTTTCTAATGACGGGCAATATACCGTAGTCAGCACTTCGTTTGCGGCCGACCCCGATTTTGTTATTACTATTGCCGGAGCCTCTTTGACGGATGCTGACACTACGGGTACTCCTACGGTAGCTCCTCATGCCGGAGTTGCTTCGTCAAATACAGAAGATTTTAATGATACTGGAAAAGTTAATGGGGCGCTGAATTTCGGTGGCTCTGAAGCAGTTGTAATTGATGATAGCACTGATTTCAGTTTTGGTGATGGCGCTAACGACAGTGATTTTAGTATAGCTGCGTGGATATATGTTACTCCCGATGCTCCGGCAGGCGAACAGGATATTTTATCGAAATTTGATACGAGTAATGCAAGAGAATGGTATTTTGATACTGATAATAACGAAAAACTCGTATTGGTATTATATGACGAAGATGCTAACGTGCTGGCAAAAAGGACATCGGATCAAGCCCTTACAACTGGCTGGCATTTCGTAGCGGTTACTTACGACGGAGATGGCGCTGGCAACGTAGCTGCAAATCGCATTACTTTATACGTGGATGGTGAAGTAAAAGCTTCCACCGCCGTCAATAATGCAAACTATGTTTCTATGGTAAATACTGCCACGAAAGTTGTAATTGGCGGATTTTATTCTCTGGGTGCTTTGGCTAAAACATTTGCAAATAAGATTGACAATGTTCTTTTATTTGATGCGGAACTTACTCTCGCAGATATTCAGGCGTTATATAATGACGGAAACGGCACGGAAGATTTAGCGGTAGCAGGAGCTTTAGTTTCAGCGGTAACAGATAATGCAATTTCTCTTGGTTGGCATTTTTTCTGTTCTACTTATAGTGCACCTGACGATGGTGGCGTAGGAGCACCCGAACCAACAGCCGCTGAAGGAATAACACTTTATGTTGACGGTGTTGCTGTAGATTTGACTGCAATTAACAATGCAAGTTATACCGCAATGCAAATAGATAATACTATGGAAATACGAATCGGTTCACAGCTTAATTCTGCCGATGACGCAAACGAGAAATTCTGGGGTGATAAGATAGACGAAGTATCCATCTTTGATATTGAACTAACCGCCACGCAGGTTGCAAGTCTTTACTCAACAACTCCGTATGAAATATCCAGTCCGTACTTGGAAGCGGATTTGTTCGGTATTCAGAGGATTCAATCGGCGGACGTAATGTATGGTTTCCATTCCGGCTACAACCCACGCAAACTGCTACGGTTTGAACACGCACTTTGGGAACTTGAAGATATTGTTTGGGACTGGCCGCCGTTTATGACCGAGAACCTTGAGGACACAACCATAACACCATCGGGCACGGTCGGAACTATTGAACTGACAGCAACAGACCCTATTTTCACCGCAGATCACGTTGGCTCGTTCTGGTTGATAAAACACGACAGGACGGACAACCAGTTAGAAAAAGAATTTACAGAGATTTGCACGCTAAAAGTATTAGGTGATGCGGCGGATTCTTTTAATATTGCAGGCCGTTCAGATATTTTGGTTGATGTCAAGGGTTCGTGGCGACTGAGAACGTCGGCTACGTGGACGGGAACTCTTGTACTTGAACGGTCGTATGACGGGCTTCTCGTATTGGTTCTTGATGCCGCCCCTGCGGGTGGGGCGTGGGCGGCTAACGATGTTATCACCGGAGCTACAAGCGGGAATACCTGCATTATAGTTAATGCGATAGATACAACGCATTATACAATTAAGCAGCTTTCCGGAAGTTTTACGGACGGCGATGGAGCAGGAGCGGGACTTCTTTCAAATCAATCTGGTAACTCCCGCGACCCTGCGGCGACTTGGCCTCGTTATGAAGGTTGGCATATACTGGAACCGTTACAATCGACGAATGACCAGAACTTTAATGTCCCAGGCGAAGAATCTTTAGGAGACGCATACCTGAGAGTTAGAAGAACTGTGGATTCCGCCGATAATGACCCGACTATATTATTGAGTGTTGAGCGGTTTCATCATTACGGCATTGTAGAGATAACCGGTTTTACAAGCGCAACTGCGGTTACAGCTACCGTCATAAGGACTTTAGGCTCTACGAGTGCTACTAAGCTATGGTCGGAAGGTGCATGGTCTGACGCGAGAGGATATCCGTCTTGTGGGACATTCCACGAAGAGCGACTTATGTTAGGCGGTACGACTTTCGAACCGCATAGAATTGATGGTAGTAAAACAAACGAATGGGAAAACTTCCGAGCGGATTCCGTCTTTGATGATGATAGTGTTTCATATTCTTTAGCCGCAAGTGAAATGAATGCTATTAGATGGTTAATATCAAAAGAAGTCCTGCTAATGGGCACTTCCGGGGCAGAATGGAAATTGGGATCGTTCGATACGGGTGAACCGTTAACTCCCGGCAATCCTACAGTCCCGCGAATACAGACTACCTTCGGCAGTAAGGATATTCAGGCGATTATGCTGGCTAATATCGTCCTGTTTGTAGTTGGAGGACAATCGGAAGATGCGCCCGGGCGAGTAGTCAGGGGCGCGCAATATGTTTTCGAGAAGGGTGAATCAGGTGGTTATGACGCACCGGATTATACTACTCTTGCAGAGCATATCACCGAAAGCGGTATAGTCAGTATGGCATATCAGCAGCAGCCGGAACCTATTTTATGGTGCGTACTGAATAATGGCAGGCTTATCGGTATGACGTTTGAGCCTGGGGAAAAGATTTGGGGCTGGTTTGATGTAATTACGGACGGTTTATTTAAGGATGTTGGAATTATCCCAGGCGAGAGTGAAGATGAAATTTGGGTAATTGTAGAACGTATAATAGATGATTTGGCCAAAAGATATATCGAGTATTTCAAGCCCCGCGATTGGGGTTCTGACCAAGCTGATTGTTTCTTTGTGGATTCCGGTCTTAGTTTTGACGGTGGTGATGCAGTAACGATAACGGGGATAAGTAAGGCCGATCCCTGCGTGGTAACGGCGGCGAATACATTTAGTGACGGCGACCAGGTAAAAATAAAGGGTGTTGTCGGAATGACGGAGGTAAACTCCAAAGTCTACTCTGTGAGTAATCCATCTTCTGTTAATTTTGAATTGAGGGATCAGCTCGATACCGTTGATATAGATAGTACCGGCTTTACAAATTTTGCATCATCTATTACGGGCGACGTCGAATGGGACAGTGATACTATTACGAATGTGAGTGCTGCCGATATTGCCAAACTTGCGTACGGAACAACCGTTACAGGTACAGGCATAGCGAGTGGAGCGACAATTACCGCCATTGGCGGCGATTCATTTACAATCTCAGAAAAGGCAATAGCGACCAAGACTACCGTTACTATCACGGCGAGAGGGGAGGTAATGCAGGTCGATAATGCCTTCTCCGGCCTTGACCACTTGGAGGGTAAAACGGTATCTGTTCTCGGTGATGGTACAGTGCATTCGAATGTTATAGTTAGTTCCGGTGCTGTTACGCTGACAGATTACTTTAATAAAGTCCATATCGGTTTGCCTTATAAATCCAAGCTAATGCCGATGAAGCTCGAATTACAGACTCAAGGCGGCACCGCCCGGGCAAAGGTAAAGAAAATAACCAGTATTATTTTTTCGTTTTACAAGAGTCTCGGTTGCACGTTCGGGACAACCGAAGCTACTGAAACAATACCTTTTAGAAAAGTAAGCGATGCAATGGGTGAGGCTGTGCCGCTGTTTACCGGCGAAAAGCAACAGACTTTTCCCGGTGGCTATGAACTAAATGGAGATATTTTCGTGGTGCAGGAACAGCCGTTGCCTTTAACGCTGCGGAGTATAATGCCGGAATTGACAATTTTTCCATAATGAAAGGGATAAAATGAGTTTTCAAGGTGTTTGGGAGGCTTTGCCAGGCGGCAAGAAAGAAAAGAAGTTATTTTCCAAGGCAGACCCTCTTTCGGCGATTGGTACGAAAAAGTTAGACAAAGCACTTTTTCCTAAACGTAAACCTCAAGTTGTACCTGAGATGCCGGAGTTGCCACCGCCCCCTGTTACGGCAGTTGAACAGGGTGCCGTAGGCAGGGATGTGGAACGCAGGCGATTAGGTCGCAGGCGTAGTCGCAGGGCTACGCAATTAGCAAGGCCGGGAGGACTTGGTCCTACAACGGTAGCAACACCCGGCTTGAAAACGACGTTAGGTTAAAATGGATGACGATATAACAATCAGGCCGTACAAGACGGAAGATGCGCTGCAAATTCTTGACGACCCAGCCAAGATTGCATGGGCGAAACTGAATGAAGTTGCCGGTCCCGGGTTTACGTGGATAGAAAACGGCAAGGTTTTGGCTTGTGGTGGAATAAGGACTTGTGGTATTGGAGAAATATGGGCTGCATTTTCGCCCGAAGCCAAGAAAAAGAAAAAGACATTATTAGGGAAAGCTCGAAGTAAGATTGAAGATATGATCGAGTCTGCGCGGTTGTGGACAATAGTAGCACCTGTAAAAGATATTACCCCGCAACAAGCGAACTTTCTTGAGCATATCGGCTTTAAGAAGTGTACTTGTTACATATATACCCGAAAGGAGAAGTAATATGCCCTGGGTACCGTATGCACTATTCACGGTTGGTACAGTAACGCAAATGAAGGCTCAGCGTGAGGCCGGGGAGGCGGCTGAGGAGCAGTCGCAAAGGGAAGCTGCCTGGCGGGAATTTAATGCCAAACTTGAAGAACGTGAGGCTAAGGAAGTGCAGGAATCCGCAGCTTCCGAGGAGCAGAAGTTCCGTAAAGGTGGCGAGCGATTGAAGGCCAGAAGGCGAACTCAAGCCGGTCAAGCCGGTATTCTGCCGATAGGTTCGTTTGAATTAGTATCGAGAGAAACAGTCGATGAACTCGAAATGGACGCCCTTGAAATAAGGCGGGGCGGGACGATCGGCGCACAGGGACTTACCGCCGCCGCACAACTGAGTCGATTTGGCGCTAAAAGTGCTTTACTCAGAGGCAAGGCCGCAAGGCGGGCAGGCTGGACAGGGGCATTAGCTACAGGATTGTCAGGAGCAGCACAATTAGGATTTCAGGCTACAAAATAACAGGAGATAATCGTGCCAGAATTTGAAAGACATTTCGCAAGCGTACCACGTAAGCCGCAGAAGTTTCCTCGCGCTCCGGCTCGCGAGCTGGCTGATATAGGTGCAGGATTGGAAGCTCAGGCTATGGCGCAATTCGGTAGAAGTTTGACCGATGTGGCCGGTGTAGTCTCGAAGTGGTATGAACGAGAGGGCAATCGTCAATTTGATAGGGACGTAGGGCAAGCAGAGAGTAAAATGGGCGAGTTTGAACGCACTATTTTCGCCAACGCCGACGAGCATGATGCGGCATTTAAGAAGCTGATGGAGAAAACCATTCCCGATTTGGCCGGTAAGAATAAATCAGGGGCGAGTAAATTCAAGGCTTACATCACCGGCAAGCAGAAGGCTGCATGGGAAAAAAGGGCTGATGAGAAAAAGATACGAATGATAGCAGGCAACAACTTAACCGGCTATCTCAACGATATGCGTAATGTGGCAAGGGATTATAAGAACAGGGAAGCCGCCGTATCCAGATTAAGAATATTAGCAAAAGGAGCTATCGACGATAAGACCAGAACTCCTGCCCAGGCTGCGTCTGACTATACAACTGGATTGAAGAACTGGACAATAGCGGATATTAACCGCAGGTCGCAAATAGCTAAAAGGGTAGTAGATGGTGAAGTCGACTGGACGGAAACCGTGAATTGGCTGAATCAACCAGAGAATACAGAAGGTGTCCCCTTTGATATTATCAAGGCTCTGAAATCCAATGCTGAAACAGAAAAAGCAAATCAAGATAGGCGCGATGATGATAATCTCAAAATCGTACAGGAACAACAACGTGGCGATATTTATGCAAAGATAGAAGCTAATGCCGAAGGCACGCTCAATACTATAAATAATTCGGATTTGCCTGAAAAGGAAAAAGCGTCCTTGCGAAAACTTTCTGGCAATCCTGATGTATCACTGAATTATCTGGAATACGACAAGGTCGTGGATATTATCGACGGCGTTGCCAGAGGTACACATACCGAAGAGCAGGCCGACGAAGCGATTAAGAATGGCGTCGGTGAACATTTTGATACCACAACCGCAACGTCATTGCGTACCAAGTTGTCTCAGAACTTAAAAGCCGACAGTCCGACGAAGCGGCCGGCGTTGACAAGAGGGATAACGGCCATAGAGGAAGTTTTTGACATACAGATTAAATCACAGCAGTTTGGACCGGCAGATTTCGAGGAGGAAAGTGCTTTCATATTGAAAAAGCAACGTGCGAAAAACGACCTTGAGGCTTATGCGCTATCCTTAGACCCCGCAGACCCTACTTTTGATGAAAAAATAGAGAAAAAGGTTGAGTTATTGACCACACCGACAAAAGAAGAAACTGTCAGGAATTGGTTTGGAACTTTGTTGGAAGGATTTATTATAGGAACCGGAGGAAGAGGGGTCGGCTTTGGAAAGAAGAAAGCAGAAACATTTACATATACCGCTATTGATCCTGAAACTGGCAAGCGAATGGGAAGTAACGACGGAGTAACATGGCAAAAGATACCCTGACATTACCGGAGGGTTTTGAATTAGAAACCGAAATTAAGCCGCCGGAAGGCTTTGAACTTGAGAGGCTGGAACCTCGCGAGGATTTTCTTGAAAAGTTTATCCTGTCGGACAGACCCATAGAAGATTGGCTGCCCGATGAACAGGCCGGATTAGCCAGGAGTATTTTGGATTCTTTCGATGATCCTGATGAAGAACGAGCAAAGATGTCCAACGTAATTCTTCTGTCTGAACTATTTGGTATGTCTTTTGATACAGTTATGAATATGCAACCGGAGCTAATGAAGCAAACTTTCGGGAAAGAATTAAAATCCATCTCCGATTTGGTAATTAACAAAACAATAAAAGAAGATGTGATAGCGGCATTAAAGGAAACTCCTGAAAACTTATGGATCGGCACCGTTGGTATGGGCGCATCTACTTTAGCAGCAATGAAACGTCAATCAATGCGATTTGCAGGAGGTGGCATTTTTCCGGATGAGGCAATTCTCAATCAGTTTGAAGTTATAACGCCAAGTCCCGAACCCTCGCCAACTGGTTTTAATTTTAAGCAGGATAGATTGGATTTTATCCGTTCCCGGAGATTGCCCGGAGCAATTACGGCTGAAGCGTTTGGTTTAGTTACTCGGTTACCAGATTTGGGAGCTAAAATTCTTCGTTCAAAACAAAAAGAATTACAGCAGGAACAAGATATTGCCATGATGTCAAATGCACCTATTACAAAGCTGTCTCGATTAGTAATGCAAAGTGGTGTCCCCTCCGTAGGTGTCGCGGCTGGTGTAAGTATTTTAACAGGCAATCCGTTAATTGGATTAGCTATTTTAGGAGAACTTGAAGGCGGAGCAGCTTTTCAGCAGCAATTAGAAACTGGTGGCTCTGTTCGCAAGGCGTTGATTATAGGTGATTTATCGGCAGCCGCAGAAATTGGCGGCGAAATGTTAGTTTTCCCGAAAATCATAAAAGGGCTGACGGAAGGTATAAGTCTGAGAAAAGCACTTACTTTAATAATTGAAAACGCCACACAGGAAGGGGCGACTGGATTCAATCAAAGATTCTTAGAGGTGTTCGGTAATGAAACCACAAAAGGTACGGATAAGCTAACAGCCGCCAAGTTGGCTTTTACTGAAGGGTACAAAGCTATTCCTGAGAACGCTTTTGTTGGTGGGGCTACTGCCGGTCTGGCAGATATACCCGCAACTGGCATCGGTATTATGAAGGGCAGGCAATTATCAAAACGACAGGCTCAGAAAATAATAGGTGATATAGTTAGCCAGATAGAAACTGAACTTGCCCAGCCCGCAGAAGTACCTGCTGTGGGCGTTAGGCCAGAGGCGGCTGTATTGGAAGCCGAAAAACCTGTCGCTGTAGCACCAGAGGCTAAGATAGCCGCTCCTGCGAAGGCTGTAAAACCGGAAAAAGCCGCTAAACCCTTGCCAACTAAAGAGGTTACAGCTGAAAAAGGGAAAGAGGCGAAAGTAGAATTAGAGAAAGCAACTGAATTAGCGGATATAACAGAAGGCGGAAAACGTACAGAGGACTTTGCTCCAAGTGATATTAAGGTTGGTGAGATGTCCCAAGAGGCGATAATTAAATTAAAGAAAAAGGCTGGCATTGAAACTGTCCATGCAGAAAAAGTCGCTGATGGAGTGCGATTAAAAGTAGGGGGTAAGCAATTTATACTGATAGATAAATCTCTCCCAAGTAACGTGAAAGCGGATGCCAAAAGACATGAATTGCGACATGCAGGTATCGATGAGATGGTAAAGCAGGGACACAAAGGGGTAGAGCAGGCAAAAGAACTTGTCGAATTTGCAGAACAGAATCCAGAAATAGACCCCGTTTTAATCAGTATGATAGGGAAAATGAGAGAAATTGGCTACGAAACAAATGAGCTTGCTGTTGAGATGCTTGCCGAAGGATTGTTAAGTATGGATAGGGTAGGTGCTGACTTAGTTAATTTGAAACAAGGCAAAGGCGGGGCAATCCAACGAGCATTAAAAGAAAGAAAGGGTAAGCAAGCCCCCGCAGCGGAGGGGAAGGTCTTTGTTCCTGAACAAATACAAAAAGGTAAAGCGTTCAAGCCTGTCAGCAAAAAAGGGCCAGGCTTAACCAAAGCAGAGCTGGCAAGGTTGACACCGGAGCAACAAGCAAAACTAAGATTTCAACAAACACAAGGCGAAAAAGTTGGATTCAAGGCGGGTGAGAAGGCTTCGCAGGAACGAGCTAAAACTGAGATATTGAAACTCAAAAAAGCGCAACGTCTAACAGAGGGACGGCGAAAAACAGCGGTAGAGATGATCAAGGCTTTCGTTGAAAAAGAACAACGTGGGGATTTCATCAAGCGTATAGCAGAGGCCAAAACTCCGAGGGATATTGAAAAGATTTCAGAGGCTATAGAAAAAGGAATCACCCGAGCCGAAAAGAAGTTGGCTATTGGCAATCTAAAGAAGGCTGCAAAGGCTATCAGTCCCAAAAGGATGCTACCGGAGTTTGCTGAGACTGCCAAAAAGATTTTAGATAGTATCCAGATAGGCAAGCTCCGTCCGGATACAGTAGTCAAAAATGCGGAATTAAAGGAAATGGCACAACAGGTTTTAGATACAGCAAGGGAAGATTCTGTAGCAGCGTTCCAAGCCCAACAGATACTTAATGAATTGAGGGAAAAAACAGCCAAGACATTTGCCATCAATCAGCTTTCGGTCGATGCGATAGACCAGATAACAGATACGCTAATAGCCTTGAGGTTCCAGAATGAGGCCGATACGATCGCCGCAAAAGATGAAAATGCTACCGAAGCCATAAGGCGAAGAAAAGAAATCAAAGAGAGCATCGTAGAAACTCCGGAAGTGCCGGAATCATTAGGTGGAAAACAGCTCAAGAAATTTAAGTTATTCCATGACAATATGGAATCCGCACTTGATGCTGTCGCGGGGGCAAGGCCGGGGACTTATGACTTATGGGTAAAAAACAAAAGAGCAACTACCGAGTTTATCTATGACGTATTGAATAGGGGGGTTGATAATCAGGTAATTCATAACGAAAAAGCCCGGGACATATTAAGACAGATTTTGACAGATAATAATGTTACTCAAGAGGATATTCTGAATTGGTCTATGCGGCCGGAGGATATTTCTATAGTAAAAGAAGTATTTGGTATCGCCCCGAAGCCGGAAGTTCACACATTTACATTAGCCGACGCAAAGGGCAAGGCCGCAGAATTTGAATTTACTACTAATGAACTGATGTCTTTATTCATGCACTCTCGCAATAACCATAATCTTTCAGTTTTGTTGAATGATGGCTTGGATAGAACTATCCAGAGGAATAAACAAAAAATAAGGGGTTTCACCATAGAAGTAATAGATGACATGATTGATTCATTGACAGACCAACAAAAGAAAGTAGCTCGCCAGGTTGGTTCAAAGTTAATGGACGGATTTAATAAGGACTCCATAAACGAAGCAAGCATACGATTAGAGTTCTTCGAACTTGCCAAAGTAGAAAGATATTGGCCTGCGCGAAGGTCAATAATTAGAACGCCCAAAGGCAAGCAAATTGCAGGGGCGGTAAAAACCGTAGAAGGTATGGGATTACTTAAAGAGCGTGTTGGTATTGGCAATCCCATGAGACTGTCAGGCTTCTTTGAAACCGTATATTCAACTAATAAAAATGTATCAACTTACGCAGGACTTGCCGAATCACTCAGAGAAGTAAAATCTGTCTATACGACCGATGTTATCGAGGAATTAGAGAATAATGGGCGTTCCGAGGAGGCCAAACTTATAACAAATTTGATAGTCAGATTTGAGGATCAAGCTGCTTTATTAGGCCCACTGGACACGATGATTAAAAGGATGCTCGGTGGATTTGCAAAAGCAAAGTTATTCCTCAATCCTAAAATAGCGATTCGTCAGCAAATATCTTCTTTTCTTATAAATGCTTATGTTGACAAAAAATACATAGCCGAGTTTAAGGGAATAGCGACCGATGAAATCGTAGACGAAATTGGTAAGCTCTCACCTCAGACTAAAGCCCGCTTCGCACAGTTACAATTTGACCGTGATATTGGTGACGCTTTTATAGAAAACGAATTGATGAATTACCTGACAGGCACAACCACATTGATTGATAAGACCGCTCTCGGTATGAGGTTCTTCGACAAAAATGCCATCGTTGACGTATATCGTGCTGTTAAGGCTGAGGTGATAGATAAGAACCCGAATATAAACATTAACAGTAAAGAAGGCCAGTCTCTATTGAAGGACAGATTTGAATGGGTAACTCGTCATACCCAGCCAATGTGGCACCCAAAAGACAGGTCTTTAATAGGTTCTGACCCACGCCCACTAATTCGCGCCCTTACGATGTTTATGTCCCAAAGAGAACAATTAGTCAGAATGGTCAATAACGGTATAGCAGATTATGTCAATAGCGAGAAAACCACAGAAGATGCTACGCGATTAGGCAGGTCGCTTGGAAATGTTGCTTTGAATATGGCGGCGTTTACACTCTATAATTTTGCGTGGGCTGTTCTTATTCATAAGAAAAAACGGGATGTTTGGGACTTGGCTAAAAGTTTCTTCAAAGATATCCTATCCCTGCCATTTTTCGGCAAATACATAGCAAAGTCTTTTGAGATTTCCTTCAACGTGCTCACGGAAAAGCCGGTATTCAGGCAGAGTTTTGATGAAGGACCGATTGAAAGTATTTTGGGAGGGATACTAATTGAGGCTATACCGAATTTTGTCCGAGCAGCAAAGCATTTTGTCACAAAGGAAAGATATAAGAGCGGCCCGAATAGAGGTGAAGAAAAGTGGGAAAACGAATTGTTAGTTGCCATAGATGCCCTTGTAGATACGGTTGCTTCATTAAAAGGGATACCATATTACGGCGCTAAAGATATTGTAAAATCCGTCAAAGTTCAAGTGACCAAAGACGAAAAATCAGTACCGAAAATTACAGCGAAATAAGGAGATAACAAGATGACTCTCTCAACTACAACCCCACAAATAACCTACGATACGGACGGCGCGACGTTAGCCTTTGATTTTGCCTTCACGATGTGGCTGGCGTCTGTTGATGATGAAATAGCCGTAGTCTATCAGGAGGGCGAAACTGACGAGGCCACGCTTGCCCTGAACACTGATTATACGCTTAGTGCGCCGAACAATGACTACTCATCGGGCGGAACGGTTACGCTGGTTACGGGTTCGGCCTACGCCGTGAATGGAAAGACAATCACTATAAAATCAGACTTACTGCGAAAGCAGACTTACGATCTTCGGCACGGCGGCGAGTTGAATCCTGATTCACTTGAAACCGTCCTCGATAGATATGTCAGGATGATACAGGAGGCCGAACTTCAAGGTACTATCGAACAGACTGCGATAACAGCTTACATGAAAACACTTTTGACTGATGCAACCGCAGCGGAGGCGAGAGATACGCTATTGATTTATCCGGTAATTCAATGTATAGACAATGTAGTAGTATGCGTTAATAATGAAGTTGTAACAGCAATTTAGGAGAAACAGAATGTCAGATTTATTGGAAAATGCGGATGGCTTGCTGAGTCTAACTGATGTGGATTTCAGCGGGGCGGCTCAAACAACCCTCTACACCGTCCCAGTTGGCAAAACCTTGGTCATCACGAAGGTAATTATAGTTGTTGGTGGCGATGCTGCCGAAACTGATATTACCATTGGCGTTACGGCAAGCTGGGATAATTGGGCCGGAGCAAACGGTATTGCAGGCGGCGATATAGCTCTTGATAATATGGACGCTGCGAAGGATATGCTTGTCATAAGCCCTGCGACATTCATAGCTACTCCGGCGGCCAATAACATATTACAGAGATATACAGCCGGAGAAGTTATTAAAATCGACGTAGTTGCCGGTAACGGCAATGTCAATAATGACGTTTACTTGTACGGCACTTTACAGGCTGCGTAATGACGACGATAAAGAACTCAAGAATAAAAACTGAGGTTATACCAGTACGAGTAAAGCTGGAAACCGTAGAGAAACTTCAGGCCGATGTCATTGTGCTCGAGAAGGATGTTTCTGAAAAGCAAAAAGTGATAAATAAACTACAGGCAGACGTTGCCTTGCAGGAAGAAAGATTGGAAAGCTTAGAAGGGTTAGTAAATCCATAAGGAGAACAAATGGAAAACAAAAAAGTTAAAGCGAGTCAGAACAAAGCAAAGAACACAGAGACACATCTTATTCAGTTGTCATTGACTATCAAGGAAAGATTGGATTTTGCGGAAATCCTGCCGGAGCGTTCGGATATTGTAACTCAAGTATTATCACGTGATATTCGGGAGAAAATCAGTTTTACGCAGGCCGAAGCGAAAAAGTTTGGAATGAAGCCAACGCCTAAGGGAGGGCTTTCTTGGGACAAAGGACGCGAAACTAATATTGCCTTCACCGTGCCGGAGATAACTTTAATGCGGGCACAGGTGGAAAAACTTGATAAAGAAAGAAATGTGTCAACGGCAATCCTTTCGTTGTGCTTGAAAATTCGTGAAATTAGGAGCTGATAATGGCTAAGACATCAGAAGAAAGAATCGGGATCGCTGAAACCGAAGTCGACAATCTCAAAGACAGCGATGGTAAACAATGGACAGCTATTGACAAGTTGAAGGAGAGATTTGAGATACTACAGCGTAAATGGATTCCTATTTGGGTCACGGTAATCTTAATGTCGATGAGTGCAGTTACAGCCAGCGCATTGACATTCGCCGGAATGGTAATAAAAATAACAAAACACTAAACGCAGGCTCTTTTTTGCTTTCCTTCTGGAATGCCTCTGCTGGCTATGGACAGTTGGCAGAGGTTTTTTAACGGTTCCTTTGCCCTAAAAACGCCTATTTCTTCCCAAAGTCCCAAAAACTAACTGTCCAATTCGTTTCCGTTCTTGATTTTTTCACGGCTCTACTGTAGTTTGGACGATGAAATAAAAAAGGAATCAAATTATGCCACAGAGATTTGATAATTCAATCGAACCCGTCGGGAATCAGTTCTGCACCTTCTTTGTGCGTCTCTGTGGCCCCCGGCGGGTTTTTATTTCAAGCTCTTTTACAATTACATAATGGCTGGCGGCGGCTCGTCAGGCGAAGGCGAGGATGCTATGGTCTGCCGAGGAGCTTTGGCTCCGGTTTGCAGAGGACAACCCTAAAGGCATCCAAAGTATCGCAGGTTCAATCCTGCCCGCCAGCCGTCTTTAATAATTAGTGTGGCGAAAGCAGCCAGCGGCGATGCGCCTTTAGGCGATAAGCAGATTAAGCGGTTCCAAAGGGTTGAGAGAAACGTAAGATAACTGCGAAAAACCGGACGCCTGACCAGCGAGGTGTTGGAAACAACATAAATCCAAATTGGGTCGTTAAACAAAAAACCCTGCCCGCTGGCTGCACTCATCACCCTCAGGGGCGGGCTTGCACAGACTCGGCTCGTCCCTATATTTGAAAAGTGAATATGGTGCGGTGGCGAAATTGGTAAAAGCAGCCTCCTGGTGCGAACCAATCCATTAGCAAATGGAACCAGTCTAAAGAAGCAGGTTCTTGTAGGTTCGAATCCTGCCCGCACCATATATTTGAAAAGTGAATACAGAGCGTGGTAGTGGCTCGTCACTGCGCCAATCTTACCTATCGCGCTCTTTAAACAACGAGGCAATTCGGGCTTGCGCGGTTGTCCCCCCCCAGCCGCCGGCTCGGTTGCCTCAATTTTGAAAGGAAATGACAATGTTCAGAATATCAGCATACATAATACTTTTTATCGCCCTCGTATGGGCGGCGTGGAACTTCACTGCACCAATGGGAATGTGAACATTAAATCGAAAGATTGTGAGCGGTGCCGGTGGAAAGCTGAGTGCGTAAATGTGGATGCGTTCAAAGACGAGGACTGCTTAACCTACAAATACGATAGGCATTGGAAAATCGGAAGGGATGCAAATGGCAGACTTAATCGCAATGACAAAACACGCAGAGGCAGTTGAGGCTCGGCTGATTGAGTTAATCAAGGCGCTGACTTGGCGTGAACAGGAAGAACTTATAAGGAAATTAGAGGCGAAAAATGAGTGAGCATACAAAAGGTAAATTGCATAGGCACGCACTTGCAATAGATATACGAAAAGCCAATGGAGACCATACACTCCTTGCAAATATGAGTGAGTCATCTACTGCATATCTACCAGTTTACGAGGTGCAAGCAGCCAACGCTGAACATCTCGTTAAATGCTGGAACAGCCACGACACTTTGTTGGCAACTTGCAAAATGGGAATATTGTTTTTGAACAGTTTGCCGTCAACAAATATTAAATGTATAAGCCAAAATCGTCTTGCTTATCGAAATGTATTAGAGCAGGCTATTGCAGAGGCGGAAAATGACTGACTACGCAAAACAGATGGAAATGCTTGCTGACCTATTAGATTTGAACGCTGGCTTGAGTAATTGGGAAATGGAATTTGTAGAAAGTTTAAGTCATTGGGATGGATTGTTCACTGAAAAACAAGGCGAGACTTTAGAGAAGATATGGGACGAGAAAGCCGAGGCCGGCTTGATATGACTGACTGTATCGGACAAATGGATAAATTTATCTGCACAAACTGCATGAGGATTCTTGAACAGCAGCCTTTTGAAGATTGGCCGCCGAAGTTATGTAAATGCGATAGTGATGAATTTATGCTTTTAAGTGAATTTCGCAACAACGAACAAGCAAATGCTCGCGACGAAGAACTGGAAGATAGGAGAACTTTTGGAAAGGAGACTTAAAATGAAATGGATGACGATAGAAGAAGTTAATAAGGCCGCACAAGGCACGGAATTAGAGGCTGCTCAATGTAGTCTGAAACACTGGCAGCAGGTGAAAAATGCTTCTTTTGAGGAGCTTAGGAACGGAGTTGGAAACGGGCTTGTTAGTATTTTTCTTAATTTCTGTGCCTTGTGTGTTAGGGCTGATGGTGATTGCAATGAAGGTGAAAATTGTTGTTTGCCTTATTGTAGTAAAAACAGGGATTCGACTTGGAAGAAAGCCAGAAACGCATTTAATGCTTTTAAGAAAGAGAAAGGCAGCCGAGAACTTGCCGCCAAATTCCAAGACTGCGCCGCTGATATGTGCGATGTTATAGAGACGGCTATACGCAATCTCGTAGAAGCTGCTACCGATAAGCCAAAGGAACTCAGCAAAGACGACCTCGCTCGCAATAGCAAAAGCTTGGAACAATTCAGGCTTATACCTACCGGTTGTCACTATAGTGGATTTAAAGCAAAGATTACCGGCGTGGCCGGTTTTGCCATAGGCAATATAGATAACACTTGGCAATATAATTTTAATGAAGCCACTGAAATCCACCAAAAGCTCGGCCAGCTCTTGGCCGAAGCGAAAAGAAGGAAGGAGAACTCTTAAAGAAATATGCACATCATAGAATGTCAACAAGGTACAGACGAATGGTTCAAAGCCAAGCTGGGTGTAGTGTCGACCAGTAAGTTTTCTGAGGTACTCAATAGAAAGACCGGCAGAGGTCTTTATATGCGCAAATTAGCTGCGGAGACATTGACCGGAGTTACGGAGGAATCTTACTTGAATGGCAATATGGAGGCAGGAATTGAGCAAGAGGCCGAGGCAAGGGAATATTACGAGCTCATAAACGGCTGCGATGTTCGGCAGGTCGGTTTTGTATTAAGAGAGGATCGCCGTACAGGCTCAAGTCCCGACGGCCTTATCTATGAGGATGGATTGATAGAGATTAAATGCCCGATACCCTCAACACACATCAATAATATCATCAAGGCGAAAATGCCCGCCACTTACATTCCCCAGGTGCAGGGTCAGTTGTGGGTAACGGAACGCAAATGGTGTGATTGGATTAGCTATTGCCCCGCGATGGTAAAGCGGCCGTTCTTTTGCGTTAGGGTTTTCAGGGACGAAAAATATATCAAAGAACTTGCTATATCCGTGATTGTGTTTGTCAATGAGTTAAAGGAAATGATTGAAAAAATCACAAAATCTGAATTTTAGGAGTTGAAAGATGGAAGCAAAAAACGAAATACAAAAAACCGAATCGCCACTAACGGCGGCGGCGGCTTTAGTAAGTGCTGATGGGAATATGGATGTGGCGAAACTGAAAGAGCTGCTGGATGTGCAGGAGCGATGGGAGGCTAATCAGGCAAAAAAGGCTTACGTTGTGGCGATGTCAGAGTTTAAGGCGCATCCGCCTGAAATCCTCAAAGATAAAGCTGTAAGCTATAAGCAAACCCATTATAAACATTCCAGCCTGCACAACGTAACAACCAAAATCAATGCCGAACTTAGCAAGCACGGCCTTACGGCTTCGTGGGTAACGTCACAAGATAACGGCTCGGTTAAGGTAACTTGTAAGATAACTCATGTGATGGGACATAGCGAGGAAACCTCCCTGTCTGCCCCTCCGGATGCAACTGGCAGTAAAAACGCCATACAGGCAATCGGCAGTACGGTAACTTACTTGCAAAGATACACTCTTTTGGCCTTAACCGGACTTGCAACTTGCGACCAGGATGACGACGGTGGCGGTGCAGGTAAAAAACCCAGCCCCAAACTGCCGGAACTCACGGACAAGAACAAAGATGCTTTGAACGCCATATTCCCGATACTCCGAAAATCTCTACCTGATGATATAGTAATCGACAAAGACCTTGTAACTGCGATTTTCCTTAGATATAAAGGCTATCCAACGCAAGTAGATCAGGCTGACAAGGCGGCGGCATGGCTTATTACCAATAGCAAGCCGGAAACATGGACAAAACCGAAGGCCGAAACCAAGTCTGACCCTGATGATTGGCTTGATATGCACTGCAAGGCTTGTGGGAGGAACTTCGGCCAAGACGAGATAGTTATGACCGACGAGGGCGGTGTATGCCCTAACTGTGATAGCAATAACCCAGACGACATCGAATTACAAAGTGAAAGAGAGGATGTGTAGTTGCCTACATACCCCGTACAAGCGATTATTAACGGCCAGCCGACCTTTGCTACCCCCCTGAGCAAGATATTAGCTCAGGCAAAGCCTGGCGGAGCTTTAAGGGTGCTCAGTGAGCCGGAATACATCACAGACCGGCAGAGACGGTGGTATCGTGGCCCATGTCTAACTGGCCTATCAGATTGGAATGGTGATACCGTTGACGAGTGGGATTTGAGATTAAAAGCCGAATGTAATGGCGTTGAGCTATTGAAAAAAGAGACTATTTATCTCGGCTCTGGTACAACTTGTACGCGATTAACTATTGTAGGGGTCGGAAAAAGGAATATGACAGCTTTTATGGAAAATATCTTGAGTAAAGCAATTGAAAAGAAGTGGCCCGTTGACCCACCAAATCCTGAACTTAGAAAATAAATTTCATTTTTATTTGACAATCTCTAATAAAAGATTATATTGATGATATGTTACGCAGCACAAAACAATTTGCTAAAGCCAGCCGAAGGCAATTCGGGAGCAATCCCAAGCTGCGTAACAACTTCGGTTGGCTTTTTTATTGGAGATAGAACAATGAAACGAATACCATTAACACAGGGCAAGTTTGCAGTAGTTGATGATGAATATTACAATGAGTTAAAACAATATAAATGGTATCCACATAAAACGCAAGGACTATGTTATGCAGTACGCCATACTAAATGTATTAAAGGAAAAAGAGGTTTAATCTACATGCATCGCCAAATTCTTAAAGCACCAAAAGGCAAAATGACTGACCATTTTGACAGAAATGGATTAAATAACCGTATTTACAATATTCGCTTGTGTACTAATTCTCAAAATCAAGCTAACAGCAAAAACCAAACTAATAACAC